>Ga0210040_10001391_pt1 | contig 36746 bp, 34 predicted proteins | sample CryGeyCG12114_NA_FD_185462 | JGI IMG/M metagenome (GOLD analysis project Ga0210040, IMG submission 185462) | Groundwater microbial communities from aquifer - Crystal Geyser CG19_WC_8/21/14_NA (SPAdes) (version 2) | ecosystem: Environmental > Aquatic > Deep subsurface > Groundwater | place: USA...
CCCGCGTCCAGGGCGCGGCGGACGTCGGTCTGGTCGCCGTCGGTGTGGCCGACGGCGACCACCACGCCGGCCCGGGCCAGGCGTGTGATGGCGGCCAGCGCCCCGGGCAGCTCCGGCGCGACGGTGACCATGGCCAGGGTGCCGTCCGCAGCGCCCAGCAGCCGGTCGACCGCCTCCTCCGTCGGGGGCCGGAGCAGCGCCTCGTCGTGCGCGCCCTTGCGGGCCGGGGACAGGAACGGTCCCTCCAGGTGCAGGCCGGCGAGCTCACCGCGGCGGACCAGCGGCACCAGCGCCTCGATCTGCGCCACCAGGGTGTCCAGCTCGGCGGTGACCAGGCTGGCCAGCGAGGTGGTGGTGCCGTGGCGGCGGTGGAAGGCGCGGGCGGCGGTCGCCTCGGTGACGTCCCGGGTGGCGTAGTCGTGCCCGCCGCCGCCGTGCACGTGGGTGTCCACGAACCCGGGGACGGTCCAGCCGGCCAGCCGCTCGGCCCCGGCCGGCGGGCGGTCGACCTGCCGCACGGCCACCAGCCGGCCGCCGGCCACCTCGAGCAGCACCCGCTGGACGGCTCCGGTGGGCAGCACGGCGCGCTCGCACCACACCGTGGTGCCGGCCTCCGAGATGTCGGTCATCGCTCCTCCTCGGCTTGATCCTGCTGCATCGGGGACCGCGACCGCTGCACCCGGTCCCAGCCCACCAGGCCCGCGCCGACCACCCCCGCGTCCGCACCGAGGCGGGCGGGCACGACCGCGGGCGAGCGCTGGAAGGTGAGCTGACGGGCGAGCCCGGCCGCCACCCGCTCGCCGAACAGGTCGAACGCCCCGGCCAGGCCGCCCCCCACCACCACCGTCTCCGGCCCCAGCAGGGTGCAGTAGGCGTGCAGGGCCGCCAGCAGCCCCTCGACCACCAGGTCGAAGGCGGCCCGGGCGGCCATCTCGCCGCGGCGGGCGCGGTCCGCGACCGTCCGGGCGTCGACCTGCTCGCCGGTCCGGAGGGCGTAGCTGCGGGTCACCCCCGTCGCCGAGGACACCGTCTCCAGGCAGCCGGCCTGGCCGCAGAGGCAGGCCCGGTCGCCGCCGGCCGGGACCGGCAGGTGCCCGATCTCGCCGGCGTACCCGTCCGCGTGCAGCAGCCGCCCGTCGACGACCATCGCCCCGGCGATCCCGGTGCCCAGCGGCAGGAAGAGCAGGTTGGTCGCGCCGCGCCCGGCGCCCAGCCGCCACTCGGCCAGGCCCCCGGCCCGCACGTCGTGCCCGACCGCGCCGACCAGCCCGATCAGGCCCTCCAGCTGCTCGCGGAGCGGGAGGTCGTACCAGCCGACGTTGGCGGCGGCCCGGACCACCCCGGCGGTCACGTCGATCACCCCGGGCACCACGACGCCGTAGCCGACGCAGCGCTCGCCGGGCCCGGCGTGGGTGGACGCGGCGATCAGCTCGGCCAGCCAGGGCACCGAGACCTGCCCGTCGGTGCGCACGGTGGGCACCCGGGTCGGCGGCGTGCTGGAGCCGTCGGGACGCGCGTGCGCGACCTTGGCCAGGGTGCCGCCCAGGTCGACGGCGACCACGAACTCCGCCACCGGCGCGGCCACCGGCTCAGCCACCGGTCTCAGGCGGGCAGGACGACGGAACGGCTCAGGTGCCGGGGGCTGTCCGGGTCGACGCCGAGCAGGGCCGCGCGGGCCACGGCCACGCGCTGGGCCCGGACCAGCTGGACCATCGGGTCACGGTCGTCGGTGACGAAGGTGGCACCGGTGGCGGCCACCTCCTCGGCCAGCCCGGCCGGCGGCTCGCCGAACATCCAGACCAGCCGGCCCGGAGCGGCGACCGAGATCGGGCCGTGCCGGTAGTCCATGGCCGGGTAGGACTCGGCCCAGGAGGAGGAGGTCTCGCGGTACTTGAGCGCGGCCTCGTGGGCCAGGCCGATGGTCCAGCCGCGGCCCAGGAAGCTGACCTGCTCGGCCTCGGCCCAGCCCTCGGGCAGCGGCTCGGCGAGCTCGGCCTCGGCGGCCAGGGCCAGCGCCTCGACGTCGGCGCCGAACGCGGCCCGGTACAGCGCGAGGGTGCTGGTGGCGAAGCGGGTCTGGACGACCGACTGCTCGTCGGCGAAGGAGAGGTCGTAGACCCCGCCCGCCAGGTGCGCGGCCGCGGTGCTGGTGTCGCCGAGCACCACGCGGGTGGGGACGAGGCCCTCGAGCTCGCGCAGCAGCTCGACCACCTCGGTGGTGGTGCCGGAGCGGGTGATGGCCACGACCCGGTCGTAGGGGCGGTCGGGGACCTCGGACGCACTGAACGCGTCGGACTCCCCGTGGCCGGCGCTCTCGCGCCAGGCGGCGACGACCTGGGCCATGAACCAGGAGGTGCCGCAGCCGACGAAGCCGACCCGCTCACCGGGGGCCCGGAGCTCCTCGGCCAGCGCCGGGGCCATCGCGGCCGCCTGGCGCCAGCTGGCCGGCTGGCTGCTGATCTCGTCCTCGACGAAGAATCCCACGGCTCTCCTGTAGCATCTTGAGCATGTTCGTTTCCGGGCGAAACGAACAGATGTGAACATAGCACGACCGCTGGTCGCGGTCGGGCCGAGTTCGGGGTCGAGGAAGGGTGCGGATGACGCGAGCCGAACGCCTGTCCGCTCTGCTCGAGCTGCTCGTCGCCGAAGGCGGCGTCGACGTCGAGCGGTCCGCCGACCGCTTCGACGTCTCCGCGGCCACCATCCGGCGCGACCTCGACCACCTGGCCGAGCAGCAGCTGCTGAGCCGGACCCACGGTGGCGCGGTGCCCAACACCACCTCCTACGACCTGCCGCTGCGCTACAAGTCCACGAGCCGCAGCGAGGCCAAGGCCCGGATCGCCGCGCGGGCGGTGGACATGCTGTGGCCGGGCTGCACCGTGTCGCTGAACGGCGGCACCACCACGGTGGCCGTGGCGCGCGCCATCCCCGGCGTCGAGCGGCTGCAGAACGGCGTCACCGTGGTGACCAACGCGATCAACATCGCCACCGAGCTCGCCGTCCGGCCCTTCATCAAGATCATGGTCTGCGGTGGGGTGGCCCGGCCGCAGAGCTACGAGCTGGTCGGCGCGATGGCGAGCGAGACCCTGGGCCAGCTGACCCCGGACCTCTGCTTCCTCGGCGCGCTGGGGCTGGACCTGGTGGCCGGCGTCACCACCCACGACGAGGCGGAGGCGGCGATCAACCGGGTGATGGTGCAGCAGGCCAAGCGCACGGTCGTGGTGGTCGACTCCGCCAAGCTCGGCACCGTCGGGTTCTCCCGGATCTGCCACGTGCACGAGGTGGACGCCGTCCTCACCGACAGCGGCGCCGACCCCGCCGTGCTGGCCGCGCTGCGGGCGCTCGGCGTGGAGGTGCTGACCGCCTGAGCGGCGCGGCGTTCTTCAGATCACAGCGGATTACCCGTTGCGCAACGCCTGCGCGCGACCTACTTTTGTCCCACACGGAGAGGAGGTGGTCCAGAGAATGAATGACTTTGGGACATGTGAGGTGTCGGCCAGCTAGCCGCACGCGCTGACTGTGTGTCACTGGTCCCCTGCGGCCGGCTAATCCACAGCCAACACCCGAACCCGCGAGTGCCGGAGTTGTTCCCCGGCCGGTGACCTCCTCGGAGGTCACCGCCCAGCTCGCGGGTTCGTCCACGTCTGGACCCTTTTCCGACCTCCTCGCAGCGACTGGAGCTCCCGTGCCGCCCGACCGCCTCGTCCACGTGCCGCCCGGGCGGCTGCCCGGCTGGTTGCGGGGCTTCGACGAGCGGCACGGCGGCGCGGCGGCCACCCTGTCCAGCGACGAGGTGACCCTCGAGGCGGCGGACGGCGCCCGGGCGGTGGTCACCGTGCCGTTCCTGCCCTGGACGCCGGTCGGCGAGCCGCTGGAGGCCCTGCTCGCCCACGTCGCCCGGGAGCGGCAGGTCGGCGCACTGCTGGTCCGCAAGGGCGGCTACGCGGTCGGGCGCTTCACCGGGGCCCGGCTGACCGCGTCCAAGGTCGACTCGACCTACGTGCAGGGCCGCACCAAGGCGGGCGGCTGGTCGCAGCAGCGCTACGCCCGCCGCCGGGACAACCAGTCCGCCAAGGCCTACGCCGAGGCTGCGGAGGTGGTCGCCCGGCTGCTGGTGCCGCACGCCGGCGAGCTGGACGCGGTGGTCACCGGCGGGGACGCCGTCGCGGTCACCGCCGTCCTGGCCGAGCCGCGGCTCGCCGCGCTGCTGCCCCTGGTGCAGCCGCGCACCCACGCCGTCCCGGACCCCCGGCTGCGGGTGCTGACGGCCTTCCCCGAGCAGTTCCTCGCCGTCGAGATCGCCCTGAACTCGCTCGCCTGACCGAGTTGTCAGAACACGGTTGACCCCTGGGTCAACTCCGTTCTGACAACTCGGTGGGCAGGACGCGGGCTCAGGGGGCGAGGCGGTGCAGCGTCCAGGCCTCGCCCGAGCGGCGGTAGGCGAGGCGGTCGTGCATCCGGCTGGGCTGCCCCTGCCAGAACTCGACCTCGGCCGGGGTGACGCGGAAGCCGCCCCAGTGCGGCGGGCAGGGGACGTCCTGACCCGCGAAGCGCTCCTCCACCGCCGCGTAGGCAGCGGTCAGCTCCTCGCGCGAGGCGACCTCGGAGGACTGCGGCGAGGCCCAGGCGCCGAGCTGCGAGCCGCGCGGCCGGGTGGCGAAGTAGGCCTCGGACTCGGCGCGGGCCACCGGAGCAGCGGTCCCCTGCACCCGCACCTGCCGCTGCAGCGGGTACCAGCCGAAGTGCAGGGCCACCTGCGGGTTGTCGTGCAGGTCGAGACCCTTGCGGGAGCCGTAGTTGGTGAAGAAGGTGAAGCCGCCGGGGCCGACGTCCTTGAGCAGCACGGTCCGGGCGCTCGGCACCAGGCCGCGGCTGGTGGCCACCACCATGGCGGTCGGCTCGGGCAGCAGGCCGTCGCTCTTGGCCTGGAAGGCGGCGGCCAGCCAGCGGTCGAAGAGGGCGTACGGGTCGGCCGGGACGTGGGACTCCAGCAGCTCCTCCCCGGAGTAGTCGATGCGTTCGGCGGCGAGGTCGGGCATGCGGCCAGTCTTCCAGGCCGGGCCGGACCGTACTGTGGCCCTCGGTCGCGACTGCGGCCGAGAGCCCGCTGACAGGAGTGCCGCATGAGAGTCGTCGTGACCGGAGGGACCGGCAAGGCCGGTCAGTGGGTGGTGCGCGAGCTGGCCGGAGCCGGCCACGAGGTCGTCAACTTCGACGTGGCCAACCGGCCGGAGCTGGAGCTGCCCGGGGAGTTCTGCCGGGTCGACCTGACCGACGCCGGCCGGGTGTACGACGCCCTCTTCCAGTTCCGCCCCGACGGCGTCTGCCACCTGGCCGCGAACCCCGCGCCGAGCGGCCAGGCGCAGATCGACGTGTTCGACAACAACGTGCTGAGCGCGCACAACCTGATGCAGGCCGCGGGCGACCTCGGGGTCTCCCGCTTCGTCTACGCCTCCAGCGAGATGGCGACCGGGCTGCTGACCGACGGCGTGGTGCCGGACCGCATCCCCTTCGACGAGTCCGAGCGGCGGCCGTCGCCCAACGCGTACGCCCTGAGCAAGTACCTGAGCGAGGTCATCGCCGACTCCCTCGCCGTGCGCTACCCGCAGACCGCCTGGGTGGGTCTGCGGATCAACAACGTCATCCCGCCCGACGGCTACGACGCCTTCGCCGCGGAGTGGGACGACCCGGGCCGCAGCAGCTCGAACTTCTGGAGCTACATCGACGCCCGCGATGTCGGCACGGCCTACCGCGCCGCCCTGGAGGGGACGAGCAGCGGCCACGAGGTGTGCCTGATCGCCGCCGCCGACACCCGGGCGAAGCGCGGCCTGCGCGACCTGATGGCGGAGTTCTACGACGGCTACGACCAGTTCGCCGACGACTACCAGGACCCGGCGTCGGCCTTCAGCTGCGCGCGGATGCAGGAGCTGTTCGGCTGGACGCCCAGCCACAGCTGGCGCGACCGGTAGCGGCCGGGGGCCCGGGACGACCGGGCCCCTCCCCCGCTCCGGTCAGCGGCCCGCCGGACCCGCCGGGGAGGTCGGGGCGACCAGCAGGGCTGCGCCCAGCGGCGCGACGAGGTCGGCGGCCGCCCCGGTGAGCAGCCGGTTGCGAGCGCCGAGCGTCGCCAGGAACGGGGAGCCGACCTCGTTCTCCGCGAGCCGGCCGAGCAGGGCGTCGGTGAACGGCTCGCCCACCTCGCTGATGCCGCCGCCGACGACGACCTTCTCGGGGTCGAAGGTCGCGCACAGCAGCTGCACCGCCCGGGCCACCCCGTCGACGAACCTCGTCCACACCGCCGCGGCCCTCGGGTCGCCGCCGGCCCGGGCGGCCAGGAGGTGGACCACCGGCGCCGGGTGGTCGGTGGGCCAGCTGCGCGCCAGCCCGGACCCGGAGGCGACGGTCTCCAGGCAGCCGCGCTGGCCGCACCCGCAGAGCAGGCCGCCCTCGTGCACGGGGATGTGGCCGATCTCGCCGGCCGAGCCGGTCAGGCCCCGCCAGACCCGGCCCCCGACGACGACGCCGGCGGCGATCCCGGTGCCGACGTTCAGGTAGGCGAGGGAGTCCGCCGCGGGGGCGTAGAGCCGGGCGGCGCCGAGGGCGGCGGCGTTGACGTCGTTGTCCACCAGGACCGGGACGCCGAACCGAGCCGCCAGGACGGGCTGCAGGTCGAGCTCGTCGACGCCCAGGTTGACCGCGTGGGAGACCCGCTGGGTCCGCCGGTCCACCAGCCCGGGGATGCCGACCCCGATCCCGCGCACCCGGTGGCCGCGCTGCTCGACCTCGCCGGTGAGGTCGGCGACCGCGCGGGTGAGGCCCTGCAGCACCTCCTCGACGCCGAAGCCGGTCGGGCGGCGCAGCTCGGCGACGACGCTGCCCGAGTCGTCCACCGCCACCGCGTGGCTCTTGGTGCCGCCGACGTCGACGCCGATGCGCACGTCGGCGGCCACGACCACCGGGTCAGCTCCAGTCGAGGTCGACGCGCTGGCCGCGGCGCAGCGACTCGTACGCCGCCTCGACGACCTTCACGGTCCGGTGGCCGACGTGCCCGTCGGGCTGGGGCTGCACCCCGGAGCGGACGGCCCCGAGGAACTCCGCCAGCAGGAGCTGGTCGAGGTCGGTGCCGTAGCCGAGCCAGAGCGGGCTCCGGGCCGACTCGGAGAACCCGTCGACCCGCTGCACGAAGGGGTCGACGTCGACGAGGCCGGCGTCGGTGACCAGGTTCAGGGTGAGGCCGCCCCAGGTCGGGTAGTGGGCGGGCTTGGACCAGCTGCAGTCGATGACCGCCGTGACGCCGTCGGCGTAGGTGAGCGAGACCAGGCCCGCGGTCTCGACCCCGAGGTCGGGGTGCAGGATCTCGTTGGCGGCGGCGTAGACGGAGACGACCCGCTGGCCGTGGAACAGGGCGTCGAGCAGGTCGGCGATGTGCACCAGGTGGTCGGTCATCGCCCCGCCGCCCGAGCGGGCCGGGTCGGTGAACCAGGCGCGGCTGGTGGGGACGCGGCCGTTGTTGGTCCCGCTGACCGCACGCACCCGCCCGAGGTCCCCGGCCTCCGAGCTCGCCACCACCGCGGCGAACGCCGGGGAGAACCGGACGGGGTAGGCGACCATCAGGAAGACCCCCGCCTCCTCGCACGCCGCGACCATGGCGGCCGCGTCGGCCGAGGAGGTGGCCAGCGGCTTCTCGCAGAGGACGTGCACCCCCTCGGCGGCGGCCCGGAGGACGTCGGCGCGGTGGTCGGCGTTCTCCGAGCAGACCACCACGGCGTCGGGTCCCCAGGCGTAGAGCTCGTCGTAGGTGTCGACGTGGTCCACGCCCAGCTGCGCGGCCAGGGTGGGCCCACCCAGCTCCGAGGGCGGCCGCTCCGCGTGAGCGGGGTCGGCGGCCAGCAGCTCGATGCCGGGCATCGCGGAGAGCGCGGCGGCGTAGCCGGCGGCGTGGACGTGGGCGAACGAGACCAGTCCGACCTTCACGACAGCACCTCCAGGTCCACGGCCGAGCCGGAGCGGATGGACGCGTTGGCGGCGGCGGCGATGGCGACCGCGGCCCGCCCGTCGAGGGCGGAGACGCGCGGCTCGACCCCCTCGCGGAACGCCCGGTGGAACTCGCGGATCTCGCTGAGGTAGGGGCTCTCGCTGTACGGCACGGTGGGCCGGTAGCCCGACCCGGCCACGGCCGGCAGCCCGTTGGCGGAGAACGGCTGGTGGTCGGCGGAGTCGTGCTGCAGCAGCCCCTGGTCCCCGACGACCTCGAAGCGGGTCTGGAAGGTGACGTCGGCGTGGCCCCAGGTCCCGGTCACGTAGCTGATCGCCCCCGAGCGGTGGGTCAGGATGACCTGGGCGGTCACCGGCAGCGCCGGTCCGTCCCCGCCCTCGGACCCGGTGGTGCGGGTGGCGTGGACGCGCACCACCTCCCCGGCGGTCCAGCGGGCGAAGTCGAGGTCGTGGATCATCTGGTCCATCACGATGCCGCCGGACTGCTCGTCGTCGTGGAACCAGGCCATCCGCGGGGCCGCACCGATCCGCTGGAAGCGCTGGACGGCCAGGGCGCCCAGCGTCCCGTCCGCCACCGCGTCGTGCATGGCGGCGTAGGCGGGGAAGTAGCGCACCACGTGGCCGGGGTAGAGGGACACCCCGGCTGCGGCGCAGGCGTCGATCATGGCCGTCACGTCGTCGACGGTGAGCGCGAGCGGCTTCTCGCAGACGACGTGCCGGCCGGCCGCGGCCGCGGCCAGCACCAGGTCCCGGTGGGTGGGCGTGGGGGTGCAGACGTCGACGGCGTCGCTGAGGGCCAGCAGCTCCTCGAGCGAGTCGACCACCCGCCCGCCGTGCTCGGCGACGAGCTCGGGGGCGCCCACCAGGGAGTGGACGACGACGTCGGCTCCCAGCTGCAGCCACGCGGGGAGGTGGGCGTGGGCGATGCCGCCCGCGCCGATCAGTCCGACGGTGTAGGGACTCACGGGTTGGTGTTCCGTTCCTGGGCTCGAGGCGGGGCGACGTCGGCGATGCGGGTGGGACCGCGCGGGTGGGGCGCGCCGGGAGGGCGCCCCACCCGGAGCGGGCTACTGCTTGTCGAGCGCGGCCTGGCCCTTGGTGGCCGCATCGGCCAGGGCCTGCGTCGGGGTCTTCTTCCCCAGCAGGGCCTTCTCGATCTCGGTCGCCAGGGCGGCGCTCACCTCGTCGTAGGCGAGGACGGAGGGGCGGGCCTTGGCGTAGGCCAGCTGGTCGACGAGCACCTGCAGGCGCGGGTCCTTCGCCACGAACTCCTTGAAGGCGGGCGCGTCGGCCGTCTCCATGTTCGTCGGCAGGTAGCCGGAGGCGACGTCCCAGCGGGCCTGCACGTCGGGGGTCAGGAAGTAGTTCAGGAAGTCCCAGGCGCCGTCCTGCTCCTCGGTCGTCCCCTGCAGCACGTAGGAGTTGTTGGTGCCGATGTTCATCGCCGGCTCGTTGATCGTGGGGAAGGCGGTCACACCGACGTTCTCCTTGCCCACGCCGTCGTCCAGCAGCTTCTGGTTGTAGGCCCCGGTGAGGACCATCGCGACCTTGCCGGAGGAGAAGCCCGCCGTGCCCTGCCCGTCGGCCGGCGTGGCCAGGCTGCTGGGGTAGGCGTGGCCAGCCCGGAGGATGTCGGTCCAGGCGGTCAGCGCCGCGACCCCCTCGGGGCTGTTGAAGGCGATCTTCTTGTTGTCGGCGGAGAGGAACTCTCCGCCCGCGCTCCACAGGGCCGACTGCCAGGTGAACACCGGCCACTCGCCCGGGCCGATGGGGAGGTAGATCCCGTACTGCTTGCCCGAGGTGAGCTTGGCGGCGTCGGCGGCGACCTCGGCCCAGGTGGTGGGCGGGGAGGTGATGCCGGCCTTGGCGAACATCGCCTTGTTGTAGTAGAGGGCGTAGTCGCCACCCTCGGTGGGCAGGGAGTAGATCTTGCCGTCGAAGGTGCCGGTGGAGAGCATGCCGGCCGAGAAGTTCTTCTTGGTGATCTTGGCGCCTTCGGCGTCGAGGCGGTCGTCCAGCGGCACGACCTTGCCGGTCTGGATGACCTGGCTGAGCTTCTGGGGCGTGGAGTCGCCGAGGACCAGGTCCGGTCCCTGGTCGTTGGTCACGGCGTTGATCAGCTTCGGCGTGAACTGGTCGGAGGTCCCCGCGTACTGGGTCTGGACCACGTACGTCGACTGCGAGCCGTTGAAGTCCTCGACGATGCCCTTGAGGGCCTTCGCCGTGTCGCCGGTGGTCTGGGTCCAGACCAGGATGTCGGTCTTGCCCTCGCTGTCCTGGCTGTTGCCGCTGACCGACCCGCCACCGCAGCCGGCCAGGGCGATCAGGGAGAGGGTCGAGGCGGCGACGATCGCGACGCGGCCCGTCCTCAACAGGCGGCGAGGCATCCACGCGTGGGTCATGGCGATCCTTCTGGGTTGGCTGGAGCGGACGGGGGTCAACGGAGGCCGCCGGACATGGCGGTGACGATCTGGCGCTGGAAGAGGACGAAGACGACGAAGACCGGCAGGATGGCCAGGGTCGAGCCGGCCATCAGCAGGTTGAAGCTGGAGGCTGCGTTGGTCGACTGCAGCTGGGCGAGGCCGATCGGCACCGTGAAGAACTCGGTCTTGTTGACCGCGAGGAACTGGAAGAAGAAGTTGTTCCAGTTGTAGACGAAGGACAAGATCGCGAACGAGCCGACCATGGGTGCGGCCATCGGGACCATGATCGACCAGAACCGCCGCCAGACCCCGGCCCCGTCCATCCGGCTGGCGTCCTCGATCTCGGAGGGGAACGAGACGAAGAACTGCCGGAACAGGAACACCCCGAGGATCGAGGGCACGTTGGGGATCACCAGGCCCTGGTAGGTGTTCAGCCAGCCCAGCGAGGAGAGCAGGCTGATCAGCGGGGTGAACACCACCTCGAAGGGCACCAGCAACGCCGCCAGCAGCACCGCGAAGATGAACGACCGCCCGCGGAAGCGCAGCCGGGCGAAGGCGAAGCCGGCCGCCAGGCTGGTCAGCACCTGCCCGAGGGTGGAGAGGCCGGTGACCACACCGCTGTTGAGGTAGTAGAGGCCGAAGGGGACCGCCGAGAACAGCTCGGTGTAGTTGTCGAAGTGCCACACCCGCGGCAGGAACGTGGGCGGGAACGTCAGGGCCTCGCTGGAGGACTTGAGGCTGGTGAGCACCATCCAGACGAAGGGCCCGAAGAACAGGGTCACCGCGACCAGCAGGACCAGGTGCCGCACGACCGCGAGCCCGTGACGGCCCCGCGGCCGGCCGGGAGCGCGGCGGGGGCGGGTGCCCGCGGCGGTCACCGGCGGCTGGGTCGCGGTCGGGCGCGCGGTCTGGGTCACGGGCACGCCCCTCAGGCCATCTCGACGGCGTCGCGCCGGGCCAGGACCGCGAACTGCGCGGCGGACACGACCACCCCGAAGAGGAGCAGCACGACGGCGGCCGCACTGGCGGAACCACCGTGGAAGAAGACGAAGCCCTGCTGGTAGATCCAGAACAGGACGGTCTCGGTGGACCCGAGCGGACCACCGCCGGTCAGCACGTAGACCTGGGTGAAGACCTGGAGCGAGCCGATCACGCCGGTGACGGCGAGGAAGCCGCTCGTCGGGGCGACCAGGGGCAGCGAGATCGAGAAGAACCGGCGGAAGACCCCCGCGCCGTCCAGGGTCGCGGCCTCGTAGTAGCTGGTGGGGATGTTGGTCAGCGCGGCCGAGAAGATGATCATGGTGTAGCCGACGAGCTGCCAGACGGAGAAGACCAGGACCGACACCATCGCCCACGGCTGGCTGTTCAGGAACGCGATCGGGGCCACCCCGAAGACCCCGAGCGTGTTGTTGACCAGTCCGCCCAGCGGGGTCAGCAGGTAGCTGAAGATCAGCGCGCTGCCGACGATGGGCGCGATGTAGGGCGTGAAGATCAGGGCGCGGTAGACGTTGCGGCCCCGGAAGGGCGTGGCCAGCATGGCGGCGAGGACCAGGCCCAGGACCATCGAGCTCGGCACGACCACCGCGACGTAGAGGGCCGTGTTGCCCGCCGCGCGCAGGAAGTCGCCGTCGCCGAGGATGTCGGCGTAGTTGTCGAACCCGACGACGTTGCGCACCCGCCCCGTCCCCGGGTTCCAGTCGGTGAAGCTGTAGACCACCGTCTGCGCCAGCGGGTACAGGTAGAACAGCGCCAGCAGCAGCGTGGTGGGAGCGATGAACACGTAGCCAGCTCGTCCTTCGCGCACCTCCCACCGCACGGGGACGGGTGCCGTTCGCCTGGCCATGCCTCAACGTAGCAGGATCGGCGGACTTCGCACCGGGCCCCGCAGCAACTATTTCGATCGTCGCAGGAAGTTTCCACGATCGTCACATGAGCTCCTCGTTCCCGGCGGAAGTGAGGGATGATCGACTACCGTTCAGGCATGGGTGTGCTGAGCCGACGCAGCGACCCTCCCTCGTCGGTGGGCGGGGTCTTCGAGATCATCCGCACCGGGAACGCCCAGACCCGCGGAGCCATCGCCCGCCGGACCGGGCTCGCGCCGTCCACGGTCTCGCAGCGGATCGAGGCGCTGATCAGCGACGGACTGGTCGAGGAGTACGGCCGGGAGGGCTCCTCCGGCGGGCGCCAGGCCCGGTTGCTCCGGGTGCACGGCGGGGCCGGCGCCGTGGTGGCCGCCACCATCGGCACCCAGCACCTCACCCTCGTGGTGGCCGACCTGGTCGGGACGGCGCTGTCGAAGGCCGACATCCCGATCGACGTGGCCGACGGCCCGCAGGCGGTGGTCGACCTGGTCTGGCACGAGATCGGTCGGGCCTTCGAGGCCCTGCACCTGGAGCCGGACCTGCTGCGCGGGGTCACCCTCGGCGTGCCGGCGCCGGTCGAGTCGCGGATCGGCACCGTCTCGTCCTCGGCGCAGCTGCCCGGCTGGTACCAGGCCAACCTCCGCGAGCTGATGACCGCCCACACCTCGGTCCCGCTGCTGATCGAGAACGACGCCAACCTGCTCGCGGCCGCCGAGTTCTCCCTCGCCGACCCCGGCGTCGAGGACCTGCTCGCCGTCAAGGTGGGCAGCCGGATCGGGTCCGGGATCGTGTCCGGGGGCAGGCTCCACCGGGGCGCCAGCGGAGCCGGCGGGGAGATCAGCCACACGCCCACGGCCGGGGTCTCGATCATCCAGTGCTGGTGCGGCACCGAGAACTGCCTGGAGTCGGTGGCCAGCGGGGCCGCCACCGTGGCCCGGCTGCAGCGAGCCGGGCAGGACGTGCGCTCGACGTCGGACCTCGTGGAGCGGTCGCGGGACGGCGACCCGCTGACGATCACCCTGCTGCGCGAGTCCGGCCTGCTGGTCGGTGAGGTGCTGGCCGGGGTCGTCAACGTCATCAACCCCCGGACCGTCGTCTTCGGCGGCTCCCTCTCGGCCGCGGGCCCGTTCGTGGCCGCCGTCCGCGGCGTGCTGTTCCAGCGCTGCCTGCCGGTGGTCACCGAGGTCCTCGACGTCCGGGAGGGCACCGCAGGGCCAGACGGCGAGGCGTGGGGTGGCATCCAGCTGATCCTCGAGGAGATCCTCACCGCCGAGGCCGTCGACCGGGCGATCGCGCTCAAGCGGCTCCCGCAGGCCTGATCTCCGCGGCCGGGAGGTCCCGGGGGACGACCCGTCCCGGCGCTGCCGGTCCCGCGCCGTCCCCGGCCCATGAGCCGGTCAGCCGGTGAGCCCGTGGAAGACTCGTCCCCCGTGACCGCGCTGACCATCCCCGCCGACCTGCTGCCCACCGACGGGCGCTTCGGCTGCGGTCCGGCCAAGATCCGCACCGCGTCGCTCGAGGCGCTGGCCACCCGTGGGGCCGCCCTGCTGGGCACCTCGCACCGGCAGGCGCCGGTGAAGAACCTGGTGGGCAGCGTCCGGGCGGGGCTGGCCGCCCTGTTCGACCTGCCCGAGGGCTACGAGGTGGTGCTGGGCAACGGCGGCTCGACCACCTTCTGGGACGTGGCCGTGGCCTCGCTCATCGAGCGGCAGAGCGCGCACGCCAGCTTCGGGGAGTTCTCCGCGAAGTTCGCCGCCGCGGTGGCCGCCGCGCCGTACCTGGCCGAGCCCACCGTGACCACCGCCCCGGTCGGCTCGGTCGCCCTGCCCGCGGCGGTGGCCGGCGCGGACGTCTACGCCTGGGCCCACAACGAGACCTCGACCGGCGCCCTGGCCCCGGTCCGCCGGGTCGAGGGCGTCGACGAGGGCGCCCTGGTCGTGGTGGACGGCACCTCGGCCGCCGGCGGCGTCGCGGTCGACATCGGCCAGACCGACGTCTACTACTTCGCCCCGCAGAAGAGCCTGGGCTCCGAGGGCGGGCTGTGGTTCGCCTTCCTCTCCCCCGCGGCGGTGGAGCGGGTCGAGCGGGTCGCCGCCTCCGACCGCTGGATCCCGGAGAGCCTCAGCCTGCGCGCCGCGCTGGTGAACTCCCGCCTCGACCAGACGCTGAACACCCCGGCCATCGCGACCCTGTTCCTGCTCGACGACCAGCTGGCCTGGCTGCTCGGGCAGGGCGGGCTGGCCTTCGCCGCCGCCCGCACCGCCGACTCCGCCTCCCGGATCTACCCGTGGGCCGAGGCGTCGCCGTGCGCGGTCCCCTTCGTCACCGACCCGGCGTTCCGCTCGCCGGTGGTGGCCACCGTCGACTTCGAGGGGGTGGACGCGGCGCTGCTGGCCGCGACCCTGCGGGCCAACGGCGTCCTCGACACCGAGCCGTACCGCAAGCTCGGCCGCAACCAGCTGCGGATCGGCATGTTCCCCAACGTCGAGCCCGACGACGTGAGCGCGCTGACCCGCTGCATCGACTGGGTGGTGGAGCGGGTCGCCGGCTGAGGTCAGTCGGGGCGGCGGATCGCGGCGACCACGACGCCCGCGACCAGGGCGACCAGGGCGGCGAGGCCGACGGCCAGGTAGGTGCCGCGACCACGGGCGTCCGGGGTCGCGTCGTCGGCGGTGTCGTCCTGGCCCGCGCCCGCGGTGGCGGTGGGGGCCGCACTGGCCGCGGGTGACGACGTGGCCGACGGCGAGGCCTCGCTGCCGGCGGGGAGCGGCAGGGCGTAGACCCGGCTGTTGCGTCCCTCGCTGCCCACCAGCAGCCCGTCGCCGGCCAGGTCCACGGCGAGGGACTCCGCCTGCGGCTGCGCCGGGATCGGGGTGCTGGACACCTGCCGGTAGGTGGTGGCGTCCAGCACCACCACCGAACCGTAGGTCAGCAGGGCGATCTGCGCGTCGCCGGGCAGGTACACCCCGTCGGTGACCAGGGCGGGCGCGTCGCCGACGCGTCGCAGCTCGTTCACCCCGGTCCGCGACGGGCTCTTCGGAGCCAGGTAGATCCCGCCTTGGGCGCCCTTGGTGACGATGGTGAGCCGCCCGCTGCCGTCCACCAGCAGGGTCTCGGCGTCGTGCGCGCCGTCGGGGTAGCGGAAGTCGAAGGAGTTGTAGGTCACGGTCAGCCCGGTGGGCCGCGGGTTGGTCAGGAAGTAGACGCTGACCTGGCGGCGGACGGCCTCGTTGTCACCGATGTCGGCCACGTAGAGGCGGTTGCCCTGCACCGCGACCGCCTCCACGTCCTGCGGCTCGGTGCGGAAGTTGAGGGTGCCGCGCACCCGGCCGCTCGCCGTGAGCCCGTAGGCGACCCCGCCCGCACCGGAGTCGTTCACCGTCCAGTACAGCTGGTTGGCCACGTCGCGGGCCAGGCCCGAGGACTCCACCACGCGGGCGTCGCGGATCCGGAAGGCCACGGTGTCCGCCGCGCCGGCGGTGCTGGGCAGCGCCCCGGCCAGCAGGAGGGCGAGGACGAGGACGGCGGCACCGCGGCGGCGGGTGCTGGTCCTGCGTCGGTGGCGCGCCATGGTGGTCAGGAGCCTACGCAACCGGGACCGGTGCCGGGTCCCGACACCACGACCGTGACCCGGCTCACCGCAGGCCGAGCAGGGCGCTGACCAGCACGATCACCACCAGGGCCCCGAGCACCCCCGAGACGATCAGCCGACGCGCCCGGGGGTTCATGGCCTCAGCCTATGGTCGCCGCACAGGCGGGAGCACTACCGTGGCGGGCATGGGCGAGGTCCGGCTCTACGCCGTCGGGATCGAGGAGCTGCGGGGCGTCTTCGGTGCCGCCCCCGACCAGGCCGCCCACCTGCGCGAGGTGGCCGCGCAGGCCTTCGCCCCCGCGGCGGCCGAGACCCGCGGCGGCCTGCTCTCCCGGCTCGGGCCGATCTTCCGGCGCCCGCCGGCGACCCAGGTCGTCTCGCCCACCCAGCCCGAGCCGCGCGACGTCGACCTGCTGCTGCACGGGGCGCACGTCCCGCCGGAGCGGACGGGCGCGGTCTGGCGGCTGCTGGAGGTCTTCGTGGCCGGCATGGCCTGGGGCTCGACCCGGATGAGCCTCACCGCCCAGACCCTGGACGACCTCGACTTCGCCCTGGCCCGGGGCGGCGTGCCGTCCTCGGTCGGGCTGCGGCACCTGCTGGACACCACCCCCAGCCTGCCGCTGGTCCCGGTGAGCGGGCTGACCGTCGGCTGGCACCGATACGAGACCGCGCTGGCCATGGCCGGCGCGTACCGCTCGGCGATGCCGCAGATCGCCACCATCGAGCAGCAGGAGATGACGGCCGCGCTGGCCACCTGGCTCGACGGCTTCGTCCCCTGGGCCCAGGTCTCGGCCTCCCTCGGCCGCCCCGTCCCCGACCTCGTCGCGTTCTACGCTGTGTAACTGCGCTCGCTCCGCTCGCGCGCGGGGCGCGCTCTTGGCCCCGCCCTTCCTCCCTCGCTCGCGGACGAAGAACGTGTCCGCTCCCTCGGTCGTCCAGGCCGGGGCACGCGCCCCGGGTGCAGGCTTGGCGCTCAGGCCGGGTCGATGACGAGGACGAGGTCGCCGCCCTCGACCTGGGTCACCGAGCCGATGGCCAACCGGGTGACCGTGCCGGCGACGGGGGCGGTGATCGCCGCCTCCATCTTCATCGCCTCGATGGTGGCCACGGTGGCACCGGCCTCGACCACGTCGCCCTCGTCGGCGGTCACGGAGACCACCCCGGCGAACGGGGCGGCCACGTGCCCCGGCCGGCCCGGGTCGGCGCGCTCGGCGACCTTGACGTCCACGGTGATGGAGGTGTCGCGGACGCGGATCGGTCGGAGCTGGCCGTTGATGGTGCACATCACCGTGCGCATGCCGCGCTCGTCGGCGCTGCCGATGGCCTCCAGGCCGAGGATGAGGCTGACGCCCCGGCCGATCCGGGCCACGTGCTCCTCGCCCGGCTGCAGCCCGTAGAGGTAGTCCAGGGTGTCCAGCCGCGAGACGTTGCCGTAGGCATCCCTGGCCTTCTGGAAGTCCTTGGTGGGGCCGGGGAACAGCAGCCGGTTGAGCGTCTCCTGGCGGGGACGGCCAGGCACGTCGAGCGCCTCGGAGTCCTCCGGGCCCAGCTCGGTCTCGCGGTGCGGGGCCGTCCGGCCCTGCAGCGCCCGGGTCCGGAACGGCTCCGGCCAGCCGCCGGGCGGGTCGCCGAGCTCGCCGCTGAGGAAGCCGATCACCGAGTCGGGGATGTCGTAGCTCTGCGGGTTGGCCGCGAACTCCGCCGGGTCCGCCCCGACCGCGACCAGGTGCAGGGCGAGGTCGCCGACCACCTTGGACGACGGCGTGACCTTGGTGGGACGGCCGAGGATCTTGTTGGCCGCGGTGTACATGGCCTCGATCTGCTCGAACTTCTCCCCCAGCCCCAGCGCCTTCGCCTGCTGGCGCAGGTTGGAGAGCTGGCCGCCGGGGATCTCGTGGTCGTAGACCCGGCCGGTCGGGCTGGGCAGCCCCGACTCGAAGGGCCGGTAGACCGTCCGCATCGCCTCCCAGTAGGGCTCGAGGTCCATCACCGCGCGCAGGTCGAGGTGGGTGGCGCGCTCGGTGTGCTCGAGCGCGGCGACCAGGGCGGACGCGGGCGGCTGGCTGGTGGTGCCGGCCATCGGCGCGCTGGCCACGTCGACCGCGTCCACCCCGGCGTCCACGGCCGAGAGCAGGGTGGCCAGCTGGCCGCCCGCGGTGTCGTGGGTGTGCAGGTGGACGGGCAGGTCGAACCGCTCGCGCAGCGCCCGGACCAGTCTCGCGGCGGCCGGCGGGCGCAGCAGACCGGCCATGTCCTTGATGGCCAGCACGTGGGCGCCGGCGCCGACGATCTCCTCGGCCAGCCGCAGGTAGTAGTCGAGGGTGTAGATGTCCTCGGCCGGGTTCATCAGGTCACCGGAGTAGCAGAGCGCGACCTCGGCGACCGTGGTGCCGGTCTCGCGCACCGCGTCGATCGCCGGCCGCATCTGGTCGACGTCGTTGAGCGCGTCGAAGATCCGGAAGATGTCGATGCCGGTCCGGGCCGCCTCGGCCACGAACGAGGTCGTCACCTTCGTCGGGTACGGGGTGTAGCCGACGGTGTTGCGGCCGCGGAGCAGCATCTGCAGGGCCAGCCCGGGCATGTTGTAGCGCAGCGCCTCCAGCCGCTCCCACGGGTCCTCCGACAGGAACCGCAGCGCCACGTCGTAGGTGGCGCCACCCCAGCACTCGACGCTGAACAGCTCCGGGGTCATCCGGCCCACGTACGGGGCGATCCGCAGCAGGTCCTTGGTCCGGACCCGGGTGGCCAGCAGGGACTGGTGGGCGTCGCGGAAGGTCGTGTCGGTGACCTCCACCCCGACCCGGTTGCGCAGGTCGGCCGCGAAGCCCTCCGGGCCGAGCGCCAGCAGCCGCTGCCGCGAGCCCTGCGGGGACGGCTGCGACAGGTCGACGCCGGCGGGGCGCTTGACGCCCGGGTCGAGCCGGGTCGGCGCCTCGCCGTTCGGCTTGTTCACCGTGGTCTCGGCCAGCCAGCGCAGCAGCTTGGTGCCGCGGTCGGCCGGGGCGTGCGTGGTCAGCAGCTCCGGCCGCTCCTCGATGAAGCTGGTGGAGACGTTGCCGGCGATGAACTCCGGGTCGGCCAGCACGGCCTGCAGGAACGGGATGTTGGTGCTGACGCCGCGGATCCGGAACTCCGCCAGCGCGCGGCGGGCCCGGGCCACGGCGGCCGGGTAGGTGCGGCCGCGGGCGATCAGCTTGACCAGCATCGAGTCGAAGTGCGGGCTGACCTCGACGCCGGTGTCCGCGGTGCCGCCGTCCAGCCGGATGCCGGCGCCGCCCGCGGAGCGGTAGGCGGTGATGGTGCCGGTGTCGGGCCGGAAGCCGTTGGCCGGGTCCTCGGTGGTGATCCGGCACTGCAGGGCCGCGCCGTTGATCCGGATCTGGTCCTGGGCCAGCCCGAGCTGGTCGAGGGTCTCCCCCGCGGCGATCCGCATCTGCGCCTGCACCAGGTCGACGTCGGTGATCTCCTCGGTGATCGTGTGCTCGACCTGGATCCGCGGGTTCATCTCGATGAACACGTGCTGGCCGGCGCGCGGGCCCTCGGTCTCGACCAGGAACTCCACCGTCCCGGCGCAGGAGTAGTGGATCGACTCGGCGAAGGCCACGGCGTCGGCGCACAGGGCGGCTCGCAGCTCGTCGGAGATGTGCGGCGCCGGGGCGATCTCGATGACCTTCTGGTGCCGCCGCTGCAGGGAGCAGTCCCGCTCGTAGAGGTGCAGCGTGGTGCCGGCCCCGTCGGCCAGGATCTGCACCTCGATGTGGCGCGGGCGGCCGACGGCCTGCTCGATGAAGGCGGTCGGGTCGCCGAACGCGCCCTCGGCCTCGCGCATGGCCGCGGCCACCGACTCGCGCAGCATCGCCGGGTCGTCGACGCGGCGCATCCCCCGCCCGCCACCGCCGGCGACGGCCTTGACGAAGACGGGGAACCCGATCTCCTGCGCGCCGGCCACCAGCTCGTCCAGGTCGGCCGAGGGCGGGGTGGAGCGCAGGGTCGGGATGCCGGCGGCCCGGGCGGCCTCGAGGGCGCGGACCTTGTTGCCGGCCAGCTGCAGCACGTCGGCGGGCGGGCCGATGAAGGTGATGCCCGCGGCATCGCAGGCCCGGGCCAGGTCCGGGTTCTCCGACAGGAAGCCGTAGCCGGGGTAGATGGCGTCGGCGCCGGACTCCCGCGCGGCCCGGATCATCTCCTCGATGTCGAGGTAGGCCCGGACGGGGTGGCCCCGCTCCCCGATCACGTAGGCCTCGTCGGCCTTGATCCGGTGCACGGCGTTGCGGTCCTCGTAGGGGTAGACCGCGACCGTCTGGGCACCGAGCTCGTAGGCGGCGCGGAACGCGCGGACCGCGATCTCACCCCGGTTGGCGACGAGGACCTTGGCGAACATGGTCGGAATCTATCCGGCCATCGTTACGGCAGCACGACGCGGACCGAGGGTTGGCTGCCCCCGCCCTGGGAAACCGACCCCAGCGGGCGTCAGCGGGCCGCGATCGACCCGGCTGTCGCTGCTCGGGTCAAGTTGTCAGGGTGAGCGCCCTGGATCTGCAGACGCAGTGGCGCGCCAGGGCCCGGTTGTCGCCCCCGAGGGGTCACTGCGTCTGCAGTTCCAGTGGTCAGGCGGCGGACGCGGCGAGCTCGTGCCCCGCCGAGGAGGCGGCGTCCTCGTGCGCCCGCCGGCGGCGGGCCAGCAGGGCGACGCAGAGGAGCACGCCGAGCACGCTCAGCGTGCCGCCGCCGATCAGGGTCCAGCGCGCGCCGAACGCCTCGCCCACCCAGCCGATCAGCGGCGCCCCGAAGGGTGTCCCGCCCATCAGCAGCATCATGTAGAGCGCCATCACCCGGCCGCGCAGCTGCGGGTCGACGTTCAGCTGCACGGTGGCGTTGGCCGCGGTCAGGGTGAGCAGGGCCGAGAGCCCGACCAGGGGCTGGATGGCCGCGTAGGACCAGTACGTCGGCATCAGCCCGGCGACCACCTCGATGGCGCCGAAGACGAGCGCGGTGGTGACCACGAAACGCCCGCTCGGCGCCACCCGGCGACGGGCGGCCAGCAGGGCGCCGGTCAGCGAGCCGGCGGCCATGAAGGTGCCGAGGATGCCGTACTGCTCGGCCCCGCGGTGGAACTCCTGCTGGGCCATCAGCGCCGAGGTCATCTGGAAGTTCATGCCGAAGGTGCCCATGAAGAACACGGTGCCCATCACCAGCAGCAGGTCGCTGCGGCCCCGCACGTAGGCCAGGCCCTCCTGGATCTGCCGCTTGGCCCGGGCGGCGGGCGGCACGATGGTCAGCTTCGTCGCGTCGACCAGCACCAGCGCCCCGATGAACGCCGCGTAGGTGACGGCGTTGGACAGGATCGCCCAGCCCGACCCGAAGGCCGCGATGACCAGGCCGGCGACGGCCGGCCCCACGATCCGGGCGGCGTTGAAGGTGGCGGAGTTGAGACCGATGGCGTTGGGCAGGTGCTCGGGACCGGCCACCTCGGAGACGAAGGACTGCCGGGCCGGGTTGTCGAAGGCGGTGCCGATGCCGAAGGCGAAGGCGATGGCGTAGACGTGCCAGGTGGCGGCCACCCCGGTGACCGCGAGCACGCCGAGGACGGCGGCGCTCAGCGCCAGCCAGGCCTGGGTCAGCTTGAGGACGCGCCGCTTGTCGAACCGGTCGGCGACCAGGCCGGCGTAGGGCGACAGCAGCAGCATGGGCAGGAACTGCAGCCCGGTGGTGATGCCGACGGCCAGACCGGAGCCACCGGACAGCTCCAGGACCAGCCAGTCCTGGGCCACCCGCTGCATCCAGGTGCCGATGTTGGAGACGAAGGAGCCGGTGAGGTAGATCCGGTAGTTGGCGTTGCTCAGAGCGGCGAACATGCTGCCCCGCGCCGGCCGCCCGCCGCTCGCAGCCGCGACCTCGCTCTTCAGCTCGTCAGCGCTCGGCCGGTCGGCGCCGCGGTCCTCACCGTCCCCGGTGAGCTCGGGTTGGAGCTCGTCCTCCCTGCTGCCGGGGGTCGAGCGGCGGCTGTCCGCCTCCACGTCCAGACTCACGCGTTCACCTTCTCCAGGATGCGCACGCTCTCGCGCAGCACCTCTCGTTCTGCGGGGTCGAGCTCGGCGAGGCGCTTCGCCAGCCACTGGTCGCGGCGACGCCGGTTGGCCAGCAGGATCTGCCGGCCGCTCCCGGTCAGGCTGACCCGGCTCGCGCGGCGGTCGTGCGGGTCGGCGGCGCGGGACACCAGCCCCCGCTCCTCCAGCGCGTTCACGATCCGCGTCATCGACGGGGGCTGCATCTTCTCCGCGGCGGCCAGCTCGCCCATGGTGAGGTCGCCGCTGTTGAGCAGCACCGCCATGGCCGACAGCTGGTTCGCCCCGAGGTCGAGGTCGTCGTCCTCGCGCATCTGCCGCAGCCGGCGGGCCAGCCGCATCACCGCCGGCCGCAGCGCGCCGGCCAGGGCCGCGTCGCTGCCCAGGTCGGGGCCCGGCACCGTCCTGATCGTCATGCCGCCAGCCTAAAGGTTAGCGGTGCTAAATTCAATGGCTAAGCATCTGACCGTGGCGGGCGGGCGCCCGGCCGACCGGTGGCGGGACGGTCAGAGGACGGTGTGCTCGCCCACGGCGTGGTAGGTCCGGTCGTGGTAGACCAGCGGGGCCGCACTGCTGGACTGGGCGGCCTCCAGGGCCAGCACCGAGACCAGGAAGCTGCGGCCGATGGCCGTGCGCTGCACCACCCGGCCGCGCACCCAGGAGGGCGAGCCGTCCAGCACGGGCTCCCCCGTCGGCAGCAGCGTCCAGCCCCCGTCGGCGAAGCGGTCGATGTCGCGGGTGGCGAAGCGGGCGGAGACCTCCACCTGCGCGGCGGAGAGGAAGTTGACGACCAGGGTGTCCGTGTGCGCCAGCGCGGGCCAGGAGGAGGAGCCGGAGTCGATCGAGAAGGTCAGCAGCGGCGGGTCGGCCGAGACCGAGATCACCGAGGTGGCGGTGAAGCCGACCGGGCGTCCCGCGTCGCTGAAGGTGACCACCGCGACGCCCGCGGGGTGCTGGCGGAAGACCGCCTTGAAGGTGTCCGGTCCCACGAGGCTGGGGCCGTCGTCGGGGGACGGGCTGCTCGTCACCGCGTCGCCGTGACCGGGGGTCGCCTGCGTGGAGCTCATGGAGGGCAGAACCGCCGCGGCGGTCCGGAGATTCCCTCCCGGCCCGGCGACGGTGGTCACCGTCGCCGGCCCGGTCGGGATCTCGATGGCTGACGTCTACTTGAAGGCGTCCTTGACGTCTCCAGCGGCGTCCTTGACGTGCTCGCCGGCCTGCTTGGTCTGGCCCGACACCTGGTCGGCCTGACCCTCGGCCTGCAGGTCCGGGTTGTCGGTGGCGTCCCCGACGGCCTGCTTGCCCTTGCCGGCGACCTCTTCGGCCTTGGCCTTCGCCTTGTCCGCGAAACTCATGTCACTCCGTTCCGGCCGCGTCAGCGCGGCCACTAGGGGATCGTTCCGCTGCCAGCGTAGGGCAGGACCTGCCCGGCGGCGGTGGGTCCTGTGACGCGGTCGCCGCTCGCCGGCTCCGGTTCTGCCGGTGGCCGTTCCTAGACTGGCCCCGTGCAGAGCCAGGCCAGCGCCGAGACCGCGAGCCGTCGCCTCCAGACGGGCGGCGACCTGAGGAGTGCGTCCGCCGCCTGGCCGGCCAGCGGCCGCGCCCGCGGGCTGCTCGTCGCCGGCGTGGCGGCGGTGACCCTGCTGGTCGCCCTGCTCGTGCTCGGCGTGACCGGGGAGCTGGCCGCGGCGACCCAGGCCTCGTTCGACCCCGGTGCGCTCGTCCGCTACGGGCTGCCCGCCGCCCGCGCCGTCCACGACCTCGCCGCCGCCCTCACCATCGGGCTGCTGGTCACCGCCGCCTTCTTCGTCGCCCCCGAGCCGGGCAGCCGCCGCGACCGGCTGAGCGGGGCCCGCCGGAGCACGGCCAAGGCCGCCGCCGGCGCCGCGCTCGTCTGGCTGGTCGCCGGCGTGGTCGTGCTGCTGCTGACCACCGCGGACGTGGCCGGGCTCAGCCCCGGCTCCCCCGGCTTCGCCGGCGTGGTGGCCTCCTTCGTCTCGCAGGTCGAGCTGGGCCGCTCGCTCGGCGTCAGCCTGCTGGTGGTGGCCGTGGTGGCCAACCTCGTCGTCCTGGCCACCTCCGTGGTCACCGTGGCCTGGGCCGCCGCCCTCTCCCTGGCGGCCCTGCTGCCGCTGGCCCTGGCCGGGCACGGCGCCGGCAGCGCGAACCACATGAACTCCGTCGACAGCCTCGCTCTGCACCTGCTCGGGGTCTGCCTCTGGGTGGGTGGCCTGGGTGCCCTGCTGCTGAGCAGCCGCCGGCTCGGCGGGCAGCTCGGCTCCGTCGCGCGCCGCTACTCGACGCTGGCCGGCTGGTGCTTCGTGGTGGTCGCCCTCTCCGGGGTGGTCAACGCCGCGCTGCGGCTGGGCTCGTTCGCGAACCTGGGCACCACGTACGGGTTCCTGGTCATCGGCAAGACCCTCGCCCTGGTCCTGCTCGGTGCCGCCGGCTACCTGCACCGCCGCTCGACGCTGGGCGCGGTCGACCAGGGCGGCCGCTGGTTCGCCCGGCTGGCCGCCGTCGAGCTGGTGGTGATGGGCGCGACCATGGGGCTGGCCGTCGCCCTGTCCCGCTCGGCGCCGCCCGTCCCGGAGGAGGGTGGCGACCCGGTCGCGGCCCTGCTCGGCTACCCGCTGCCGCCGCCGGTGACCGCCGTCCGCTACCTGACCGCGTTCTACCCCGAGACCCTGTGGCTCGCCGTGGCCGCGATCATGCTCGGCCTCTACCTGGCCGGCGTGGTGAAGATGACCCGGCGCGGCGACCACTGGCCGGTGCTGCGGACCGTGTTCTGGGTCGTCGGCTCCCTGGCCCTGGTCTACGTGACCAGCGGCGGGCCCGGGGTCTACAGCCGCATCCACTTCAGCACGCACATGCTGCAGCACATGAGCCTGATGGTGGTGGTGCCGCTGCTGCTGGTGTTCGGGGCGCCCATCACCTTGGCCATGCGGACCCTGAGCGCACGCAAGGACGGCAGCTTCGGCCCCCGCGAGCTGCTGCTGCGGCTGGTGCACGCCCGCGTCCTGGCGGTCCTCGGCCACCCGCTGGTGGCCACCGCCCTGTTCACCGGCAGCCTGGTCATCTTCTACTACTCCCCGCTGTTCGGGCTGGCCATGCTCACCCACACCGGCCACGTGCTGATGACGGCGCACTTCCTGCTCACCGGCTACCTGTTCGTCTGGTCCCTGGTGGGCATCGACCCGGGCCCGGCCCGGCCGCCGTACCCCTTCCGGCTGGTGCTGCTGCTGATGACGCTGGGCGTGCACGCGTTCTTCGGCATCTCGCTGATGTCCTCGGGCACCCTGCTGGCCCCTGACTGGTGGCACTCCCTCGGCCAGACCGACGACGCGGCCCTGCTGCAGAACCAGCAGGACGGCGGCGCGATCGCCTGGGGCGCCGGCGACATCCCCTCGCTGCTGCTGGGGCTCGCCCTGCTGGTCAGCTGGGTGCGCAGCGACGCCCAGGAGACCAAGCGCCTCGACCGCCAGGCCGACCGGGACGGCGACGCCGAGCTGCGGGCGTACAACGAGCGCCTGAACTCCATGGCCGGGCACGGCGCCCGGCCTCCCGCCGCCGGCGCGACCGCCACGGCGGCGGCGCCTGCTGCTGCTGCGGCGGCGCCCGTGCCCCCGTCCACGAGCGGGACGTGAGGGCGGCGGCCGACGCGCCGCTCCCGGGGCCGCTGACCGGCGGCATGCGGCTGCTGCGCGCCGGCGTCCTCGGTACGGCCACCCTGCTGCTGGCCACCGGAGCACACCTGCTGGGCGGCGGCGAGCTGCCGGGCCCGGGCACCCTGGCGGTGGCGACCTTCCTGGTCGGCCTGCTCGCGGTCACGGTCACCGCCCGCCGCGTCCGGCTGCGGCTGCTGCTGCCGCTGCTGGGTGTCGAGCAGGGCCTGCTGCACGTGGTCCTCGACGCCACCACCTCCCCCACCACCTGCAGCCCGGCGGCCGGTCACGCCCTGCACGCCGCCGGCGCCGCACTGACCTGCGCCCCCGGCCAGCCGATGGCCATGTCCGCCCCGGCCGGCTGGTCGATGGCGCTGGCCCACCTGCTGGCCACCGCGGTGACCGCGTGGGTGCTGACCCGGGGCGAGGCGACCCTGTGGGCCCTGGCCGAGCGCGTCGTCGGCGCGGCCACGGCCGCACCCGGGGCCCGGCCCACCCGTCGGCGACCGCAGCCGGCGGCCGTCGGTCCGGTCGAGCCGGCGCCGCTCCGGCTGGGGCGGGCGGCCGCACGCGCGCCGCCGCCGGAGCCCTGCCCCGCCTGAGCTGAGCCGACCGGACCACCGGAGCGAGCCGGCTGAGGAGGGCACGTCCCGTCCCGCACGCGCTCGTACCCCTGACCCGGAGGACCGCCATGACCCGTCCCACCCCGCAGCACCCCGCACCTGCGCCGCAGCATCCCGGCGGCACCCGCACCGGCCGCCGCCTCGCCGCCGTCGGCGCGCTCACCGCGGGCCTCGCCCTGGCCGTCGCGCCGCCCGCCGGCGCGCACGTCCGGGTCAGCGCCGACAGCACCACCCCGGGCACCTACAGCGCGCTCACCTTCCGCGTCCCCACCGAGTCCGACACCGCCAGCACCACGCAGGTGAGCGTCGAGCTGCCGCAGGACACGCCGTTCGCCTCGGTCAGCCCGCGGGCCCTGACCGGGTGGCGGGCCGAGCTGGTCACCCGGCCGCTGCCGAGCCCGGTCGACCTCGACGGCACCACGCTGACCAAGGCCGTGCGCACCGTCACCTGGACCGCGGAGGAGGGCCAGTCGGTCCCGCCCGGGGAGTACCAGGACTTCGCCCTCTCGGTCGGCCCGCTGCCGCCTGGCGGCACGGTGCTGCTGCCGGCCACCCAGACCTACTCCGACGGGGAGGTGGTCCGCTGGGACCAGCCGACCCCGGCGTCCGGCGCGGAGCCGGAGCACCCGGCGCCCAGCCTCGAGGTGGCGGCGGCCGGTGCCGGGAGCGCCAGCACCACGGGTGGCAGTGGCACCGGCGGGACCGGCACGACGGCGACCACCACGACCACCGCGGCGGGACCGGACGGCCTGGCCCGCGGCCTGGGCGGCGGCGCGCTCGCCCTCGCCGCCGTGGGGACGGCGCTGGCCGCCCTGGCCCTCCGGTCGGCGCGGTCGGCCCTGCGCCCGGCCCGCACCGCCCCGGGAGGGCGGGCGTGAGGCGGCGGCTCGCGCGGCTGCTCGCGGTCCTCGGCACGGCCGGCGCCCTGTCGGTGCTGCTGGCGGGACCGGCGGCCGCCCACAACAGCCTGGTCTCCGTCGACCCGGCCGACGGCAGCACGGTGGCCGCCACCCCGGCCGCGGTGGTGCTGACCTTCGACGAGCCCGCCGTGGCCCTGGGCACCCAGGTGGTCGTCACCGGACCGCAGGGCCGGGCGAACGCAGGTGCCGCCCGACTGGTGGACGACACCGTGCGGCAGGAGATCGGCCGGGACGCCCCGGCCGGCCGCTACACCGTGGCCTGGCGGGTGACCTCGGCCGACGGGCACCCGGTGACCGGTGAGCTCTCGTTCACCTCCACCGCGGCGGGTGGCGGCAGCGCGCCCGCCGACCCGGCGCCGGAGCCGGGCAGCGCCGGCACCGGCCCCGGGCTCCCGGTCTGGGCCTGGGCGGCCGTGGCCGTCGTGCTGGTCGGCGCCGCGGCCACGATCGGCGCGCAGCTGAACCGCCGTCGCCTCCAGGAGGGTGGCCGGGCCGACGACCCGGCCGGGTCGGGACCTAGCTGAGCACCCGGCCGAGCAGGCCCTGGGCGAAGTAGACCAGGAACGCGAGAGCGACCACGTACATCAGCGGGGCCACCTGGCGGGCCTTGCCGCGCACCAGCTTGAGCAGCACGTGGGTGACGAAGCCGGCGCCGATGCCCACGGTGATCGAGAAGGTGAAGGGCATCAGGGCGATGGTCAGGAAGGCCGGCAGCCCCTCCTCCACGTCGTCCCAGTCGATGGTGCGGACCTGGCTCATCATCAGGAAGCCGACGAAGACCAGCGCGGGGGTCGCCGCCTCGGACGGCACGATGTTGACCAGCGGGGCGAAGAACATGGCCAGCAGGAACCCGATGCCCGTCACCACCGAGGCGAGGCCGGTCCGGGCGCCCTCGCCCACCCCCGCCACCGACTCGACGTAGGAGGTGTTGGAGGACACCGACCCGAGGCCGCCGGCCGCGGCAGCGAGCGAGTCGACCATCAGCACCGAGCTCAGGTGCGGCGGCGTCCCGCGGTCGTCGAGCAGCTTGCCCTCGGCGCCGACGGCCACCACGGTGCCCATCGTGTCGAAGAAGTCGGCCAGCAGCAGCGAGAAGACGACCAGGACCAGGGGCAGGAACAGGTGCGCGCGGAAGCCGCCGGCGAAGCTCGGGCCGAAGGCGCCGAACACGTCCACGTGGCCGAGCAGCGAGAGGTCGGGCACCGAGACCACCCCGTTCAGCTGGGGCACGTTGAGCGCCCAGCCGGTCGGGTTGTCGGTCGTCTTCGCCCCGGCGTGGGCGAACGCCTCGATCACCACGGCCACGACGGTGGTGGCCACGATGGAGATCAGCAGGGCGCCGCGGACGCGGCGGACGTGCAGCACGGCCACCACCAGCAGGCCGAGGACGAAGACCAGCATCGGCCAGCCCAGCAGCGAGCCGCCGATGCCGAGCTCCACCGGCGGCGAGCCGAGCGGCTTGCGGACCACGCCGCCGTCGAAGAGCCCGACGAAGGCGATGAAGAGGCCGATGCCGATGGAGATGGCGCTGCGCAGCGAGCGCGGGACGGCCCGGAACACGGCGGTCCGGAAGCCGGTCAGCACCAGCAGGGCGATCACCACGCCCTCGACCACGACCAGGCCCATCGCCTGCGGCCAGGTCATGCTCGGCGCGATGGTGAAGGCGAGCAGCGCGTTGATGCCCAGACCGGCCGCGATGCCGATCGGGAAGCGGCCGACCACGCCCATCAGGATGGTCATCACCCCGGCGACCAGGGCGGTGGCGCCGGCCACCAGGGTCAAGGTGGCGTCCACGTTCGCCCCGATGGCCTGGCCGGCGGCGTCGGCGTAGGGCAGGCCGCCGACCAGCCGTCCGTCGCGGTCGGGCGCCGTCCCGATGATCAGCGGGTTGAGCGCGATGATGTAGGCCATCGTGAAGAAGGTGACCAGCCCGCCCCGCACCTCCCGGGCGACGGTGGAGCCGCGGGCGGTGATGCCGAAGAAGCCGTCGACGCCGCCGGCGTCACCGCCGGGGCCGGTGCGGGCGCCGGGACGGGCGGAGGTGCGCAGCGGGCTCGCGCCGCTCGCCGCCTTGGGAGATCTCGTGACCATGACCGGCATCGTAGGGTGAACGGCGTGAGCACCCCGCCGCCGTCCGTCCCTGCGGACGCGTCGCCGGAGCCCCCTCCCCCGCCCGTCCACCACCTGCTGGTCCAGGCGCCCGTCCCGGCGGTCGACGCCGACGGCATCCGCGTGGTCACCGCCGGGACAGTCTTGTTCGCGCTCGCCTCGGTGGTGCTGGTCGTGCTGCGGCCGGCGCTGGCGGCGGCCGGGCACGGCTGGTGGCTGCCGGTCTGCCTCAGCGGCGCCGGCCTCGGCCTGGTCGGCCTGCTCTACTGCTGGAACCGGGTCCACCGGCGCGGGTGACCGCCGGTCGCCACCCCCGGGTGGCTCCGCCCCTGCCCCGGTGGCGCCGTGGGGCTCAGGACAGCTCGCCGCCGTCCAGCCCGGAGAGCACCTTCTCCAGCAGCGCGGCCAGCTGGTCGACCTCGGCGGCGGTCAGGGACTCCAGCAGGTCCGACTCCACCAGGTCCGCGTCGCGGATCGCGTCGGCGTACAGGCCGTAGCCGCGGTCGGAGAGGGTCACCAGCACCCGGGTGCGGTTGTCCGGGTCGGGGCCGCGGCTGATCAGGCCGCGGTCGACCATCCGGTCCAGCCGGTGGGTCATCGAGGACGGGGCGACGTTCGCGGCTGCGGCCAGCTGGCTCGGGGTGAGCGGGCTGCCCTCGCCGCTGCGGACCAGCTCGCTCAGCACGGCCCACTCCCCGGTGCTGACGTCGATGTCGGCCAGCTGCCGGTCGTACCAGCGGTTGAGCGCCCGGGACAGCCGGTGCACCGCCGTGACCACCCGCTGCACCGACTCGTCCGCGCCGACGGCCACGAAGGCGGCGACGATCCGGCGCACCTCCTCGATCTCGGTGCGGGCGGCTCCGCGGGGAGCCCGCTTCGCGGGAGCCATGGCGGGGCCGCTCAGTCGAACAGGGAGACGGGCTCGTCCCAGGCGATCGTCTCCCACACCGGGGCCGGCAGCTCCTCGGCCCGGTCCTCCTGCGGGACGTCGGAGTGGGCGCCGCAGCCGTGGTCGACGCTCACCACCTGGGCGTCGGAGGGGGAGTAGACGTTGGCGCAGGCCCCGAAGAGCACCCCCAGACCACCCTGCAGCCGCGTGAAGAAGCCGCAGGTCTCGCAGACGCCGGGCGCCTGCTTGGTCATCGGGTTGTCCGGGCCGCCGTCGCCGCGCAGCCAGCGCTCGGCCGCGTCGTCCCGGCCGGTCCAGGTGAGCACCCGCTCACGGCCGAGGCCGAGCTCGGCCACCACCGAGCGGGCCAGGGACGCCTCGGCCGGCTCGGTGCTCGCCGCCTGCTCGCCGCCGGTGTAGCCGGGCTCGAGCCGCGGGTCGTCGAGCGGGGTCGGCATCAGCAGGCCGGGGGTGATGTCGCCGGGCTGGATGCGCTCGGCCCAGGGCACCCACGCCTTGCTCATCAGCGCGCCGTCACCGGGCAGCAGCACGACCTCGTCGACGGTGACGACCTTGGCCCGGGAGGCCCGCGCCACGGTCACCGACCAGCGCCAGCCGCGGTAGGCGGTGTGGGTGCAGGCGAAGAAGTGGCTGAGCACCCGGTCCTCGTCGGCGTGGTGGCCCAGGTGCTCGCCGACGCCCATGGCGCCCGCAGCCTCCAGGGCGGCCTCGCGCGCCAGGTCCACGGCGGCCAGGCACTGGGCGTCGGGCTTGATGCTGCGGGTGGTGGTGGGCATGGGTCCTGTCCAGCTCGAGAGGGGGTGCCGCGAGGCGGCAGGGGGTGCGAGAGCGGGCTGCTAGAGCTCGAGCTCGTCGGCGACGGCACGGAGCACCGACGCGACCTGGGCGTTCGTCCGGCCGTCCGGGTGGCGGCCGCGGCGGTAGCCGTTGCCGAGGGTGTCCAGCATCTTGATCAGGTCCTCGACGATGACCGTCATCTGCTCCGGCGGCTTGCGCAGCGCCTTGGACAGCGACGGCGGCGCCTCGACCACGCGCAGCGACAGCGCCTGCTCGCCCTTGCGGCCCTCGACCACGCCGAACTCGACCTTCTGGCCGGCCTTGAGCGCGGTGACCCCCGGCGGCAGCGCGGTGGCGCGCACGTAGACGTCGCCACCCTCGTCCTTGGTCAGGAAGCCGAAGCCCTTCTCGGCGTCGTAGAACCTCACCTTGCCCACCGGCACGTCGCCAACCCCAGTCCACCTCGTCGCCGGGTCCGCCCGGCTCGTCCAGCCGCCCAGACTAGCCGTACGCCCTCGGCCGCCCCAACCGCCTTCCCGCGCGGCCCCGCTCACCGCCGGACGCGGTCCTGCGACGAGGCGTGCGGGCCCAGCGGCAGGTTGACGATGGCCCGGCTGAGCGCCGCCACCGGCTCCCGCGAGGAGCGCGGGTTGTCCACCAGGGCCATCTCCACGTCCGGCAGCGGCGGCAGGTCGAACCGGCCGGACAGGATGCGCAGGTCCCCGGGCACCCGGCTCTGGGCCAGCACGCAGATCCCGATGCCGGCGCGGGTGGCAGCCAGCACGCCGTTGATCTCGCGGGTGTTGCAGGTGATCCGCCAGGTGCGGTGGGCGTGCTCGAGGGAGTCGATGGCGGCCGATCGGCTCAGGCTCGGGGCGTGGTAGGTGATCACCGGGACGGGCTGGGCGGGGTCCAGCTGCAGCCGCTCCACGCCCACCCAGACCAGGCGGTCGCGGCGCACCAGGGTGCCCCGACCGAGGTCGGCCTCCTGGTTGATGAAGATCAGGTCGAGGTGGTTGGCCAGCAGGCGGCGGTAGAGGGTGCCGCTCTGGGTGACGGTGAGCTCCAGGTTCACCCGGGGGTAGAGCTGGCGGAACTGCCACAAGATGGTGGGCAGCTCGCTGAGGGCCAGCTCGTCGGCGGCGCCGAAGCGCAGCCGGCCGCTCATCGCCGAGCCGGTGAAGTAGGCCACCGCCTCGTCGTTCGCGGCGAGGATCGTCCGGGCGAAGCCGGTCATGGCCTGGCCGTTGTCGGTCAGGGAGACGGTACGGGTGTCGCGGTGCACGAGCTGGCGCCCGGCCGCCTCCTCCAGCCGCCGGATGTGCTGGGACACCGTCGGCTGGGACAGCCCGAGCTGCTGGGCCGCGCGGGTGAAGCTGAGCCCGTCGGCCACCGCGAGGAAGGTCCGCAGCAGGACCGGGTCGAACGTCTCCTGGGCCACCGCGACACCTCCGGACGGGCCGGCCGCGTCGGCCGCCGGCCAGCTGCATAGTCGTACTCATCACATTTCCGAATGTGACAAATAGAGCCTATCTGAGCCCTGAATGACTGGCACGGCCCTAGGTTTGACGACGTCGCCTCACCGCCGAGCGTCGTCCCTCGTGAGCTGAGCTCCGACCCGCACCGTCCTGAGATCTGGGTGAACCACTGTGTCCGCGGCCACCGCCGAGCACGCCCCGCCGTCCGTCCCCACCAGCACCCCCGGAGGCGGCGACCCCGTGCCGACCGGCAGCGGCCCCCGCCCGGGCAGGCCGGCCCGGACCTGGCCGGCCTCCTTCGCCGCCCTGTCCGTGCGCGACTACCGGCTCTACCTCAGCGCGCAGGTCGTCTCGAACACCGGGCTGTGGATGCAGCGGATCGCCCAGGACTGGCTGGTCCTGCAGCTCACCGGCAGCGTGACCGCCGTCGGCGTCACCGTCGCCCTGCAGTTCCTCCCGGTGCTGCTGTTCGGCCTGCTGGGTGGGCTGGTCGCCGACCGCTACCCGAAGCGCCGCATCCTGATGGTCACCCAGTCCGTCGCCGCCACCGCGGCCCTGACGCTGGGGACCCTGGCCCTGACCGGGGCGGTGCAGGCCTGGCACGTCTACCTGATCGCCGTCGTGCTCGGCTTCGTCACCGTGGTGGACAACCCGACCCGGCAGGTGTTCGTCTCCGAGCTCGTCGGCCAGGGCCTGATCCGCAACGCGGTCAGCCTGAACTCCTCCGTCTTCCAGCTGGGCGGCCTGGTCGGCCCCGCGCTGTCCGGCCTGCTCATCCACGCGGTCGGCCAGGGCTGGTCGTTCCTGCTGAACGGGATCTCCTGCCTGGTCGTGGTGGTGATGGTCGCGGTGATCCGCTCCCGGCCCGCCCCCCGGCTGGTGACCGGGCGCAGCAGCGGCGGCGGCCAGCTCCGCGAGGGCCTGCGCTACATCCGGCGCACCTCCGAGGTCGGCTGGTGCATCGTGCTGGTCACGGCGATGGGCCTGCTCGGCCTCAACATGCCGGTGATCCTGACGGCCTTCGCCAACACCGAGTTCTCCACCGGCGTCGGCGGCTACAGCCTGTTCAACTCCCTCACCGCGGTGGGTGCGCTGACCGGCGCCGTGCTCTCGGCCCGGCGGCGCAGCACCGTCCGGCTGCGGGTGCTGGTCACCGTGCTCAGCCTGCTCGGGCTGGCCCTGGTGCTCGCCTCCCGCGCGCCCACGGTCTGGATCTTCGGCGGCCTGCTGGTGCTGGTCGGGCTGTGCACGCTGCTGTTCCTCACCGGCACCAACTCCCTGGTGCAGACCACCACCGGCCCGCACCTGCGGGGACGGGTGATGAGCGTCTACCTGCTGGTCCTGCTCGGCGGCCAGGCCGTGGGCAGCCCGGTGGTCGGTCGGCTGATCGACGCGTTCGGCGCCCGGACGAGCATGCTGCTCTGCGGCAGCCTGCTGACGCTGGTGGCGCTGACCGCCGGTGTGGCCATGGCCCGTCGGTCGCACCTGACCCTCGAGGTGGACGTGCACCGCGGCAGCGGCCGGCTGCCCGTCCACATCGTGCCGGCCGACCACTAGGTCGGTGGCCGGTCCCCGGGGCCGGACCGTGGCCTCGGGACCGGCTCCGGGCTCGGCACCCCCCTCTAGACTCCGGTGATGGCCACCTGGCAGGACGGACCGGAGTACGCGCCGCTGGAGCGCCCGGACGTGTTCGCCCTCCCCCCGGTCGCCCCGCTCGAGGTCGGCGCACCGCCCGCACCGCTGCCGACCGCCCCGCCGGACCGGCCGCGGTTCGACTCCCCGGCACAGCCGGTGGCCCCGCTGGCCGCCCTCGTCCCGGTGCCGGCGGACCTTCGCGACCCGCAGCAGCCGTTCGCCGTCGTCGCCGACACCCTGACCGCCGCCGGGGCCTGGGGCTCCGCGCACGGGACGGTGCCGCAGGGAGACCTGCCCCTCGGCGGCCCGGCCACCGCGGCCAGCTGGCCGGCCCTGGGCTGGGCGGGCGAGCCACCGGACGCCGGACCGGCCTCCCCCGGCGCCTTCCCGTCCCGCGCCCCCGGCGACCCGTACGGCCTCGCCCCCGCTCCGGACCCGGTCTCGGGCTTCCCCGCTCCCGGCACCCCGGCCTGGTTCAGCCCCGGTGCGCAGGGGCCGCCGGCCGCCCCGGTGCCGGTGGACCTCCGGCAGGTCCTGTACGCGGCCACCCACGGGCTGGTGGTCGTGCTGGTCATCGGCATCCTGCTGCACACCCTGGCCCCGGTGCTGCTGGTGCTGGCGTTCGTGCTCTGCCGCCAGGCCAAGGTCGCCCAGACGCAGCTGCAGCGGGTCTTCGCGGTCGGCCTGGGCAGCCTCGGCTTCTTCGCCGTCGCCGGCCTGCTGAGCGACCCGCTGGGCTTCGGCGACTGGTGGAACGCCCTCGGCTGGTGGGCGTCGGTCATCTGCGCGACCACCCTCGTGGTCGCCCTGCTGCTGGTGCGCGCCCGGCTGCGGGCCCGGTCCGGGAACGGCCGGCCGACCGCGCCGCCGCCCACCTACCCCGGACCGTGGGGCTGACCCCGAGCATGCCTCCCGCGAACGGGGCCGGCCCCCGCCTGCCCACGACCGGCGCCGCGGCCGCGCCCGGCCGCCCGCGCACCATGACCGAGGCGCTGCGGGCGATGACCCGTGCCGAGCTCACCCAGCTGCTGGAGGTGCGGCCCGACCTCACCTACCCGCTGCCGCACGACCTGGCCGAGCTGGCCACCCGCGCCACCACCACCACCTCGGTCGCCCGGGCCGTCGACGCGCTCGACGCCTGGCTGCGGGTGGTGGCCGAGGCGCTGGCCGCACTGCCCGACCCGAGCGGCCTGGCCGAGGTGGGCGCGCTGCTCGGCGACGCAGCGGCGGTGGCGCCGGCGCTGGCCGAGCTCCGTCGCCGCGGGCTGGCCTGGGGACCCGAGGACGCGGTGCACCTCGTCCGGGCCGTCCGCGAGGTCTTCGAGCCCTACCCCGGCGGGCTGGCGCCGCCCTCGCCGCGACCGCTGACCGACGCCCAGGTGGAGGCCGCCGTCGCCGGCTGCGACCCGGCCGCCCGCGCCGTGCTGGAGCGGCTGCAGTGGTCGCCCACCGGGGCCGTGCGCAACGCCGACCGGGTGGTGTCGGCGCTGACCGCCCGCTCCCCCGTCGACCAGCTGCTGGCCGCGGGACTGCTCCGGCCGCTGGACTCCGACACCGTGGTGCTCCCGCGCGAGGTGTCCTGGCGGCTGCGGGAGGGGCGCTTCACCCGGGAGCCGGTCACCCCGGAGTCGCCGGCGGTGACCGGGAGCACCCGGACCGCCCGGCTGGTCGACTCCGCCGGGGCCGGGGCCGCGTTCGGGCTGCTGCACGACGTCGAGCTGGTGGTGCACGCCCTGGAGACCTCACCGCACCGGCTGCTGAGGACCGGCGGGGTGGCCGCCCGGGACGTCACCGCGCTGGGCCGACGGCTGGGCACCGACGCCGCCCAGGCCACCTTCGTGCTGGAGTGCGCCGGCGCCGCCGGGCTGGTCGCGCCGGGCGGCAACCTCTGCCTGCTGCCCACCGCCGAGTACGACCGCTGGGTCACCCTCGCGGGCGCCGACCGCTGGCTGGCCCTGGCCCGGGCCTGGCTGGTGGCCCCCCGCTGGTTCTCGGCCTCCGCCGAGCCCGGCACCCACGCCCTCGGCCCCGAGGCGGAGGCGTCCTCGGCCGCGTCCGTCCGGCCGCTGCTGGTCGGGCTCGCCGCCGCCCTGGCCGCGGGCACCCGGCCCGACCTGGAGCAGCTGACGGCCGCGCTGGTCTGGCACCGTCCCCGGCTGGGCCGGGGGCCGGTCGACGCGGGCACCCTGGTCGACTGGACCTGGCGCGAGGCCAGCTGGCTGGGGCTGGCCGCCCTGGACGCCGTCAGCTCCTTCGCCGCCGCCCTGGTCTCCGGCGACGCCGCGCTGCCGGCCGGCCTGGCCGCACTGTTCCCCGAGCCGGTCCAGCAGGTGGTGGTGCAGGCCGACCTCACCGCGGTGGCGCCCGGCCCGCTGGAGCACGCGGTGGCCGGGGAGCTGCGGCTGCTGGCCGACCAGGAGTCCCGTGGCGGCGGCGGGGTCTACCGCTTCAGCGACACGTCGCTGCGCCGGGCGTTCGACGCCGGCTGGTCCGCGGCGGAGGTGCACGGCTGGCTGGCGCGGCACTCCACCACCGCCGTCCCCCAGCCGCTGGCCTACCTCGTCGACGACGTCGCCCGCCGGCACGGCAGCATCCGGGTGGGCAGCGCGGTGTCCTACCTGCGGACCGACGACGAGGCCGAGGCGGCGGGGCTGCTCACCCACCCCGACGCCGGCTCGCTCGGGCTGCGCCC
>Ga0210040_10001392_pt1 | contig 36723 bp, 39 predicted proteins | sample CryGeyCG12114_NA_FD_185462 | JGI IMG/M metagenome (GOLD analysis project Ga0210040, IMG submission 185462) | Groundwater microbial communities from aquifer - Crystal Geyser CG19_WC_8/21/14_NA (SPAdes) (version 2) | ecosystem: Environmental > Aquatic > Deep subsurface > Groundwater | place: USA...
GGAGATATTAAGCGAAACATCATGTTTGGTCCTTAGTAACTATGGGAACTTTTTTTACGGATTTTTTTTTCTAAAATTTTAACTATTTTTCGTGGTGCTTCTATTAGTTCATTTTTGACCAAAATTAGAAATTGTTTTTTTTAAAATGCTTGGAATTGAATGTTCTTTTTACCTGTTTTATCAGTTTGAACCATTAACTGGTCATTCAACATACATTAGTGTTCAAAGTTGGTAGAAGAAAAAAAAAATATCAACATTTTTTGAAAACTGATTAAAACTACATTCCGCCCTAAGGATTTTTTTCAAATTTGCATATGTTGTGCAGAAATGTCTGTTCTATGATCTATCAAACTGTGGAATGTCTACAAGAAAGGATTGATAGCAAAAAAATACCTTGAGAACGCAACTTTTTTTAATTCAGTTTTATTAAATTACAATCCATGGAAACTCCAAGCACAGTATAGGCTTTGCGTTGAATCAGCAAAATCATTCGCTGAGTCGAAATACAATTGTGCAGAATGTAGCACCATTTCCAAACTCTTCTCATAAGGGATCACATGCGGATACAGAGCATAAGAAGTAGAATACACACAGTCACTGTGTCTGTAACTCGTCGAACAAATTCAGTCAATCCTCCAGTTCTAGTATTTGCTACAAGCCCTTGCGCGTTCCCCTCCCCCTCCTCTGGTTTGGACCGTTCTAAAAATTCTCGTCCTAGATTTATCACATCAGCCGAGCCACTTTTTAGTAACGAATTCTTAAATTTCAATTAAACTATAGATACTAAATATCTTCCTAAATCTATTATGATTTATAATTGAAACAGTCACATTGCAAGATGTTACGAGTTTTCATTTACAACGATTGGATTTTAAAAGCTTGAAATAAAAAATAAACTCGGAAAACCGACAAGATCTATGGATGGGATTTCATAGTGGCCGAAAAAGTATTAAACAAGATTTATTTGTAACCAATGATAGTTACATTAATGTTTTCATCAGTGAAAAGCCCATACATGGCCCGTGCAGCATTAACCTTAATTACAATAATGATCGTTAAAACTTTACACTAAATAAAAAAATTGATCATTCGGAGTCGCAGCTTGTCGCAATTAGCTGCCCGCGTATTAACCGATACTGTTTAGCGTCAAATTTTCAAATTTCAACTATAATCTTGAAAGTCAAAATCTTTCAGAAGTTACAGTTCATTGTGTGTTAATATTATAAGGCTTAAAATGTTCATTACTACGCATTCTATACAGTTATAAACGCTTCTATGTAAGAAAAATATATTCTGTGCAGGTTTTAGTCAAATATTTAAGGTTCGGAAATTTGGAACTGGGTTTCGTTTCTTTGTTAAAGAAGATTAAGAAAACTTTGTTTAAAATTTGCGGTACCATTCTTGCTTTGTTTTGCATTTTATCTTTTAACTATTCTACACTGCGGGCCATGTTTGGGCTTTTCACTGATGAAAACATTAATGTAACTATCATTGGTTACAAATAAATCTTGTTTAATACTTTTTCGGCCACTATGAAATCCCATCCATAGATCTTGTCGGTTTTCCGAGTTTATTTTTTATTTAGGTATAAAATACCGACTGATCTTCGCATACAAATTTTCTCTTTGCATAACAATATTTATCATTATATAGGAAAGTATTAGAACATGCCAATCCTTTAGTTAGTGATATCAGCCGCTCATGCAATACAAAATGGTAAGAATTTGTTTTGAAGTTGTTAACAGAAATGAATAGGTAAACAATTCCAGAGTTTAATTTTTATCTGGTAGCTCAGTGTTATGCATCCCAAGGTCTAGTTAATATGATGTGTTTGCTGAGTGTGTGTCTTGTTTCACACCTTCTCATACCTCGTGCATACCATTTTACTGTTTTATTCATTGCATATTATTTCTGATCACTTTTTTAGCAGTGTTATCTTGTTCAGTGTGATATCGTTTTTGTGTTTCACCATATAGTTTCATCTATATTTTTTTAATCGTTCAAATTCAACCGTAAGTAAATTTTGTAGGGCGTGAATATTCAATCTGCAATTTTGTCTTATTTTCATCTCGTTTCGTTGCGTCTAACTTTAACATTCGGATTTTTTCTGCATCACACAGAGAACTCTCATTGGTGAGCATGAAAAACATTTTAAAATGATTTTTCAAAACATTCCAGGAAGCGCTGGCTCGTGTTGTGGTTCCAGACTTGTCTCCAGAGGACACAGAAGATCTGAGTCCTCTGCCTCGAGGCAAGCCCAGCAGAAGAGGTGGTATATCCGCAGAACCTGTTACAGAGGAAGATGCCACCAGTTACGTCAAAAAGGTGTCGAATGCATTCCGATTTTCTCTCATATCAAAATTAATTAACTTTATCCGCAACCACAGTCGAGAAAGTTTAGATCGAAATTATGAAATCTTATGATTTTGTGGTATAGGTGGTCCCCAAGGACTACAAAACAATGGCCTCCTTGACCAAGGCCATTGAGAAGAACGTTCTTTTCGCTCATCTGGATGAAACGGAGCGGTCTGATGTCTTTGATGCCATGTTCCAAAAAACATTTCTTGCTTCAGAAACAATCATTAAGGAAGGGGATGAAGGAAACTATTTTTATGTAATCGATTCTGGTGAAGTCGAAGTAAGCAAAGATGGCAAGTTTTTGACTACTATTGGGGATGGTGGATCCTTTGGAGAACTTGCTTTGATCTATGGAACACCCAGAGCTGCCACTGTGAAAGCCAAAACTGATATCAAGACATGGGTTATTGATCGGGATTCTTATCGAAGGATACTTATGGGTTCAACAATCAGAAAACGGAAAATGTATCAAGAGCTGTTGTCAAAAGTATCCATCCTTGGTAAGTCAAAAAAAACTTGAAGAATCAACTAAATTGATGTGATTGAATTCTAAAAAACATTTGAATTTTTTTTAGAAAATCTTGATGAATGGGAAAGGCTCACTGTTGCAGATGCGTTAGAGCCCATTTCATTCGAGCGGGGGGCTACCATAGTGAGACAAGGAGATCCTGGAGATGAGTTTTACATCATTGTCGAAGGATCTGCAATTGTAACTCAGACAATTGACGGCTCCGAAGTGAAAGTTGGTGAACTCGAGAAATCCGACTATTTTGGGGAAATTGCATTGATTTTGGACCGACCTCGTGCGGCAACAGTAACAGCACAAGGAGAACTCAAATGTGTCAAACTTGATAGAGCTCGATTCGAGAGGGTCTTGGGTCCATGTGTGGACATCTTGAAAAGAAATATTACGAGATATCATTCATACGTTAGCTTGAGTGTTTAAAATTTTCACTTTTTTCAGAGTAGACGTTTTGCTAGAAAAACATAGTCATTCTCTTGTTTGTTCATCTTTTTGTTTTTGCTGATGCTGTGTTCTTTTGTTGATCTACTAGTTGTAATGAATGTCAAATCGCTATAGAGTGTATCTGAACCTATCCTCTTTCTATAAGTATGCAAAAAAATCGGGGTGAAAGGTCTAATAATGTAACTGTAGTTGATGTACTTCCTCCACGACCATCACCGAAAATTTCACTAAAGGAAAAACAGGATTATATGATAATACAATGGTCGGTGCTCTACGCTTCTTGTCAACAGTTGATCAATGTAAACTATAGCAATTGTATAATATATACAATCTCTGGGGTAAGCTGTCGAGTTTGTTAAATTGTTGTTGTAGTCTTAATTACATACACTACACAGTCTTAGTTTTATCCTGTAAGTAAAAAAATAATGTCTCTGCTATAATCAGTTTTAGCACAAGACGTAGTTACTGTGCGGAACTAAAAGTAATGCGTGAATGTGTAGTTGAGCCATTTAGTACTTAATGATTATCTGTGTGCAATGCATTATTAACGCAAACTTATCACTATGTACACAACATACTTTCACATCGTATTTAACATTTGTCTTACAATTGGAACCAGTAAAAACACATTTTATTTACAACAATCTGCTGGCCAGATTTGTTGCTCTTTCATTAACTACGTTACAAAAATTGATAACATTATAATGTGGAATTCGTATTTATCTTCATTAACAATAAATGTTTGATAGTAGTTTAAAAGAGAAGTAGTGAAAGTATTCCTTTGGGGCGAGTGTATTATTTCTTTGATCCAAAACCCATGCATAAACAAAAGCATTAAAAAAAGACCCAAAGAAAGTTTTAAATAGAAGTCTAACCCTGCCCTGCCACTCGACGTACATCTAGAATGTGGAAAAAAGATGCTATGCATGCAGCTGCAGCATACAAAAAAAGATGCTATGCATGCAGCATACAAAAAAAGAATGTTGTTGGTTTAGGGGGAAAGCTTAACAGTGACTTTGGAGAAAGTTTTCCTAGCCTCGGAAAAACAACAATCATAGAAAGCATGCGCGCGCGCAGTGGAGTTCATAAGGACCATATGCATCACTAGTCTCTTGAAAGATGAAGGTGAGAGCGTGGGTTCCGTTTCAGTCTTCAAACGCTCTTCGGCTTGTTGAGGTGGACTTCGATTTCCAAGGGTTAATAAAAACATTAAATTGAGGAATTTTTTAATCGATCGAACAGGGAAAATAGGAATCTGCAAGTGTGCGGTGTATACGGTAAGATAGATTTTACCATATACGACGATTGTTGTACCGGTTTCACTTCCAGTTTATTTCTAGCGTCATTTGATCATGGTGGTGGTGGCAATAAAGTATGCTGCATTTTAAATTAACTTTTGTATTAGAATACAAATTTATACGTTTGTCCAATACCGATGAGTTTATACGTTTGCCTTAACGTTTGTCCGATGATGATGACTTATTATATGAACGAAGAAATGAAATATACCTCATTTTGTATTAGCTCTATCTGAGGACGTTGGTTTGTAACCTTTTCGACTGATTCTTTTTCTAAACAATAGTCGTAAAACCCTGTCTCTGAAAAGCCCTGAGGCACTCTTATATTTCCAATTATTAACGATTGAAATCACCTAACTGATGTTATAAAACCGCATATATATCTCACTCGAAGTGACCCGATTGTATGCGAATGTGAATATAAGTCGCGTCAGCTTCTAATTTCTTCGATTATTGCACTATATTAGCTTGGGGTAGGATCCTAAAAATTTTACCTAGCTTATTCGATTGTTTAGAGAGAACCTAATAACGAAGCCGTTTCTTGTGTCACTCCGATCGGGATAATTTACGTTTGGAGTGAAGAAGCTGGTCTAGTGACTAGAGAGCAAAGTAATGGAAAATACATTGGAACCTAAGTCGTTTTTGTACGCTTGGCTTGGAAAGGTTCACAATGTCACTCCAGTCTACAATATCAGAACAACTGGTAAGATCTACATAAAGTTTATAGGTCGAAAAAATCTGCATCCTATCTATGAATTAATTATATGTTTTTCTTTCATAGGTTTGCGGCAAAGGCAACGATTCCTGTGCGAACTCAGCGTTCCAGGCTTTCCATATGTAGCTGCTGGAAATTCGACAAGTAAAAAAGATGCCCAAACTAACTCGGCAAAGGATTTTATTCAATTCTTATTGAGAACTGGAAAATTGGCCTCGCAAGATGTTCCTCAGCAGGTTAGTGTTTAGGGATAAGAACAAAAACGGCTCGAAAGGTTAGATTCGTGACGATGCCTGGTGATTGAGATACATAAATGTGTATCCTTGATTTTCTTCAGGTTCTATCTTGTCCATTGTCCGGACCAGAAGGTGGCGATGCTCCTGTCCAGCAAAACTACACTCAAAGACCTGTATTTCAAGGTGGACAAGGACCATCAGACGTTGGGCCAAAATATCGGTATTTGAAAATTGATCTTTAGTCTGTTTTTTAAGTAGAAGTATATAGGTAGGATATTTTTGTGTTTGTTTTGTGTAGATGGTTACATAGTAGGAATAAGATGCTTAATTGCATAATAATATCCGTAGGACCCGGGATGGGCAAGTTCCCTACCATATGGAACGCCCTATGGATGCAATGAATGTAGCTGATGCTGAAGATGTTGACGTGAACTCCTCATTACATGGAAACTGGACATTGGAAAACGGAAAATGCCGTTTGCACCAGTATCTTCAAATGAATAAACTGAATGCAGAATATAAATACAGTGTAGTTGGACCTGATCATGGAAGGTTGACATCAAAATACAGCTGAATCTTAACTATAAGACTATGAAGAATTTGGTTTCAGACAGTTGCTCATAAGTTATTTTCATGGGCATCTGTTTGAACGCAGTATTATATTCTGTACACATTTCTTTTTCTGAAAGAGTGTGTACTCTTATGCGTTTTTGGTTTACGTTGCTTGCGAGAAATGCAGCCGTTTTTCTTGACCAAATCAATTTTGTAAAGAAAATTTAACCATCTCAGATTCTCAGATATGAATCTCAATGACGATGTATCATTGGGATTTATAGCTGAACGTTGAAATTTAAAAATTGAGCTGGGTTTTTATTTGTACAAAGGGGTCAAGAGATACGGCTGACATCACATTGAATCGGGAATAGCATGGTAAGACCCAAACACCTTGTTTCTGGAAGTTTCTTTTAATTTTTTGACTTCGATTGAAGATATAAATGATGACGAATGGTACTGTTGAAGGCATTTATGTCTCTGTGATTTTAAGTATATTAGCTCTATCTGATATTAAATATCAATCGATTCGTAGTTAAGTAGATTAAAAAATTCGAAAAAATATACACCTATTGTTTATGTGTTGAAAATTTACGTACGTTTTAATCTAAACAGGAGTTTTCGTGCCGAAATGGGAATCTATATTCGAGAGCTTGGTCGAAGTAAGTTATTCATTTTTTGTTTCCTGGTAGTATTATTTGAGGAAACTATTAAGCTAATGAATCCAACCGATTTGATATTTGTTAATCACAGCTGTATTTGCATCCGAAACTGGATCCAACAAGCAAACAGCGTCTAAAAGTTGTGCACTATCCTTGGTTCGACAGCTGTACCATTTGCAAGTGATTGAGCCATTCTCAGGTACATTGAAAAAAAATAGAGATGCTGACATGAAGCCATTTGAGACAACAGTAGATCCCACTTTGATCGAAAATGTTCGGTCTATTTTGACGGAATTGAATATCACCCCTGTCTCTACTGCTAATGCTTCGCCTCAATGTGGTGCCACTTTAGAAGACGTAAGTCTAAAAGTCAACTTTTAACTTTTTCATATAAGTTAAAGTTATAATAGTAATTTGAAAATGAACTGACATGATGATGGCTTATACTGTGAATGCATTTGTGCACCTTATGATGCAGTAATATTAGCTCTATCTGATCAATTGGGCATTTTTATTTCATTAATTTTGATTTGGCCCAATTGGGCTTCAAAAATTCCACTCTGACGGGTTGTCAGAAGCGGGTTAATGTAGGATGTTAGCATTGATGCCCTCACAAGACGTTCATTGGGTCATCAGCTTCCCCATAGACAAGGTCGTGGTCACATGTCTTCGGTTAAGTACATGAATGGCCCACATTTAGCTATTAGTGAATGCCCGTATGACCGTAGAAAGTGTCTTCCATTTCACGAGTAGTCCGAAGCCCGAGCGGGAAAATCTATAGCTTAGAAAGCATAACGAGCTAGCTTGGCTGTTGATTTTGTATTGATACGGTTTGGACAGAGATTTTCGCAATGTGATTTTTCTAAACATAGTGATGATATACTGTTACATGGGATAAATAGTTTCCTCCATGCGATTTTTTGGTGAGACGGAGTTTTGTAGAGATTTTTTTTGTAGGGGGAAAAGAAGGTTAGTCCTCCTCCTTTTCCTTTGATGGTTGACCAGAAGAAGGAATTTTCATTTCAACCTGGAAAAGACGCAAACCATGCTGCAGGATTGATTGCATGGGCACCGCCTGTCCCTAATTGGAATCCTTGGACATCTTGTAATATTGATGAAGGACACATGGCTACTGTAAGTTCATTTGTGTATTTAAAGACTCAGTGGCGTATTTCACCATGGGTTCTATGGGTTCAAACCCATACCAAAAAATCGGACTAAAGCACTAGATATAATTAAAGTTTTTTAAGATCAATAGCAATGACGAATTATTATAAAGAATTATTTCGAAAACCCATAGCTCAAAACAGGGTGAGATACGCCACTGTAAACACTACATGTCTGCCATAGTTGTGGCTTGTATAGTCTTTAGCATGATAAATTAATATTTCATATCTAGGCAAGTTTGGATCAATTGAGTGAGGAATTTCTTCAAAGTTTTCGAGATGCACAGCAAACGAGTGAGCAAGTACAGAAATTGTTTACAGTGAGATCAGAACTGCCTGTATTTTCGAAGAAAACGGAACTTATGAATGCCATTGGCGAATTTCCTATCATACTAGTGAAAGGACAAACTGGTTGTGGAAAAACTACGCAGGTTTAAATGGATTATATTTATTCTGAACTTTTAGAAAATGTATCATAAGTAGAGAATTTGCGAAAGCGTTTTACAAAGTATTAAAATTGAGGCCATTACTTATAGCAAGTTTGTACAAGCACGCTAATGTTCTGCTTGTTTTTTTTGTATTAAAACTTTCTGCATAGGTTTCAAAGTTTTAGCAATCATCCAAATAAATTTCTTGTTTTCTGATTTCTTTAAAGATTTGCCAGTTTATCCTCGACGATTACTTGTTATCTGGACAAGGAGCATATTGCAATGTCGTAATCACTCAACCAAGAAGAATTTCTGCAATATCTGTGGCGGACAGAGTTGCTACAGAACGAGGTGAAGAACTTGGCCAAACGGTAGGCTATTCCGTACGATTTGAGTCATGTCTACCTCGGCCCTATGGATCCATTTTATTCTGCACTGTCGGTACGAAAGTGATTATTAGTGTTTTTATTTTAACTTTGTTCACGGTTTTGAAAAGATAATCTTTATCTGCAGGTGTACTGCTTCGAAAATTGGAAGCAGGTCTCCGGGGGGTTAGCCATGTAATCGTAGATGAAATTCATGAACGAGATATCAATACAGATTTCCTACTCATAATCCTGCGAGACATGCTGTCAGTTTATTCAGACCTAAGAGTAATTCTCATGTCAGCCACAATTGACGATACTCTATTTCGGGAATATTTTAACGGATGTCCCGTTCTAGAAGTGGAAGGACGAACGTTTCCTGTGGATACTTTCTTTTTGGAAGACATTGTGGAAACGCTCCAGTTTCAACTGTCGGCGGATTCCATACGGTACGGAGTTATGGGCTGGGATAGCGCAAAGATTGCTTTTACATCATCACTTATTTACTAGTAAATCACTGACAGTGTCTTTAATTTTGCATATGAAGAATGGCCAAGAGAAGGAAAAATGACGAAGAAGATGACGCTTCTGCTATAGAAGAAAATATGAATATTTTGCCACCAAATAGCCAATACTCGGCAATCACCAGGAAAACCATGTCTCAATTAAGTGAAAGAGAAGTAAATTTCGAGATCATAACCCAGACTCTCACTTACATAAAAAATACGAATATTCCTGGTTCTGTATTGGTTTTCTTACCCGGTTGGAGCAATATTTTTGCAGTGATGCGATACCTACAAGAGCATCCCATTTTTGGTGAGGAAATCCATTATTTAAAGCAACACCAAATTAAACATCAATGTTGTTGCCCATTATTGTTTTAGAATGAAAGGAAACATTGCTGTTTTTTAGGGTCACGTACATATAGAATTCTTCCGTTACATTCTCAACTTCCAAGGGAAGATCAGCATCAAGTGTTCGTGCCAGTGCCACCAAATATAACAAAGGTATTTCATGCACACTTTTTGTAGAAAATTTACAAATCATGAAATATTGGAATCTAATCAACTTCATTTGTTTCGTTTTTTGTTCTGAGCAGATAATTTTGTCTACAAACATTGCCGAAACATCAATTACTATTGATGATGTTGTATTTGTGATTGACTCGTGCAAAGCCAAAGTGAAATTGTTTACTAGTCATAACAACATGACTACATTCGCCACTGTTTGGGCGTCAAAAAGTAATCTTTTACAAAGGAGAGGACGTGCTGGCAGGGTTCGGAAAGGGTATTGTTTCCATTTGTGCAGCAAGAGAAGATTTGAAGCATTGGATGGAAACCAAGCACCAGAAATGCTTCGAACCCCTTTGCATGAAACAGCATTGACGATTAAATTGCTTAAACTCGGGAGTATTGGCCATTTCTTGAGTAAAGCTCCGGAACCTCCACCTATTGATGGTATGCTCAAATGTGTGTAGTGTGATTTTGTGAGTGATTATGCCAGTGTATTTCAAAATTGTGCTCATTTATTTTTGTAGCTGTCATCGAAGCCCAGGCTCTATTGTATGGTTAGTGTCAATCAGCATGAAATCTGTTTTTTGTGTATTTAATTGCTGGTTTGAATTCGAATTGTGATCATGGTTTTTTTTTTTGCAGAGCTGAACTGTCTGAACGAAGAGGCTGACTTGACGCAGTTGGGGCACATCTTGGCGAAACTTCCTATCGATCCAAGAATTGGTAAAATGCTGGTATTGGCCACAATATTTTCAGTGGCGGATCCTGTGGCTGTCATTGCTGCACAGACTTCAAATTTGAGTGAAGTATTCAATTTGGGTAAATTTAACATGTGCTTTTTTTACGACTGCAAATTCCACATTCCTTGAATTTCTAATTTACTTCATTGATTGATTTAAATTTTAATAGGACCAGACAATAAACGGTTAACTCCACAGCAAAGAGGATTTGGAGCTCACAAGCATTCTGATCATTTTGCATTGTTAAATGCATTTCAGCAGTGGAGTATGATTCGGCATAGGCAAGGGGAACAAGCGGAAATTGAGTTTTGCCAGTCAAGAATGATTTCTCTCCCATCCCTGAAGATGACCAATGAAGCTAAAGTACATAATTTCATGCATGCATCATGTTATAATATTTGATGTGAATTTTCTTTGTAATTTTTAATTTTCTTTGATTCAGAATCAATTGGTTCAAGTTTTGATGCAATGTGGAATCCCAGAAGATCAACTTTCTCCATTTATGCTCAACTTCCAGACTCAAAATCCTAGTTTGGATATCATCAGTGGTATTTTATGCGCTGGGCTGTATCCTAATGTTTGTTATCACAAAGAGAAGCGAAAGGTACGGTTTATTTTATCCTGTTACTGTTTTTACTTTTTAGAGTTGTGGGTTGTTTTGCATCGAGAAAAATATTAAGTGTGAATACCTCATAATATAGGTGCTGACAACAGAATCCAAATCAGCGCTGATTCACAAAGCGTCAATAAACTGTACCCGATTCGAAACAAATTTTCAGTATCCGTTTTTCATCTTTGGGGAAAAGGTGGGTGATTTTTTTTTTAACTTGTTTTCTACATAATGTGATTGGCAAAGTTGGACATTCATGATTCATATTTTGTGAACAGATTCGTACAAAAGCAATCTCATGTAAGCAATTGACAATGGTGTCCCCGCTACACATACTTTTATTCGGCGCCAGGAAAGTTGATCTCGTGGACGGAATAGTTCGACTTGATAATTGGTAATAGATCAATTCTAATTTTTGTATTAACATTTAAACAATTTAACAACTTGTAATCTATGACTGCAGGATCAATTTAAAAATGAACCCTGAACATGCTGCAGTCATCGCTGCATTGAAACCAGCTATTGAAGATCTTATCTCCCGTTGTACTGAAAACCCGGAATCCTTTTTCCCCCTTCAATCTGTTGACGAAAAATTAATCCATGTTGTTGTCGAGTTGTGTCGGTTACCAGCTGCTCAATTTGGTCAAGATTTACCTGCTGAATCGCCTTCAAGTCTAGCGTGGAGCCATGGAAGAAGATCAATGTATGACGATCCAAGTTATTCAGAATCTTTCCCTAATATCAAAGAGGAACAATCAAGGTTAGTAACAATATATATTGAAAACATCTGTTCCAGAAAATCCTTTTTTTTAATTACAATTTGAATTGAACATTTTTGTATCATTTTTAAGCTTTAATGAAGAAGAAGGATATGAAGATCAAAGCTTCAGTGCTAGCAAACCCGAAGAACAAGTTCATGGTTACAATAATGACGAGAGCGCTGCGGCTCCATCAAATCAAATGGCGGGCACAAAAAGATCATATGAAGATGCTAATAACGAAGAATCATTAGTGAATCCGAATTATAATGCTTCACCTGGACCCCCGAAACGTATCTTCCGTGGAAGAGGTCCTATGGGTTCCACCGGATTCCGTGGAGGTGAAGTCAGAGGATGGGGTGGGTATGGCAGACCCAGAGGGAGTGGATTTGGCCTTGGCGGCGGAGATGGGTTCAGGGGTGGTAGAGGATATGCACCTGCCTCCTACGGGGGAAGGGGAATGGGCATGGGTAGCCCAGCGGGAAGAATACCTCGGTTCCCTGGTAGTAGAGGGGGCTGGTCTCCTAGGGGTGATAGGGGAGGCGGAGGATATGTAACCAGAAGACCACGTAGAGGCTGGAGTCCAAGATCCAACTATCCGTATTAGCTGCATTTTAACATTCTCGATTGGAAGGCGATTTGTCTAGAACATATTTATCTTCTACATTAGATAAACGTAGCCTATTATTGGTTAGGTAAGCTTTTTATGTGGTATTCATGTTTTATTTGCTCTTTGCATTAAAACTGAATGAAATTGTCCGTAATTGTTTTTGTTATATTTGTATTGAGGAGATAGTTTATTGATAGTTAATAATAAATTATTCAACGCTACAAAATTTTAATAATTTTTATGAGTTGGCTTAAGAATAAAGACATCATTGGAAACACGACACCGGGAAACATTTGGCTCCTTGTAAAATCCTCCGAATAAGATAACTTCTGCTCTTCCAGTTACCATGCTATACAGTAGTCGTTCATTTGGACGTTGTAAGCTCTTTGACTCAGGTTCTTTGTACCACCATACTTCGTTACAATTGAGCACCTATTTGTAAAAAGTTATTGTATTATTGCTATTGTATTATTCGAAAACAACATATTAACTTGATTCGGTTGTGCTAACTTGTGAAATGTTCATAGTGTAAAGTTGCATAGTTGCTGTAGTCTGCTGACGTAGACCAGAGGAGCACCTTGAATGGAAATAATTGTGAGATCGGGAAGGCTCAAAAATGAGTCCATTATACTCAGATGGGAGAGTTGGATTTGACTCAAAGTGTAGAAAAGCTAAAAATGGAGACACAGGGGAGGAACGTTCACAGAATAACACGTGGGATCCAACCTGTCAGAAATACAGAATTTCCAATTTAAACCCACCATAAAATTTTATTTATATGGAGTTTCAAAAACTGCATGCAACTATATACCTTACAACCCGAGTAATGAAAGTCATTTGGAGCACAACCATTTGGATCCCTAACTTTGACTGGGATCCATTGTCCTTTAAAACGATTTCTGATGGGAGCTCTAGAGTTCTCTGACATTTTCAAAAGCCACACATCCGAGAATATTTGGTTTGGTCCCCCACATCTTAACAACATGAAGATTTTGATTTTAGGCTAGGTTACTTTTATTGCTATGTAAAAATATACACATTTCAATGTATCCCTCATTTATACCCTCCAACAATTAATAAGTGCTCGTCATCAATGACTATTTGCGTCTGCCCATATCTGGGTAACGGGCCATTTCCAGTAATTTGCATAAAAAACCACTCGTCAGTTAGAAAATCGAAAACCCATACAGAATTCGACCTAGAATGAGAAGAAAGAAGCACATTGTATTGCATGGTTTGAAAATATTTCGAACTTCAAATACCACTTATCTTATTACTTTCCACTTACAATGGATAAGCTTCCTCAGTCTTATTGAAAGTTCGTCCACCAAACACTACCATTTGATCTCCATGCACAGAAGCGGAATGACCGGCACAAGGAAATGGTGTGCTAGTAGTCACAACATGAGTCCATCGATTTGTAGTCACGTTGTACATGTGAAGCTCATCGAAGATCCTCCACGGTTGCATAATGGGGTAAGGGGGAGGATGCGCCCAGCCTCCAAAGTAGACTAGATTGTCTTTGTATTGGACCATGGAAGCCAAAGCTTTTGGAGCTGGGTACTGACCTCCAGCCATGCAACGTGACCATTCATGAGTATTCAAGTCGAATTTCCATAAGTCGTTGAAAGTAGTTGGAGTGTGTGTAGTGCCTGCAGTTAAATAAAAAATCATTTATTTATGACGGATGGAAAAAATTGTATTCTGTGGGATTGATATTATTGACTGGCCTAATTATACATATGTATAATTTTGAAATTAATTACCTCCAACGACATACACTCTTTTATCTGTAAGTATAAAATCCACAAAATGAGAAGGCTTTAAGATATTTGCTGTTTTCGAGTTTCACAATCAACAATGAATGTTAACATACCAAAGTAACAACTAGAGTGTCCAAATCTTTCCGAAATCCATGTACCACTTATTCTCCCGGCAGGAGAAATTGTAGGCGAAACTGCATCACAATGTAAAGTTCCATCACTAATAGACGCCCCAAATCGAGATTGCAATCCAACTATTACACCTATCGAAATATACATCACCGAGTAATTAGCGATTAGGTTAGTTCGAAAATATTAAAATCCCAAACTAAAAGCATAGTCATTACTTCTGGTAATTCGATTCCATCGTTTGCAGACTAATTTCACTGAATCTAAATCATCATATGGTGGCACCCTTGCAAAAATATTTTCTAAAATCTCATCTGGGAGATCCCTTATACTGGTCAATGACTCTGGGTCCATTTTCTTCAATCTGGACATTGATTCACTATCTTCCAAGTTATCATTGGCTCCATCTAGCATTTCTTGGCTATGTTCCCGACTGTCGTCCATATTAGTTCTTTAGAATAGTGATTTGTAGTATTGATTGATTTGTTTACAATTTTGTTGCTGCTACTAAACGCCGGTAAGCACTTCGAATATATGGAATGGAATGAAAATAAAGCTAAGCAAACTTTCTCCGTTCCATTTCCCTGTAAACTATACAACACAACATTGATAAATGAAAGTTTTTTCTCAAACGGTAAACTTGGTATTTTAAACACGCGAGTTAAAATGTAAACAAAAACTTTCTATATTTATTTACTAACAAGACCGAAACTTTGGATTGAATTCAAAAGACAGAAGCAAGGAATCAGCTGACTTGGTAGTTGTATTGAACACCCACCACAGGTTTAAAATGAGGAGATCTTCTCTCCTAGATAGGTTCAGTTCGATTAGTAATTCCAAAAGTTTCAAGTGTCATTAGGCTGCAGTGTGACTTAATTGTGAATCAATGCGGTAACCATTGGGATACTAAACCTTAGGTAAGTTGTGTCCATCATTTTCTCCTCTGGCAGATAGCCAGGGGTTTCAAAATTTCATGAAATCTTTTTTGTGAATTTTCCCCTTTTAATATTGTGACGTCACTATATGAGGTTCTATAGCATCTCTCTGTATGTATCTTGTAGGGTGAATCCCAAATCTGTTGATGAGGTGGGCCTGGCCTTATACATCCTTTTGTGTTGCAGAATTCGCCTACCCTAGTGTACATTTGGCGAACCGAATTTTGGCACAGCTTCCACTACTGTAGTTTTTTATTGATCGTCTCTATACGAACACAGATCCTCTGCACATATTATTTTCCTGGCGTTCTACTTGCTGGAAAAGAAGGCGTCAACTCTTTTATTTGTTCCCTTTTCCACATACATTTTCTTGCCATTGCAGTTCTCTAGGTATGATGATAATCGTGTGTAATGGGGTTTGATATCTAACTATGCTTTTCTTCGCTTTTACTTACCCATTTCTGTAGTGTAGCATGAACTATCGGTTTCCTCACGTACATCAAGAGGAACCCTCTTAGAGGATAATGACTAGCATAGAGTAGGTTAGATAGTTATAGTTTGAAGATAGAATTGGGTTAAAAATAGAAACTTAGAAACCCTTCCGTATTATTATTGTTTTGTAGCATAAAATGATGCATACTGATGCCGGACAATCTTTCATATCTCATTTATTAGGGTATTAGTTTACATGCATAGTTATCTCATATTTGGTTACATGAAATGTAAACAATAGATTTTTTACGAGCATAATATATGCCATTGCTATTGCAAAGTGAAGGCCAATTTTTGCAGTATGCCCCGACAAGCTTTTCCTGCATCCATAAATTTTCTCCGTGATTTATTCGTTTGTGAAATATGCGTGATTTTTTATTACTTAGCGTGGCGGCACAAGAGTATGATAATTAAACAAAAAATGTCGTTCTGAACTTGTTGAAAACTTGAGAACTGTTTGGTCTACCATTAAATATACTTATAATTTACCTCTTTGGTTTACACTACACATATCTGTTTTAGCCTCTCCTTGGGACTTGACTTTTTACCCTAAATCTCAAACCTAAATCTAAGTGTTCTGTTTTTCGTTTTCCATTTGCATACACACACATACTGACATGAAACACTAACTGAGCCTACTGAGCAAATAAGCAATAATTTGCCATTAGGTGAGGCCAACAGGAGTTGGTAGGTAGAAATCAGTCTCACAGTCTTTCCCATATCCTAGGCATGAGTTTAAATATATTTATCATCGTTCTCGTCGCTCGTCTATTCAAACTGCATTTATAGTTACTTCCGAAAATTTCGAATGCAACTATAGGAGATTAACAATTCGACTTTCTTATGTTAAAAATTTCGTACTTTCTTCTAATCTTAAAAAGAATATTTTCCCTTGTAGCTTACGCGAGTATTTTCTAGTGGATAAGCTTAATTCAACAGTTCAAATTCCAAAGTTTTATGCTCGACCACATGTATTCTTAAGAAAGCATTGATGCCCCTTTATTCATAAGCATCTTCTGATCACATTCACGTCACATCTTTGAGACAAGTAACGAACTAAACTTTACACTTTGGACTTCAACCTTACTTCCCATATTCTCTTTCATCCATTGAAGCCTGAAGCCAATTTTTGTAGCATAGCACAATATCCCACATACATTTTTCATTGCCATATTGGCATTGGCTTCCTTCAGTAACCCAGACTTCGAAATGCTTCCTTCCTACTTTTTCAACTACGCATGTCTTGTCTCATATCTTTTCAAATACTAACGGACCCGAACTATTTGGCCATTATCCATCTACGTAGTTTTTAAACATACATTATTTATATTTTTGAGGCGTGCATCGTTTACTAATATACATTCTGCTCATTTCACTTTCTCCGCCGGTGCACAACTTTAGGACCAGTTTAGTGCGGGTATCCTATCTTTATCATATAATTAGAATTTGAACTTTGGATTCCACTTCTCACGAGTGTGAGTAGAGTTCATTTTTTGGACATACTTGCCTTACGTAGTTATGTAGTAGTTTTCCCATATGTGTACAAACAAAAATACCTACGCCTTGAAGTACGACTTTTCATAACTTCTCCTAAATGATCTTAGCCATATTTAAGTCAGAAGTCTAACTTACTAATGTATGATGTGATTCGTCCACATATGCAGACCCCGTAACTGAAGCCGCTACCCTGCTCTGATCATAATAATGAATGAACATTTTGTTGCACCCAAGGCTTTAACCATTGATAATAACTTGCTATCATTTCAAGTAGTATACGACTGTTATTTTTATCTCACATGTCCGCTACTCATAAAAGTAAAGCTCTCAGAATCAAGATGCATTGCAATCTGAGTGCTTGGAGAGGAATCACCTCAGGACTCGGAATTCTTCAGAAAACTTCAATATCTGTCACCATGAAATCTGACTTTAGAACTTTGTCAACTACACTCCCTCATTACAACCAAAATGAGTTGAAAATGAAGCCAAAGTTCCAGAGCTCTCTCACTTCAGCTACTTTAAAGCGGCTACCTGTTCCAGCTCTGACGGACACTTTGGCTAAATACCTCAGGTGAGTGAAAAAATACCGCTAAAAAAGATCCATTTCATGCATCAAATCAGTCAAATATGCATGGTTAGTTAGTATCTTGCTAATACTAATGTCAAATTTTGCTTCCCTTGTATTCCAGATCTGTGAAGCCTTTTCTTACCGAAGATGAGTACAAGAAGACCAAAGAAGTAGTCATGGAATTCAGCTCAGACAATGGGGCTGGACCCAAGTTACAAAAAATGCTAGAAGGGAAAGCTGCAAGCACTGACAATTGGGTATGTTTATATTTGTATTTCTATTGTCTTAAATCATCGTACGATCACTCCAGTCTTATCTGTAACCAATGATTGATAATAAAAAGCGAATAATATTTTGTATTCAGCTTGCAGATTGGTGGCTACGTACTGCATACTTGGAATGCCGCACACCTGTTATCGTGCACTCCTCACCCGGTCTAGTATTCCCCATGCAAAAAATTTCCACCCGGGAAGATCAACTATGCCACGCAGCGCTAATAATCCACGGATCACTTTGCTTCAAAGAGTCTATTGACAAAGGCACCATACCTCAAGACTACATGGGATCCAAACCACTGGACATGTCCCAGTACTATAAACTGTTCGGAACCACCCGAAGACCAGGGGAGCAAAGGGATGAACTAGTATTCTACCCTGATAGTAAACACATTGCCGTGATTTACAAGAATCATTTCTATCAAGTATTTGTGTACAACGACGATGGGTCAGTGTTGAGTCCCGAAGAGATCATGAAGCAACTCTTGTCTGTTCGGGAACAAACACAAGGTCTAGTGGGTATTCCTGTTGGTATATTGACCTCGGAAGATCGGACTGTATGGAGTAAAGCGTACGCTCGGCTTAAAAAGGATTCCATCAATAGGGAAGCTATTGACGTGATTGAGAAGGCTTTGTTCACCATATCCATTGATCGACATAATCGGCCTGTAAGTTTGCCCAAGTTGAGTGAGAAGATCCCTGTTGGAACGGAGAACTTGGAGTGTAGTGAGAGACAAACGGCTGCTGCTAAGCAAATGATCCATGGGGGGAAAACGAATTCCGGGAATCGTTGGTTTGACAAAACTATCCAATTTGTGGTTGGTGCGGAAGGCGAAGTGGGCATCACCTATGAACATTCAGCAGCTGAGGGTCCCCCTATTGCTGCCTTGATGGACTATGTTGTGCAATACTTAGAGAATAATAACCCCACACATTTGATGAAAGTGAAACCTGGGGGTATGGCGCGCATCCCTAAACCTATTACCTTTGATGTGACTCATAAGAAAATTACGAAAGCTATTGCTGAGGCGAAGGCGCATTTGGAAGCGTAAGTTAATTATTTAATGCATGTACAAAAAAAATTCAAGAAAGTCATGTAATCAGATTAATTTTACTTTTTTACAGGTTAAGTACCGATCTCGACATGTCTTGCTTTACATTTAAAAAGTTTGGGAAGGATTTTATCAAAAGTTGCAAGATGAGTCCAGACTCATTTATCCAAATGGCTATCCAAGCAGCTTTCTATAAGTAAGTTAGTTTTACACGGAGATGGAGTCCTATGTGTGCAAGATTTAGCTAAGAAAGACTTGGCTTATAACACTTATAACTCTTTTTTAGGCTTCATCGTGTACCTGGAGCTCATTACGAGTCCGCATCAACTCGCCTGTATATTGACGGCCGTACAGAAACGATTCGTTCCTGCTCCACCGAGTCAGTTGAGTTTGCCAAGGCTCTAATTGACGAGTCCAAATCCGTGCAGGACAAGTTTGCTGCCCTTAAGGCAGCCATAGATGGACACAAGCAGTACGCACAAGAAGCCATTATGGGCTATGGCGTGGATCGACATCTACTGGGATTAAAATTACTTGCTGTGGAGAGTGGAATGAATATTCCTAAATTGTACCAGGATGCCGGTTTTGTTAAATCCACTCATTTCCGACTCTCAACTAGCCAGGTATGTTTTGACTTAGATGATGAGTGATTTTTTTTACGCTCAAGTATTATTATTAATTTGAACGTCGTTTTTTTTACCTTCAGGTCTCTTCTCCATTTGAGGCATTCATGGCATACGGACCTCTTGTACCCAATGGCTACGGGTGCTGTTATAATCCTCGCAAAAATGACATCGTATTTGGAATCTCAGGATTCAACTCTTGCACAGAAACGCATTCGGATAACTTCAAGGATGCCCTGGAAGAGAGCCTTGTGGATATGCAGCAAGTGTCCAGTCAAAATAATGTTCCCCCTTCCAAGCTGTAGGCTGCGATTTGTAGTAGCAAATAATTGAGCATTATTTTTGCTTTGATTGCTCCTCCTGTACACACACACTGGATAATTTGTAATTCATGTTAAGTTTTTTTATTATTCAAGCCTAGAATAAGCAAGAAAAATTGAGGTCATACTTGTCATATGATCTGCATACCTTATTTGGTATGGGTCTAAAAAGAAGTAAGTTAATTATGTGGAAATTTACGGTGCATAATTATGTGGCGGTGTGCCCTATACAGCGTACTATTATAATTAAACAATAGATTTTATTTTGCGTGCGATAACTTTAAGTTTACTCTCTGAACCCCAGTATTTGTGATTTTATTCGTCTTATACTTAAGTGTTTATCAGTGTGGCCATTCTTCCAAGACACAAGTTGTGATTTTTTTAGATGTTTTTTTGTCTCGTTCAAGAATTAAAGTATTATTTGTGTCCTGTGGAGGCGATGAACCAAAGCGAATGTAATGTAGTAATAATATAAATAATGGATCATGTGAATGGAGTTTATTATAATGATGAAACAAAAAAATCGATTAGACTGGTGAGAAACAATAATACATGTTACATAGCCTATGACAGAATCGCGTTTCATGTCAATCTTATCTCTGTGCAGTTTTGAATTGTGAATAAAATGTCATTGAGAGAGCTTTCTATTATCCCTTTTAGTCAGTCTTCAAGTGGTTTTTCCCACATGGTCAATGGAAATTTTTCTTCTTTTCTTTTGTTAAATTGCTCAACAGCGTGTACTAACTAACTAATATGAAAAGGGCAGAAAATTTAAGTTGTTCCTTATGCCGATTATTTCCAGAAGTTCTATATAATATCTGCTGAAAAGAAAACCAACACAGCCGTCTACTGTCTTCCAAAATGTGTGATTCATGTGAGACATGTAAGAGTAGACAGGTATGAATGACGACTTGAATTGTAGTGGCATGAATATTCAGTAGTTCTTATCTAGTTACTTTCCCAAACTAACTAACTAATTAGTTTCTTATCATGGTAGTATAGTTTAAAAGCATCTTGAATGTATTGAGTTATTGATCGATGCATTTCGATGATGAAATTCAGACGATAATAAATGTTAATTTATCGTTGTTATTCAAATGAATTGTCCAACATTTACTTAATTTAACATTTGCAACGCAAATTCACCAGGACGTAAAGTAGTAATAGGCGCAGTAGTGGTGTAATAAAAAGTACGATATTAGACAGCTTGCTTACAACACAACAGTTTCCATAGACGGCACAATACACTACTAAAGATAGACAACTTTTCATAAAGCGCCATGTTGGCTTAAAATTGTAGATTTCTAAGAATGCTTGTGGTGGAGTACAGCAAAACATATATGTACAAAAATGTACATCTACAAAATATAAATACGTAACACTATATCTTGCCTTGCTTCTATTACAGAAATATATAGAATTAAAATAAAATGAGTACATTGTTCAACAAGTCGTAAAAAGTTTGAAAGATAAAAAATACTTGTGCTTTATGCAGACTAATTGTCTCAAACTTTAGCACTATTACTGTATTCAGACATTGCTTCAAGAATATCTAGCGAAAAAATTTATTATTTTGGAGGCAAGAGGCAACATTGAAGTCAACTAGTTTTCAACGTAGACTCTCCCAATCGGAGTTACAAAACATATTGCTTTCAATATTAGAAGTCAACCAGTCAGATATATTCAGGATAACCGAGTAAGCATACACTTTTGATTCCTCAATTGCGATAAGCTACCACGGTGTGCATCCACGTCTAGTTCCATATCGTTTTTTAATTTCCGGTAAAATTGTGTTATTTATGAGCTTGTTCTGCAGAACTTCAACTTCAGGAGGAGTTCTTGGACCTTCCTCGTTTGGGAGGGATCGCTTGATCCCAGGTTTGTGTACCAAGAAAGCGTTGTTCAAGATGTGAAATTCATAGTTCAGCAAACACAGCACATGAGCCTTTGACAAAGAAAAGTGTTTGGTAAAAAAAATGCATTCTGTTTCAGTCAGATTTAAGAGTTGTCAGTAGTGACTCTATTATTTTCGAATTGCAATTAATGCAAATATGCTTAATCTTTCTGCTCTACGATTATTCACTCACATTATTTTGTCATTTGTCTTTGTGATTTGATACCAATTGCGCCTGTGCATACATACGTGTATTTAATGTTTTAGTTTTTTAACATATCGCATTTTTTAAGCCGGGAAAATTCAATTCAATCGCTTCGAAAATCAAATCTAGCCTAATGAGATCTCAACTTTTTTTTATTTATTCTGACAGTGCAACACTTAAATACTGTAAATCACTATCACCTGTGTCATTTTGTCACTTTTCCCTTCCCAGCTCAGTCTTTCATCATACAAAGGATCAGATTTCGTTCCAATGAAAATTGGCTCCCAATGATTGTGTGGACTTGTTCTTTTAGCTACATGAAAAACCTTTGTCACGTTAGAAAAAACTCTTCTCCACTTATCAGCTTTCGGGATCTTGTGACACATTTCACAATAAAACTGGTGGAAAGACACGGCTGTTTTTCTCCTCAGCATTTCCACCAATTCCTCCTTGGTGTCCGGAACCCTAGCGCTCGCTTCCACCTCAAAAACCGGCAAAACATGTACTTTTGGCGGTACCCGTCGCATATACCTATCATTGGCTAGAACCATATTCAAAAACCTAGGAATCAAACCCGGATTCGGGTATAATTCGATATCTGAGGGTAACACGTAGTAAGTAGTAGACATCATTCTAGCCAGATTTCTGGCTACATTCACTGGATATTTTAAATTTCTCCTTGTCCTTGTCGTCTTAAGATTTGCGCCAAACTTGGGCTTATATGACCCACACTTAAGATTCTGCAACGGATTTTCTGAAATAACTTTTGGCTTATTCTCCTCATCAAAGAACAGATGAAACGTCACAAAATTGAGTACAAGGCTAGCATTTGGATGACAATGTCGCAAATATCTGATCCGTTTTACAGTTTCTTGAAAATCCTGTCTTGGCGTGTAAATTGCTATTGAGACTGGACCTTGCCATCGACTTACAAGAGGAATCAGATTGTCCAAGTATGTGTAGTCTGAATGTGTTGTGTAAGTTATAGATTCATTACAACCGAACGTTTTCACAGCTTTCACGTAGTTATTCAAAATCCGGTAAGATCCTGGAGCTTGCATTTGCGGCGTGGCAATGACATCTTCACAAGGAAAAGGAAATGTTCGTGTTGGATTGCTAACAATTTCTAGAACAACGGATACATCGGACTCCAAGATTTCATACGTTCGTATTACATGGTAGAACGTTAAAAGTGAACACAATGATATGGCAATTATCGAAATGGATTTCAATGTTCTTCTCCGAATAGCCATTTATGTTATATATTTCCGTCTGTAGATGAACACGTCAACTTGTTTCGGCATCGGGTCAATATTCGATACTAAAGGCTGAATTTCATCAATGAACCCAATTTAAAGTGATAAGAGACAAAAACACACTGATAAAAATGACTGATATGTGGGATTCAGAAATGATCGGCTGGCCACAGTGTATCTTAAAAATTAAAATCGTGAAATTTAAGTTCAAAGTTATTTGGCGTAGGTTGTTTTTTCTTGGTTACCTTGCTAACAAAATTCAACAAATGACCACTTATCCAAACCAGCAAACATACTGCACTAAATTGATGCAGTTAATATTAAATTAACTCTCATCTTGTGCACACTCCATAATATTTACGCCCAGTAGAAAAAAACTACAACGACGTTAAGGCCACACATTTGCGTTAAAGGTTGTCGGAACATCAAGACGTATAAAAGCCGGTGATAATTACGCTTCGATTAAGGTTATGTATTGACTGATTGACTCAGGGACTCTGGGTTGAAGTCAGTTTATGTTGGCCCCGACAGGAGGAGTTACGGTGGACAGCCTAGTAGCCCAAGCTTGTTATTTCAGAGAGGGAATTATTATACAATACAAACTATACAAACACGAAATTCTTTTAAATGCCTTTGAAGAATTTGTCGTCGGAATTGAAATATTGAAAATGGAACTAGAGCTTACACGGGATTATTTGTCAAAAGTGAGCTATAGAAGAACTACATTTCAGATTGTTGGTTCGCTTTCAGGATGAATTTATTCGTCCCCAACTGGTGAAAATAACAAAAACAAACGCCTGCACAAATGCAATAGGAATACTTACCACTTGAATGCGATAACTTGTAATTGATTTTTCTCTGCAATCTCTACCATGTACAAATATACAAAAGATAAATTGCAAAATCAAATATCGTAAAAATAAAAATTATCATGAGCATAAAAAATCCTCAATCATCACACACATCATCCTCTATCACCTAAGTCATGATTAAATATAACAAAAAATAAAATAAACGCAAAGTCATGTGCAAAATTGCCATCATTTCACAAAGGCCATTGTCAACCAACTAAATCACAATCAACTTATAAAATCTGGAATCATTAAATAGATCATAAAAATATTGCATTTTCTCGCAATAAACCATTGCTCCACCCCACCCACACTTGTGTAAATAATTTCAATCTATTAAGGAACACTACAGTGGCACTAGCATACAAACCTCAGTTAATTTTCTAAACCACACATCCATTTCTAGATCCATAAATTGCTTTCAATTGCGGCAAAATCGTTCTGCGTATCAAGCTATTCTGCAGTGCCACTTTCGGATGTTTTTTAGGGATCACTTTGTTCCGCTTGATTCCAGGTCGGTGAACAAGAAACCCATTGTTTAAAATGTGAAATTCATAGTCCATGACACACAATATGTATCCCTGGAACAAAACCATATTAAATTAAACCAAACCAATCAACCATGTAAACTTCAACAAACAAAAAACATAATGTTTGCGTGTAAAATCTTTTTTCCGCATACCTGTGTCATTTTATCACTCCGCCCCTCCCAACTCAGTCTTTCATCATAGATAGGATCAAACTTGGTCCCAATATAAATCGGCTCCCAATGTTGGAATGGGCTGTTGCGTTTCCCCACAGTGAATACTTCCAGCTTATCTGACATACGAGTCCTGACCCATTCCTCAGCCTTTGGAATCTTATGGCACCCCGTACACACATACTTATGAAAAGGAATGGCTGTCTTGTTTTTCAACATGGCGACCAACTCATTCTTATTGCCCGGCAAACTCGCGTAGCTCTCCACTTCAAAAATAGATAAAACATACACTTTTGGATTCGGACTCTGCATTTTAGAATCATTGACTCGAACCATGTTCAAAAAATCAGGAATCAAGTTCGGATTCGGGTACAACTCAATATCAGATGCTAACACGAAATGTGTGGTCGACATATCACGAGCCACATTTCTAGCAACATTCACCGGATAGGTTAATTTCTTCTTTTTTTTCATAGTTACGAGATCTTCTCCAAATGTTGGCTCCTCCATTTCACTACAGTTAATAACCGGTTTCAGCGGATCTCTTGGAACTCCTCCCTTCGGATAGTTATTCCCATCGAAAAATATATGAAATGTGACAAAATCGCGAATCAACTTGGATTTTGAAGAACATTCTCTCAGGTATCGAATTCTTATCAAAGTCTCATGGAAATCTTCATTTGGAGCATACATAGCTAGAGACAAAGGACCCTGCCATCTTTCCAGCAGGGGAATCAAATTGTCCAAAAACGTGTAGTCACCATGTGTGGTATAAGTAACAGACTCGTCGCAGCGGAAAACGCGCTCACTTTTAATATAATTGTATAGCACCCAATAAGGTCCCCGAAGTGCGTAGTATGATCGAGGAGTTAAATCATCACATTGAAAAAGATGTTGCCTCGCTGAAGTCCCCAATTCGATCCCTTTGAGAGCTCCGTTGGATTGCTCCGAACGTTCTTTCTCTGGATCCGGAGATTTTATAGGAACAGGTCCCCCACTTTCAGAGCTAATAAATCCCACCGCATTGTCATTCTGCTCTACGCTATCTATAGTATTGGTGTTGCTGACTTCACCCCAATTGTCTACCCCACTATTTACACTACGTTTATCATCATTGGGTCGCTGTAGAGGCGAATATTCTGATTGAATCACTTTTTGAGCAACAACATTACTGATTTCGGATGTAACACTGTGATTTGGCGTGTTGAATAAAGGCGAGGCTTCAGAACTGGACTGAGAAGGAAAATTCTCCGATGACGAGTACAATGCTAGGTAGACCAGGACAAATACATTGATTGTGATACTGGCACGGAACATCCAGTGGCGACTTGTGATGGACATTTTTTGAAGATGATTATATCACAACCGAAGGTACAATGTGATTTAGTTAGTAGTCAATAATTGGATGGAATGAACGCACGATTAGGATTGATTCAGGTACGTGTGTGTCTGTTACGAGATAGCTAAGGGCCAAGTACAGTTGGAAATGCCAGAACTGTGAGTAAAGTGAGAACTTTGAGGACTTTTTTCTCCTTGGGGCGTTTCACATGGTCCAAATGCATGTTTCAATGGTCGAGGACTCCAGCTTTCCGAATTCTGAAAACAGAACATTTCGGTTAGACCCTAAACCACAAAAGTACTTCACTCAAGACATTACAACCAACAAATCAAATATAAACAAATAGTAGACAAATATGATTGGTCGCTAGCACTTGAAAATTTCCATGCAGCTGAGCATCAGTTTGTGTGAAAAAAAGATTTTCCGATTCAACCACATCCGCTGTACACAAAAAAAAACAGCATAAAAACTATTGTATTATATTTACTATACCTTTAATACGCGTCCAATGATTTAGATAAGACAAGATAGATTTAACTAACAATGACTTGTATTTCTACTTAAGTATGAGTGGTTTGGTTTTCTACACAAGGTTGATGGCTGCGTGCAACTTGCAGTGGTGCGATAATATCCACGCATTTTTTAGGAATGAGCATGGAGATGCACAAACAAAAGTTCAACAACATGACCGCAGGGCAGATCCGGATTAAAAATCTAAAGAAGATGCTGTGTACACATCTTGTAACTTCCTGCATTCTTTAATAACAACTGACTACAGTCCATGATATGGAGTTTCATCTGCGTCTAACTAAAACGTACACACAACATTGGGTTTAAAAGAGACCTTGCATCCAAAACAGTTCATTTGCTCATTTTAATGAGTTTCATATTGTTGTCTTCTACTAGTAGTAAACGACAATAATATAAGAGATTTTGAAATAGTATGCATAAAAATTTGCTCACATTACGTTTCGTCATGTTAGTTAGTTATAATTAGCTTGCATATTGAAACCTGTAATGCTGCAAATAGATTTGCATGAAGTGGAGCAATAGGGCGTAACTGAAATTGCCATCTGTCAAACACTAGTAATATTGGTAGGATCACGATGCCATATATACAAACATGTCATGCCACTCATTAAAAATGATATTTGGGATCTCCTGGTAGCTATTAATTAATCGAACTATGACAGAAATGGCTAATATCATACTTTTTTACTGTATACATCCGCTCATATCCGCTGAGGGAGAAATAAATTCAATTATTCAGTATTATGGATTTTCATCACATAAAAGTAAGAGAGAACTCGTTTTGAACTAAAGTACTACTTAACGCTTATAAAACTCGGCCATAGACTTATCCATCCGTCTTATTAAAGCATTTTCAGGAACATGTTAATCATCTGTTCTACTTCATCCCCATCCTGCTATTTAATATATTAGACATTAGAGTGAGCCAAAAAAGGTGTTGCCAAATGAGTGCTTTTCAAGTCTTTGTAGTCACAAGTGCTATTTCAAAATCATCCTGTAGGCCTCGTTTCAGTCATATTATAATCGTTGAGAACATTCATACTACACCCATATTAATTTTCCGTGCCGTCTGGTGCTATGTTGAAATGTAACACTACTCATAGCTATCTCGGCTATCTCATTGTGTAAGATGTAGTTCACTTTGTTACATTCAGTATGATTGCAAAGCAGATGACCGCTTGAGCATTCGAGGGACTGAATTCAAACACGAAAGGATTTGTGCAGGAATTTTCTGCGTCATGCACTACATTTGTATCGACAATATTTTGAAAAGTTTTGAGTCGGCCATGTACAACCTCCCACAGTGTTAACTTTTAAGTTATGTTGTTGTTTTAATCCATCTGTTTCATTTGCTGACAATTGGTTTGATTTGCACGGAGAGTATACGATAAGCGTCATTCATTCACTCTGCTGACTGCTGTGGTGATGGCTGACGGCATGAACACGCAATTTCTAGTAACCACTAGAGTGGTCTCCTCGACACAATATGCATCTCGTTCCAGTGAAACTTGATAACAGATGAAGTTAATGTTGGCTTAGCCCTCAATGCGTGTGCACTCACATGTGTTTGAAACTTTCATATTATGAACGTCTACAACTGAAACCTGACGTTGCATTCCTAATAATATAGTTGTATGACAAATGTTGGATCATAAAGCAGACGTTATTCAAAGAGTATCTGTACATCGTAGTTAAATAGCCAAAAACTGTTACGAAATGGAACAAGTTGCCCATTTAGATTTGCTACCGAGCTATAAGCCTAAACCACCTTTATAACCAATCGAAACGACGAAACCCATTGATCAACATTATAGGGTAGACTTACATTGGGGCATTTTAACAACAAGAGCTTTACTAATTACAAGAAATTAGACAAACGAATGCCGTCAACACATACTAATTAAGAACACTTGATGATAATTGTAACACCAAAAATTACTTACCAAGCACACAATCCAAAGCCAGAAAATTGACCAACACAGCTCGCCCATTCAGAGTATATAATCCGTTTAGCCTTTAGTCATGTCTTCCCAAAGTAAACATACAAAGCAAACCATTCACCAAAGTACATTCAGTCTGGAAGGCCGGATATGTATATGTATAGGAAATGTGAGAAGTCCTTCAAAAATAGCGTGATGATGGCAGCACGAACAAACTAGCTAACTTGCTCAAACAACGTAAATACTCGATTCCTTCTTCTTTACAATTTTTTAAAATCTTCTGCACATAATCTCCGTCGTCTAAAAAACAGCAGACAATCCATCAGCATGAAACTTGCAAATATCATCCTTTCCAAAATTAACTACTATTATTGGATGCGCTATTCTCAATTCGATTTCCGAACTTATACTAACTTACTAAACTAACTTACTTGTTCACTGGACAAATCAGAGGCACCCTGAAACGATTTAACAGCCCAACAGTTGTTCCATATCACAAACTCCAGTCACTTTTGGCTTTCGTTGCGGATTATCCTTGGGTTTTATCTATTCCACCAGCTTATTGCATAGAGATAAATAGAACCTACCAAAAGTCCAACCACAACCAGACTGATTAACGAAAATATACAGCCACGTAAAACTGTTTAGCTTACTTGACTGACTAAAAAACCGCTTGCCAGATTTCGTACTACAACCAGATTATATCAATGGGTAATAATCCATATACTAACGTTTAATATTGTAATCTTTATGCCAGTCAGTAAAACAATTTGAATCACCGAAACTAACTAACTATTCACTAATGCGAAGTACTGACTAACTAACTCGAGTTCAGAACAAAAACCTTTCTTCTTACGTAATAGCAAATCTCGAGTTTTTAATTCAACAGGTAGGTATCACATCAAACAAAGTTTTACGACCAACTGGTCTTGGATGTGCAAAGTCTCAGAATTGAAGGTACTTTTAGTTCGTAGCGAGGGAGCAAAACATAAAAGTCTTTGCCCGTGGCGCTTTTCTATACTCTCACGTACATTTTGTTCAAGTATTATAGTTTGTTTGTTACTTATGGATAGTTAGTTAGTATGGACGCGTACATGTTAGTTGTTGGGCTGCAATATGGTTGGAGTTGGGAGCAAGCAATAAACAACAAAGGGAGCAGACCAACAGTTTAGTTAGTTAGGTAGGTACGCACATTAGAAGTGATGCATTTGTGAGAGCGTGTTTTTGGTACGCTATCGCCTGGCATGCCTGGTTTTCATCATCATCCTAGATAGTTAGTTGAAGCCAAATCAAGATCGTTGTATTTACTCACTGTCTAGTTTTATATTAGTTTTTAAGTGAGTAGTCAGTAGTTTTAGCTACACACGTAAAATTTTGTTTTGAGCTACGGAAGTAGGGAGGCATGCTAAAACCAGGGTATTGAAGTTTTGGTTTGTAAAAAGTAGGATAAGAAATATTGCATAGGTTTTTTTAGGCTCTGAAAACGCTGTAAAGTCCTGCTGTAAATGGTCAAGCATAAGAGATATTGAGGAAGTAATAGGGTTGCGTAAATGAGAGTGTGAGTCGCAGATTGGATTGCTGTGTCAATATTTAGTCATAAACTTTTGTAAATGCTTTCCGATTTGGTAACGGGTGAATTTGGTACTTGGTATTTGCTCACAGTTGCAACTTTTATGAGTATTTGGTAATTAGCTGACATTAGCAAAAGGCAAAATACACTAATTAATGTCAGGCTCTACTATCTTATTCGAATCTTGGTGGTGAAGAGTTTTCATAGCGTAGCGATTACGCATTTCTAACTTGACCACTGTACAGAGCCATCCATAAACACTATTGAATCCGGTTCCGTCCGGTGTTTTTTGCAATCCTGAGATCCGGGAGACTTGCTGTGCGGTGCGTACTATTTGTTGTGGGGTACAGACTTCACATGCCAAACAAAAATTGGTTTGATATGATTGTGAAAAAAACACATCCCGTTTTAACTCAGACAGGCTTATAATATTTAGATATATATAATTTATAGATAATATATAGAGGTTATTGTATGAGCTGGAGGCACAAAATTTTTGTTGTTGAGTGGAATAGAATTCATATAATTTAGCGAAAATGATTGCCAAATATGTAATGAAGGTTAATTTTAATGCTCTGAATGAACCTAGAATTTTTACACCTATCTGTGAACTATACTTAAGGAATAAAAGCTCATTCTCAGCAAGGTATATAGAATAGTTTTTGCATTCTCAGCTGTCTATGATCATGATCCCGGAATATTTTGCTTATTTTGTACTAATGTAGCATATTTCATTTTATCCTCAGCTGTCTATGATTCCGGAATTCGTTTTACTTATTAACTTATTTGTATGCTAAAATTTTATCCTGTGTCTTGTGTGTGGAACTTGTTCATTTATTTGAATAATAATTTTGTGATGAAATTGAATTTCATTCAGACTGTCCTGGATATTTTTTTACTTACTTGTAATATTGAAAAACTTTACCTCTCGGTTAGTTATAACAACCAAGACAATATACTGAACAAGAATGAACGTTTGCGAGATTCATCTTATTATATGCCTATCATTTTTCATGCCCATCTATTTATGTCGCATTAAAATTATTGTCCTCGTACCTGCGTGACTATATGAAATGAATTGTAAAAGTTGAACAAGTTTTTCAGAACCGGCATGAAGTTTGCTGTCTACTTGACAATTTTATTTCAGCTTCACAGCTCACAAACGTTAACGCACAAAGGACACTTCAAAACTTTTATGTGCACTCCAAATGCGCGGAATTTGTCAAAAGACCTCATGGGAAGCTATTGGCAAATAAATGATTCACAAACTGTCGCACTTTACTTTCTTTATGAGTAGTTTAAAGCCATCTAGAAGGTTTAAAAATTTTTTATTCAAACCCTCCATAGATTTTTTGAAGAGGTTAGACAAACATTTGCATACTTTTTGAAATCTAATGGCACCCCTGACGACATCAACATACTCCTTGATAAAAACTTGAGACACTTTTAAGGTACGTTACAGCTAGATGAAAAAATTGTCATTAAAATAATATTTTAATAAATTTTTGACCACAATTCTATCCCACAGCTGCACATAAACTAACACCAACACTTTAAGCGAGCGAGTTAAGTTACATAGGTAAAAGTTTGATCGATTACTAACTACTAACAAACTTATAAGTCTATTGATACCACACGAATACACAATATAAGATTTGATCACAAAAGTTTATCGCAAGTCATTTCAACAAGTCTTTTGTTATTCCCGTGGAAAATACCGATACCTAAGTAAACAGTGAGTGCATGTAAGCACAAAATTCGTGTAGTCATTTTGAACCAGGGTTAGAAAAAAAACGAAAACAATCCCTGTTTGTTTTCCACTCATCAGTCTGCCATCTAGGAATAACTTTGTCCAACTTTACGAGTTTTCGCAATCGCCAAAAATTTGTTGTGCTTTAATGTCTGCTTTTTACAGATTTTATTAAATGCAAAAAGTTTGGGAAAATTTTTAAGTTGCATCTTCTTGCTAACGGATTCCTTTGAATTATCCAACTCATTAGATTTGCAATACTAGTAAAATTACGTCATGCAGTATTCAATGTGACTGGCACTGGCAAGGATATGGAGGCAGACTGTAGACAGCCTGCCTTCGGAGTGTTAACAAATCAATATTGTTCATTGAAGGTATTAATTATTGACTAAAGTCAACAGCGGTCACATTTTAATCAGCAAAATGTATTTTGACTTAGTTAGTTAGTCATGTTTAAGCTCATTAGGCGACAAGTTCTTAAACGCATCTTCATTTTCTCATGTCCAGGCCAGGCTCATAGACTGTTGCACGATTTTCCGTTTGGCGACAGTAAGTTATGGAATCAAGGTCGGGGATATAATATGACATGTAATGTGTAACATATATGCTAGAATTAAGTTTTGCAGTAGACATAAAAAAAATAGTCAATCTGCGTGCAAAATCACATGTAGAAGCCAGCAGCATGTAGTACAAGACAAGCAGTTTTGCATTACACATATAGTTACATGCTTTTAGGCTACCGAAACAGAACATGCAGTTGATATTAAAAAAAAATAAAGTCCAATTAAACTGCTGATGGTTGCAAAAATGTTCAACAACATTTTGAGAACATGCAAAACTGGAAAGGAACTATAGGTTGTATTTGAATACTAAAAATGCATTCAAGACATCATTAAATACAAAAAAAATCACAAAAGATTTCCGTACTGTACAATATATGATGCATAATACTATTTATAAAACAATGAGCCAGTCACTTTTCTAACTAATAAATGACGAATATATAAATTCAACAGCCAAGGCTGCAAGTACTAAATGAAGTCATCATGCACACTAACTAACTAAAATAAACTATCCTCCAAAACTTGCATGTCAATTTTAATTGCCAAAAGGTACATAACATCCAAAACTATTGCAAACAATAGTTCCTTTTCCTTTTGTGCGTCCAATTCTTCATTTTTCCATTTCATGTTCAGCTTACAATGCAACTTATAAAACTGGGAATAATTTTATCTTTGTCTCACAGCATACATAGGCCACTCGATCCCATAGTGTGTCAGTTTTGTCCCCACATCCGTTCTTTATCAGGAAAAATGTATACAAAATAATAAAGCTGAATCTACAGTTTTATCTTTTTAGGTTGTTTGTACGCAGTAGTAGTAGTGTAGTTCTGAAAGCAACTATAGACTCAAGTTATAGGACAAAGCTTTACAGTAAAAAGGTATCCTAACTAACTACAAGGACTTATTGAGTCCCAAAAAAGTGCATTCTTTTGTTGTTCATCTTCCGTAAACTTACATCCCTCAATCATGGGATATTTTCTCACTCACTACATGTTGCTTTGTCATGGGCCAAGAAAATTGCTGCAGGGCTAGCCATCAATAGTATATTCAGCTACACACATCAGCTACAGTGTATTTCATCACATATGATTTAAAGAGTATACCTTGTTTTGTTATAAAAAAATCATCATCAGGGTTCTTCGCTCATCTCTCTCTCTCTCGTTCTATCTGTGCTTTAAACATCTCAATTCTTTCGAGAGAGAGAGGTGAAAAGTTTACAATGTAGGTGACTTTTGTTCACATAATTTCGTCAATTAATCCACTTATATAGATAGTGCGAGTCGGCTCATTTATTGTTATAGTTAGTTAGTTGCAACTGTGTTTGGTTTTCTTATCGAAGACAGTTTTTTTTACAGTACAGTAACAGCGTTGTAGGGAATGTTTGCAGTTATAATTGCAGTTTACAGCGTTTGAGAGATTTAGCTGTTGAACTTTATTTCGTTATCTTTAGACAGATAGTGTACACAGAATGGTGCATTGATCGGACTGTTAAGTAGTTAGTAAGTTAGTTGACGCGGATTCCAACGCCGGGGAAATATGGGACGATTCCAGTCCAGATTTAAAACTGTAGTAGCAATTAAAAGGTGAGATGATGTAATAATTTTGCGTTGGATTTTTAGAAGTATTTTGAAAGATTTGGGGTGCCGATAGGAATTTGTATTTCTTGGTAAAAGTGTTGATTTGCTGCTATAAAAAGATTTTTAAATAAAACTTTGTATTTCAGGACCAACACTATATACAATAGTAAATTTTTTTGACTTTGATTCTGATGGAAAGTTTCGGGAAATTTTACAAATTGAATTGTTGTGCAATGTATTAGCAAAAAATTGGTGAAATTATTTGTTTTTCCATAATGACCCACGCGTCGTAATTTCATCGGTAAAAATACGCAAAATCCATTGAATGATTTCAAATTAAATTAGACTAAATATTTTCCAGATGAGAAACCAGACCATCCTTGCTTTCTCTCTACTAAACTAACAGGACTTTGTAAAGGAAAATGTGACGAAAAGGAAAAAATCCATAGCTGCCAGTCTGTATTCTGTACACAAGGTTTATTTCCCTCATCGATCCAAATTTGTCCAAACAGAGAAACACTTTTTCTGTGCTCTACTTGCACTCATATTTTGTAGCGTTTACAAATGCAACGGTTTGTACTGCTACTACTGGGAATTCTTTTCTTCCCTTGGGATTTTTATGACGTTTCAAAGGCTACGAAAGTGTCTGGCACAAAATGACTCCTTTAAGAACTCAGTTTTTCTACAACATTTTATGCCTTGCCATATTCTCTGTCATCCTGTACGTCCTGTCAACTCAAATTCTTTATAGAAGTGATTCCAGGAAGTATATCCCCCTCAAAATACCAAATAGGGCTTCAATCAATAAGCTGGAGGATGGGCATTTCTCCATGAAATTGAAAGATGGAAGCAATGCTAATAACGTTCCAACAGTGGATCGCAATGATGCAAAAGAAGATTTTGATGACATGATAGATTTGGACAAACCTGAGGAGCAAGATGAGAAAATAGGAAAAAATATTTTTGGTAAATATGTAGAAACCCAGAGACCAAATTTCGAAGGAACGAGCAAGGAGAATTTAGAGGATGAGAAACCCAACTGGTTGAAACTTTTTTCGGTATGAGTTTGAATGCTTTACATAATTAAAAATATAATATGCAATTGGATTATAAAAATGTCCCTTTTTGCAGGCCACAGCACAAAAAGTGTATGAAATGTTCTCTCCAGATTTGGAACACTTTAGAAAATGGGCTCTACAAAAACAGCGGCAGTTTATTGAAGCGGAGATGCGAGGATATAAATTCGTGGATAAGAATATGTAAGCTTTTCAATTTTTTATCCCTGCGATTACAATTGGCATGCATAAATCGTAATGTAATATGCTTGCATAGAAAACTAGAAGATCTCATCATAGAAAATGGCGGTCAGCCAATTCGAAGTGCAATTTTCACAACATGGAGATCTGGCAGCACATTTTTAGGGGAAGCTTTGGACAACAATCCTGGCACATTTTATCACTATGAGCCACTTTTACACTTTGAAATTAAACAGGCAAGTTGTTATGAAATAAATCAATTTACGTAAAAATAGGGCATAAAAAATGTCACTTACAGTACTAAACGATTTGTTTTTTTTAGGTCAGAGATGGAGAATTAGCCAAGGAAGCCAATAGAACTTTGACTGAGCTAATGAATTGTCGCTACCATGATTTAAGTATGTTATTTGTTCGCTAGTTTAATTCAATGAATTATCATATAATTTTTATCGAAATTAATTTAAATAACGTATTTTATCAATTCGCAGAAGACTACATAAAATATGGGGAAACTCATCATTGGCTATACAATCACAACAGCAGACTGTGGCAATTCTGTGAAAAAAATCATCAAGTTTGTTCCAGTGCAGATTTTTTGTCCAGCATGTGTAAAATGTTCCCATTCCAGGCGGTTAAAACTGTTCGGATGCGTTTGAAGCTTGCTCAGCCTTATTTAGATGATGACAAGTAAGTGATTTGATTGATTGATTGAAATTCGTTTATTTCAGTGACAACAATACATAATCTGTGTTACAAATTCTTTTCAGTATCAGGTCACTATGTTTAAAAATGAAAAACAAAAATTGTCAAATATCTGTGTCACGGATTCTAATTTACATTATAATAACAGTAATCGCAACAATGCATTAAAAGTAAATATATTCATCACTACGTTTTAGTAGAAGGTGTGCCCTGAGACGCATTTTGAAAAGTTGAAAGTTACATGTTAGTTTGATTTCACTAGGTAACTGATTCCAGATTTGACTGACTGACTGACTGACTGATTTCAGTTTTTTCAGCTCAATAATGAACACTAGCCGGGCCCACTGGCCTATAGCCAGACTCACTCTTACGAGCAAAATTTAAAACCTGCGGAATTTTCAATCATCCACAAAATTTCTGACCAACGGCAAGTTTCTAGAATGTGATAAACGACTTT
>Ga0210040_10001393_pt1 | contig 36702 bp, 33 predicted proteins | sample CryGeyCG12114_NA_FD_185462 | JGI IMG/M metagenome (GOLD analysis project Ga0210040, IMG submission 185462) | Groundwater microbial communities from aquifer - Crystal Geyser CG19_WC_8/21/14_NA (SPAdes) (version 2) | ecosystem: Environmental > Aquatic > Deep subsurface > Groundwater | place: USA...
GCTCGCGCGACTGGGCCGCCAAGGGCACCGCGCTGCTCGGGGTCAAGGCGGTGATCGCGCAGTCGTACGAGCGCATCCACCGCTCGAACCTGATCGGCATGGGCGTCCTCCCGCTACAGTTCCCCGAGGGCCAGAGCGCCGAGTCGCTCGGGCTGACGGGGGAGGAGACGTTCTCCTTCACCGGTGTCACCGCGCTCAACGACGGCACCACGCCGGCGACCGTGCACGTCACGGCCGGCGACGTCGAGTTCGACGCGGTCGTCCGGATCGACACCCCGGGCGAGGCGGACTACTACCGCAACGGCGGGATCATGCCGTACGTCCTCCGCTCGCTCCTGAAGTAGCTCGTCCGACTTTTCTCCCTCTGACCACCTCGGCGGTGGTCAGAGGGAGAGAAGTTCGCGGAGCAGAGCGAGCACGCCCCCTGAGCCTGTCGAAGGGCCTCGAAGGGGTTGGCGCCGCCAAGTGGAAGCCAACCCGTTCCGGGCCCTTCGACAGGCTCAGGGGGCGTTCTTGCGTTCAGAAGCGGGATCTTCTGCGAGGTAGGTCACGACAGGGTCACGACTCTTCAAATAGGTGATCGACCTATCCAGAAAGTCTCTACGATCTGCTAGCAGTCCCCCGACTGGTCCCTTCAACGCTCATAGCTGGACCCGGCAGACTCGCTGTCATCGGAGGACCTGGCAAGACCAGGGGATGACATGTCGCAGTACCAGGGTCCGCGTGACCCCGACCAGCCGCAGCGTCCGCAGCCTGAGGGACCGCCGCAGCCGGCTCAGCCCGGCCAGTACGGCCCGGGTCCTCGAGGTCCGCAGGACTCGCCCCAGCAGGGCCACCCCGGCCAGTACGGTCCGGGGCCCGGTGGTCCGCAGGGGCCTCGCCAGCAGGGTCAGCCCGGCCAGCCAGGTCAGTACGGCCCGGGGCCGTACGGTCCGCAGGGACCACCGCAGTGGAGTCAGCCCGGCCAGCCAGGTCAGTACGGCCCGGGGCCGTACGGTCCGCAGGCACCACCTCAGCCAGGTCCGGCGGGTCGGCTCGGCCAGTACGGCCCGGCATCGTTCGGCCCACAGGGACCACCCCAGCAAGGTCAACCCTCGACGCACGCCCAGGCCCAGCTCCAGGCCCGTGGGGCGAAGGCTCAGGCCAAGGCGATGCGCCCCTGGTTCAAGAAAAAGCGGTACATCCTGCCGCTGGCCCTGCTCGCGCTGATCCTGCTCGTGAACATCGGCGGTAACAACGGTTCAGCACCGGTGGCTGGTGCGCCTACGTCATCCGCTCCGACGACGACGACGTCCGCTGCCGCTGCCCCGAGCGAGGAGGCCACCGAAGAGGCCGCGGACGAGCCGACCGAGGAGCCTTCCGACGAGGCCACTGAGGAGTCCGAGCCGACCGTGGAGCCGGAGCCGGAGCCGGAGCCGAAGGTCAGCAAGAAGGAGAAGGCGTTCAACAAGCTCTCCGACGAGCAGCAGGACGCCGTCGGGTCCGCCGAGGACTACCTCGACTTCTCGGGGTTCTCCAAGGATGGCCTGATCGACCAGCTGTCCTCTGACTACGGCTCCCAGTACAAGAAGAAGGACGCCAAGAAGGCCGTCGACTTCCTGGAGGACCACGGGGGAGTCGACTGGAAGGAGCAGGCGGTCCGGTCAGCCAAGTCCTACCGCGAGACGATGCACTTCTCCACCCAGGCCCTCATCGACCAGCTGGACTCGGACTACGGGGGCCAGTTCACCCACGATCAGGCCGTGTACGGCGCGAAGCACTCGCGGTGACGGGGGCTCGCTCCTGAAGTAGCTCGCTGAACTTTCCGCGCTCCGACCACCCGAGCGGTGGTCGGACGGCGAGAAGTTCTCCGCCCACGCGAGAAACGCCCCCTGAGCTTGTCGAAGGGCCTCGAAGAGGTTGGCGCCACCCAAGTGGAAGCCAACCCGTTCCGGGCCCTTCGACAGGCTCAGGGGGCGTTCGTTCGCACAGGGGCGTTCGCGCTCAGGAGTCCTGTGCGGCCAGAGCCTCGCGCAGCAGGGCCCCGTACGCGTCCCGCTCGCCCTCGGCGTAGCGCTTCCGCGGCCAGAAGAACCCCCGCAGACCGTCGCCCTTCGTGCGAGGGACGACGTGCACGTGCAGGTGGGGGACCGACTGGCTGACGACGTTGTTGACGGCGACGAACGTGCCCTGGGCGCCGAGCGTGGTGCCGATCGCCCGGGCGACGCGCTGGGCGGCGGTCAGCAGGGGCACCATCTGGTCCTCGCCGAGCTCGAGCAGGGTGTCGACGTGGCGGACGGGGGAGACGAGCACGTGGCCCTTGAAGACCGGGTGGATGTCGAGGAAGGCGACCACGTCGTCGGTGCGGAGCACCACCGCTGCGTCGAGGGTCCCCCGGACCACCTGGCACACCACGTCGTCGTGCTCCTCCGCGTCCACCGGAGGGACCCTACCCACGGACACCCCTCTTGCCCGGTCGAACACCTGTTCGATAACATCGAGCCATGCCCGACCCTGTCGCCCCACCCGGCTGGCCCGACGCCGTCCGCCCGCCGGGAGCCCCGGACTGGGACCGGACGGCGGTGGCCTACCTCCTCGACTGCTGCCCGGCTGACTTCCGCGGCTACCGGGTGCTGCGCCACCACCCGCTGGTGCTGGCGCAGTTCGCCCAGCACTTCGTCGAGGGCCAGTGCCAGGCCGTCCAGGACGGGCTGGCCTCGGTCCGCACGTCGCTGAAGGGCCAGGTGCGCCCGGACGTCGTGGACACCGCGGCCGAGATCTGGCTCGAGCAGGGGGCCGCGCTGATGCGGACCCGCCGTTCGGTCGGCCTGATCGGCGAGGCGCTGCGCGGGCGCCGGTTCGTGGCCCGGCTGTGAAGCCCGCACGCTGGCGCGTCGCCCACGCGAAGGGCGTCCGCCTCCTGGCCCACGTGGTGTCCGTCATGGCGGGCACGACGGGTCGTACCGCCACGGACGTCTGACCGGGCCTCTATCCTGGTCGCATGGTGTCCGCCCCCGACGGCCTGCTGCGTCAGGTCCAGAGCCCGGCGGACCTCAAGGCCCTGCGACCCGAGCAGCTCGACCAGCTCGCGGCCGAGATCAGGACCTTCCTCATCCAGAACGTCAGCCGTACGGGCGGCCACCTCGGCCCCAACCTCGGCGTCGTCGAGCTGACCATCGCGCTGCACCGCGCCTTCGACTCGCCGACCGACCCGATCATCTTCGACACGGGCCACCAGAGCTACGTCCACAAGATCCTCACCGGGCGTCAGGACGCGTTCCCCTCGCTGCGGCAGAAGGGCGGCCTCACCGGCTACCCGAGCCCCGCCGAGTCGGAGCACGACTGGGTGGAGAACTCCCACGCCTCGACCGCGCTGTCGTACGCCGACGGGCTCGCCAAGGCCATCCGGCTCCAGCACCAGCCGGGCACCGTCCTCGCCTTCGTCGGCGACGGCTCGCTGACCGGCGGCATGGCCTGGGAGGCGCTGAACAACATCGCCGAGACCGACGACCTCCCGCTGGTCGTCCTGGTCAACGACAACGGTCGCTCGTACACGCCCACCGTCGGCGGTCTGGCCCGTCATCTGACCAGCCTGCGCACCCACCGGCGCTACGAGCAGGTGCTCGACCTGGTGAAGCGCGGCGTGAGCAAGGCGCCCGTCGTGGGCGGCGCGGCGTACGACGTCCTGCACGGCGTCAAGAGCGGCCTCAAGGACGTGCTGGCGCCGCAGGGGCTGTTCGCGGACCTCGGGCTCAAGTACGTCGGTCCCGTCGACGGACACGACATCGCCGCGGTCGAGCAGGCCCTCGTGCACGCCAAGCAGTTCGGCGGGCCGGTGCTCGTGCACTGCCTCACCCGCAAGGGCAACGGCTTCGAGGCCGCCGAGGCGCACGAGGAGGACCGCTTCCATGCGGTCGGCAAGATCGACGCGGTCACCGGCCGTCCGCTCGGCGCCCCCGGGCCGCTGACCTGGACCGAGGTCTTCTCCGACGAGATGGTCCGCCTGGGCGCCCGCGACGAGCGCGTGGTGGCCATCACCGCGGCCATGACCTACCCGACGGGGCTGCACAAGTTCGCCGCCGCCTTCCCCGACCGGGTCTTCGACGTCGGCATCGCCGAGCAGCACGCCGTCACCTCCGCCGCCGGTCTCGCGATGGGTGGCCTGCACCCGGTCGTGGCGTTGTACGCGACGTTCCTGAACCGGGCGTTCGACCAGCTGCTGCTCGACGTGGCGCTGCACCGTTGCGGGGTGACGTTCGTGCTCGACCGCGCCGGCGTGACCGGCCCGGACGGGCCCAGCCACCACGGCATGTGGGACATGTCCCTGCTGCAGCTCGTGCCGGGCCTGCGGCTCGCCGCACCCCGCGACGCGACCCGGCTGCGCGAGGCCCTCGACGTCGCCTCGCAGGTCGACGACGGCCCGACGGTCGTCCGCTACTCCAAGGAGGCCGTGCCCGACGACATCCCCGCGGTCGACGTCGTCGACGGCGTGGACGTCCTGCTGCGCGCGGAGACGACCCCGCCCCAGGTCCTGGTCGTCGCCTTCGGCCAGATGGTCGGGACCGGCGTCGAGGTCGGCCGCCGGCTCTCCGACCACGGCGTCGGCGTCACCGTCGTCGACCCCGTGTGGGCCCTGCCCGTCAACCCCGTGCTGCTCACGCTGGCGGCCGAGCACCAGCTCGTCGTGACGATCGAGGACAACGGCATCGTCGGCGGCTGCGGCGCCCGCCTGGCCCAGGAGCTGCGCCAGGCCGGCGTGCCGACCCCGCTGCGCGAGTTCGGCATCGAGCAGGAGTTCCTGGAGCACGGCACCCGCTCCGAGCTCCTCGCCCAGCTCGGCCTCGCCCCCCAGGACATCGCCCGTACGGTCGTCGAGACCATCGTCGCCCAGGAGTCCGACCTCAGCCCGGACACCGCGCACCGCAACGTTCCCTGACCCACCCTTTCCCGCCGCGCACGGGCGCACTGGCCCTGGTCACGTGAAAGTCCTGGGACAGGAGTGACCAGCCCAACCACGCGTACGCGAGCGGTCCGAAGGTCAGCGACGACCGGGTCACACCCGCGGACGAGACGGAATAGCCAGGCTGAGCACCCGGTTCGACCGATCATGACAACGATTGGTCTCATCGGTTCGGGCAACATCGGCAGCACGGTCGCGCAGCTGGCGGTCGACGCCGGGTACGACGTGGTCGTGTCCAACTCGCGCGGTCCCGAGACGCTGAGCGAGCTCGTCGGCCAGCTGGGTGACCACGCCCGGGCGGCGAGCGCGAACGAGGCTGCGGAGGCCGGCGACATCGTCGTGCTGACCATCCCGCTCGGCAAGGTCGACCAGGTCGACCCCGCTCCGCTCGTCGGCAAGGTCGTCATCGACACCTGCAACTACTACCCGGAGCGTGACGGCGACATCGCCGCCCTCGACGACAAGCAGACGACGACCAGCGGCCTCGTGCAGCAGCACCTGCCGCAGTCGCACGTGGTGAAGGCGTTCAACAACATCTTCTTCCAGCACCTGGGCTCCATGCAGCGACCGGCCGGGGCACCCGACCGCAGCACGCTGATGATCGCCGGGGACGACGCGGCGGCCAAGAAGACCGCGACCGACGTCATCGAGTCGCTCGGCTACGACGTCTACGACGCGGGCAGCCTCGCCGACAGCTGGCGCTTCCAGCGCGACCAGGCCGCGTACGTCGGGGTCTACACCCGGGACGGTGACTGGGACCACCCCGTCCCCGCGGACGCCGGGCGCATCGAGACGCTGCTCGCCCAGGGCGACCGCTCCATCCGCTGAACCCCCGCGGGCGCCCCGGGCCTAGGCCGGGACCGGGACGCTCGCCACGCCGGCCGGCAGGAACCGCCGCCCGATGATCCGCTCCGACCAGCCCTCGCGGTCCAGGTACGGGGTGATCCCGCCGAGGTGGAACGGCCAGCCCGCGCCGAGCACGAGGCAGAGGTCGACGTCCATGGGCGCGGCGACGACGTTCTCGGCCAGCATCGAGCCGATCTCCTCGGTGACCGCGGTCAGCACGCGTTCGCGTACCTGCTCGGCGGTGCTGGGGCGGTCGCCGACGGTGAGCAGCGCCGCGGTCTCCTCCGACACGTACGGGGTCCCGTCCGGCTTCCGGTCGTAGAGGCCGGGCCGGCCGGCCTCGACGAGCGCCCGGAGGTTCGGCGACACCACGAACCGCGGGTCCAGCTGCTCGTGCAGCGTCTCCGCGACGTGCAGCGCGACGGCGGGTCCGACGAGCTGCAGCAGGGTGAACGTCGACATCGGCAGGCCGAGCGGCGCCAGCGCGGCGTCCGCGACCTCGACGGGGGTGCCCTCGTCCACGGCGGCCATCACCTCGCCCATGAACCGCAGCAGCACCCGGTTCACGACGAACCCCGGCGCGTCGGCCACGAGGACCGCGTTCTTCTTCAGCGCCTTGGCGAGCTCGAGGGCCGTCGCCACGGTCGCGTCGTCGGACCGGGGCGCGCGGACGACCTCGACGAGCGGCAGCACCGCGACGGGATTGAAGAAGTGGAACCCGAGCACCCGCTCCGGGTGCTCCAGCCCGTCGGCCATCGCGGCGACGGAGAGCGACGACGTGTTCGTGGCCAGCACCGCTTCCGGGCTGACGTGGCGCTCCAGCTCGGCGAACACCCGCCGCTTGACCTCGAGCTCCTCGAACACGGCCTCGATCACCACCGAGCAGTCCGCGTACGCCGCCAGGTCACCTGAAGGGCCCCAGACAGTGCCGCTGATCAGCCCGTGCAGCCGGTTCGCCTCGTCGGGCGTGACGCGGCGCTTGGCGGCGAGGGTGTCGATCTCGCCGTGGATGCCCGCCAGCGCCCGGTCGACGCGGCCCTGGTCGAGGTCGGAGACGACGACCGGCACGCGCAGCCGACGCAGGAACAGGACCGCGAGCTGCGTGGCCATCAGCCCCGCGCCCACGACGCCGACCTTGGTGACCGGGCGGGCCAGCGCCTTGTCCGGCGCCCCGGCGGGCTTGCGCGCGCGCTTCTGCACGAGGTCGAAGGCGTAGAGGCCGGACCGCAGCTCCGGGCTCATCACCAGGTCGGCGAGGGCCTCGTCCTCGGCGGCGAACAGGGCGTAGCGGTCGGCCGTCCTCGCCTGCGCGACGAGGTCGAGCGCGCGGTAGGGGGCCGGGGCGGCGCCGGACACCTTGGCGTCGGTGATCGCACGGCCGCGAGCGACGGCGGCGTCCCAGGCCTCGCCCCGATCCGGCTCGGGCCGCTCGACGACGACGTCGCCGGTGACGACCCGGGCGGCCCAGTCCAGCGAGCGCTCGAGGAAGTCGGCCGCGTCCAGCAGCACGTCGGCGACGCCCAGCTTGGCGTACTGCGGGCCGGTGAGCATGCGGTTCTGGCTCAGCGGGTTCTCGATGATCACCTGCACGGCACGGTCGGCGCCGATCAGGTTCGGCAGCAGGTAGCACCCGCCCCAGGCGGGGACGATGCCGAGGAAGCACTCGGGCAGGCCGAGGCCGGCGGCCGCCGCGGACACCGTCCGGTACCGCGCGTGCAGGGCGAGCTCGAAGCCGCCGCCCAGCGCGAGGCCGTTCACGAAGACGAAGGTCGGCACGGACGCCGTGTGCAGCCGGTCGAACACGGCGTGCCCGATCCGCGCGATGGCCAGGGCCTGCGAGCGGTCCGTCATCCGCGGGATCGCGCTGAGGTCGGCCCCCGCGGCGAGGATGAACGGCTTGCCCGTCACGGCCACGGCGGCAACGTCGTCGCGGGCCAGCGCGGCCTCCAGGGCCGCGTCCAGCTCGGCCAGCCCGCGCGCGCCGAACGTGTTCGGACGCCGGTGGTCCAGCCCGTTGTCGAGCGTGATCAGCACGCAGGTCCCGGCCCCGTGGGGGAGCACCACGTCGCGGCTGAACGCGTGCGTCACGACCTCGTCGGGCGTCGCGGCCGCGGTCTGCGCGAGGAGCGCCTGCAGGTCGTCGGCGCCGGTCGGCGCGCTCACGCGGAGGCCCCGGCGCCGGTGTGGGCCGGGTTCTCCCAGACGACGGTGCCGCCCATGCCGAGGCCGATGCACATCGTGGTGATGCCGTAGCGCACCTCGGGGTGGTCCCGGAACGCCCGCGCCAGGTGGATCATCAGCCGCACCCCGGAGCTCGCGAGCGGGTGCCCGAGGGCGATCGCGCCGCCGTACGGGTTGACCTTCGGGTCCTCGGCGTCGACGCCGAAGTGGTCGAGGAACGCGAGCACCTGGACGGCGAACGCCTCGTTGATCTCGATCGCGCCGATGTCCGCGATGCCCAGCCCGGCCTTGGCCAGCGCCTTCTCGGTGCTGGGTACCGGACCGACGCCCATGACCTCGGGGTCGACGCCGGCGAAGGCGTACGACACCATCCGCATCGCCGCGGGCAGGCCGAGCTCGCCCGCCACGTCCTCGGCCGCGACGAGGCAGGCCGTCGCACCGTCGTTGAGGCCGGCCGCGTTGCCCGCCGTGACGCGGCCGTGCGGGCGGAACGGGGTCCGCAGGGTGGCGAGCGCCTCCTTCGTCGTCCCCGGCCGCGGCGGCTCGTCGGCCGACGCGAGGCCCCAGCCGTGCTCGGCGCTGCGCAGCGCGACGCCCACCAGCGACTCCTGGATGACGCCGTCGGCGTACGCGCGGCCGACGCGCTGCTGGCTCATCGCGGCGTACGCGTCGGAGCGCTCGCGCGTGATCGCCGGGTAGCGGTCGTGGATGTTCTCGGCGGTGGCGCCCATGACGAGGGCGGAGGCGTCGACCAGCCGCTCGGACACGAACCGGGGGTTCGGGTCGGCGTCGAAGCCCATCGGGTGGTGGGTCATGTGCTCGACGCCGCCGGCGATGGCCACGTCGTACGCCCCGAAGGCGATGCCCGACGCGACGTTCGTGACGGCCGTCATGGCCCCGGCGCACATCCGGTCGATGGCGTAGCCCGGGACGCTGCGGGGGAGCCCGGCGAGCAGGGCCGTCGTCCGACCGAGGGTCAGGCCCTGGTCGCCGGTCTGGTTCGACGCGGCGATCGCGACCTCGTCGATCCGCTCGGGCGGCAGCTCCGGGTGGCGCCGCACCAGCTCCCGGATGCAGTTGACGACGAGGTCGTCGGCCCGGGTCTCGGCGTACATCGAGCCGGCCTTGCCGAAGGGGGTACGGACGCCGTCGACGAAGACGACGTCACGGGAGACGTGCGGCATGGCCGCATATTACTCGTCGGTAACTTCCGCCGCCCCGGTCAGGTCCGGACCGCTGAGGTCCGATGCGGTGAGGGCCGCCACCAGCAGGTCGACGGTCTGCTCGCGCTGCCAGGGCCGCGCGCCGCAGGCGACCAGGACCGCCTCGACGGACGCGTGGTCGATCTCGACGGGCGGCGTCCAGGTCAGGCGACGCACGTGCTCGGGCGTGAGCAGGTTCTCCACGGGCAGCTTCAGCTCTGCGGCACGCGTGGCGAGGGCCTCGCGTGCGCGCGCCAGCCGTGCCGCGGCCTCCGGGTTCTTCGACGCCCAGACGCGGCTCTGCGGCGGCCCGTCCGCCGCGACGTGCAGGGTCGGCAGCTCGGTGTCCGGGACCTGCTCGACCTCGCTGATCGCGGCCAGCCACTCGGCCTCGAAGCGCTTCGCCTGCCGCCGCGAGAAGGCCTGCACGCGGCGCAGCGCGTCCTTGCCGGGGGTCGCGGACTCGGCGAGCTCGCTGATCGCGGCGTCGGGCAGGATCCGGCCCGGGGCGCGGTCCAGGCGGCGCGCGATGGTGTCACGGGCGTACCAGAGGGCCTCGACGATGCCCAGGCCGCGCCGGGTCCGGACGCGGTGGATGCCGGACGTGCGGCGCCACGGGTCCGTACGACGGCGAGCGGGGACACCGGCGCCGGCGACCAGGGCCGCGAACTCCTCCTCCGCCCAGGCCCGCTTGCCCTGCGCGTCGAGCTCGGCGGCCAGCGCGTCGCGCAGCTCGACCAGCAGCTCCACGTCCAGGGCCGCGTACGTGAGCCAGTCCTGCGGGAGCGGGCGGGTCGACCAGTCGGCCGCCGAGTGCTCCTTGAGCAGCCGGACGCCGAACGTCTGCTCGATCATCGTGCCGAGCGCCACCCGCGGGTAGCCGAGCAGGCGGGCGGCGAGCTCGGTGTCGAAGATCGTCGTCGGCAGCAGGCCGACCTCGAACAGGCACGGCAGGTCCTGGCTGGCGGCGTGCACGACCCACTCCGCGTCCACGATGGCGCGGCGCAGCTCGGAGAGGTCAGCCGCGACGAACGTGCCGTCGTCGTCGGTCTCGCCGAAGGCGATCGGGTCGATCAGGTGCGTCCCGGAACCGGCGCGGCGCAGCTGCAGCAGGTAGGCGCGCTGGCTGTAGCGGAAGCCGTGCGCACGTTCGGCGTCGACGGCCACGGGACCGGTGCCCGCGGCGAGGGACGCGATGGTGCGCAGGAGCGCCCCAGGGGTGGTGACGACGTCGGGGACGCCGTCGGCGGGCTGGGTCAGCAGCGGGACGTCAGGAACGGCGTCGGGTGCGTCAGGAGCGGGGTCCTGCGGTGCGGCGACCGGCTCGGTCGCTGCTGCTGGTTCGTGTGGGGCGGTCAACGTCTCCGGGGGCTTCGGCTCGGCGTACCCCGCCGGGAGGGCATCGGCACCACGCCCGCAGGGAGCGGGGGAAGTCCCGCCGTCGTACAGAGTAATTCCGCCCAGGCGTCCAGGTGCGCCGCGAGCCCGTCGCCGTCGGTGAGCAGCGGCGTCCAGGACGCCCGCACCTCGACCTCGGCCCGCGGGTCGTGCTCGGCCATGCCGCCAAACGACTCGCTGGCGACCGACGTCACGGTGCCGCTCGGGGCCGTGTACGCGGCGCCGTGCGACTCGAGGGCGTCGAGCAGCCAGGACCAGCCGACGAGGGCCAGCAGCGGGTCGGTCACCATCTCGGGGTCCACGTCGGCGCGGGCGAAGGTCACGCAGCGGAAGGTGCCCTGCCACGCGTCGTTGCCCGCCGGGTCGTGCAGGAGCACCAGCCGGCCGTTGCCGATCTCGTCGTCCCCGACGAGGACGTCGGCGGTGACCGCCGCGGAGAAGGGCGCGATGCGCTGCGGCGCGGGGATGTCCTCCACCGCGAGCTCCGAGCGCCACGTGGCCGTGGCCAGCGCCTCGACCGCCCGGCGGAACTCGTCCGGGGCGGTGACGGCCTCCGTGTGCGCGACCACCGAAGGAGCGTACGGGCGCAGCCGCCTCCGCGTGGGCAGCCGCGCCGGACGGCACGGTCCGCAGGGCGTGGAAGGATCGTGGGGTGCCCGACGCCCTGACGACCACGCCTGCGCCGACGTCGGCCGGACCCGGGGCGGACCCCGCGTCGTCGCTGCTCGTGCGCGCCTGCCGCCGCGCGCAGGGCGAGGGCCTGCCCGTGTGGTTCATGCGGCAGGCCGGCCGTTCGCTGCCGGAGTACCGCAAGGTCCGCGAGGGCATCGCGATGCTCGACAGCTGCGCCCGGCCCGACCTCGTCGCCGAGATCACGATGCAGCCCGTCCGCCGCTACGGCGTCGACGCGGCGATCTTCTACTCCGACATCATGGTCCCGCTCAAGGCGGCCGGGGTCGACCTCGACATCGTCCCGGGGCGCGGGCCGGTCATCGCCGAGCCCGTGCGCGACCGGGCGGGGCTGGACCGGCTCGTGCCCCCGGAACCGGGCGACCTCTCCTTCGTGACCGAGGCCGTCGGCCTGCTGGTCGCCGAGCTCGGCGCGACGCCGCTGATCGGCTTCGCCGGTGCGCCCTTCACCCTGGCCAGCTACCTCGTCGAGGGCGGCCCGAGCAAGGACTACGCCAGGACCAAGGCGCTGATGGTCGGCGACCCCGCGCTCTGGGACGAGCTCTGCACCCGCCTCGCCCGCCTGTCCGCCCACTTCCTGCGCACCCAGGTCGACGCCGGCGCCTCCGCCGTGCAGCTCTTCGACTCCTGGGCCGGCAGCCTGAGCGCGGCCGACTACGCCGCCTCCGCGCTGCCGTGGTCCACGCGCGTGCTGGCCGAGGTCACCGACGTCCCGCGCATCCACTTCGGCGTCGGGACCGGCGAGCTCCTGGCGCTGATGGGGGAGGCCGGGGCCGACGTGGTCGGCGTCGACTGGCGCATCCCGTTGGCGACGGCGACCGAGCGGCTCGGGCCCTCGTACGCCGTCCAGGGCAACCTCGACCCCGCCCTGCTCGGCGCGCCCTGGCCCGTGATCGAGGAGCGGGTGCGCGAGGCGATCCGCTCCGGAGCCTCCGCGCCCGGCCACGTCTTCAACCTCGGGCACGGCGTGCCGCCCGACACCGACCCCGACGTCCTGGCCCGCGTGGTCGACCTCGTCCACGCCGAGGGCCCGGCGATCAGGGCCGACGTCCTGGAGCCGTGAGCACGACGGTCGGTTCAGCGGTGGGCGCAGCGGTGGGCACGCGATGAGCGGGGTCGTCGTCGTCGGCGGCGGGATCAGCGGCCTCGCGTCCGCCCTGCGATTGCACGAGGCCGGGCTCGAGGTGACGGTGCTCGAGGCCGGGACGCGGTTCGGCGGCAAGCTCGCTCCCGTCCGCGTCGGGGACCTGGTCCTCGACGGGGGAGCGGAGTCGGTGCTGGCCCGCCGCCCGGAGGCCGTCGGGCTGCTCGAGGAGCTGGGCCTGGGCGAGCGCCGGACCACCACGACCGGGGCGACGCCGCGCGTCTTCGTCGAGGGTTCGCCGCACCGCCTCCCGCCGTCGCTGCAGGGCGTTCCGACCGACCCCGCCGCCCTGCGCCCGCTGCTGACGCCCGAGGCGGCCGCGTACGCCGAGACCGAGACGGAGCGGGAGGCCCCTCCACTCGCCCACGACGTGACCATCGGCTCGTACGTCGACGAGCGCTTCGGCCCCCAGGTGACCGACCGGCTGCTGGAGCCGCTGCTCGGCGGGGTCTACGCCGGACGTTCGCGGGCGCTGTCCTTCGAGGCGGTCGCGCCGGGGCTGTTCGCGGCGGCGCGTACGGGCGGTTCGCTGGCGGGGCACGCGCGGGCGTCGTTGCGCCCGGGCGCCGGGCCGGTGTTCGCGGGGCTGGTCGGCGGCGTCCACGGGCTCGCGGACGCTCTCGTCGCCCGGCTGACCCAGGCCGGGGTCGAGCTGCGCGCGACGACCACGGCGACCGGCCTGCGACGCGCGGGAGGCGCCCTGTACCTGCGCACGTCGAGCGGCGAGGTCGAGGCCGACGCCGTCGTGCTCGCGGTGCCCGCCCCGGCCGCCGCCCGGCTGCTCGCGGGCCTCGCGGACGGCGGACCCACGGCGCCGGTCCTGGGTGAGCTCGAGCAGGTCCCGTACGCCTCCGTCGCGGTCGTCACGATGCTCGTCCGCGGCCTCGCGCCGACCGACTCCGGGCTGCTCGTCCCGCCCGGGGAGCTGCCGACGGTGAAGGCGCTGACCTACTCGTCCGCCAAGTGGGGCTGGGTCGGGGACCGGGTGCGCGACGCGTACGGCGACGACGTGGCGGCGCTCCGGGCCAGCGTGGGCCGCGCGGGCGGCGTCGGGGTGCTCCAGGTCGACGACGCGACGCTCGTCCGGCGGACGTACGCCGAGACCGCGACGCTGCCCGGCTGGGAGCGGGCGCAGCTGCTCGACGCCACCGTCACGCGGTGGGATGGCGGCCTGCCGCAGTACGGGCTCGGGCACCGCCCGCTGGTCGAACGCCTCCGGCTCGCCGTGGGGGAGGTCCCCGGCGTCGCGGTGGCAGGCGCCTACCTCGACGGGGTCGGCGTACCGGCCTGCCTGGCGAGCGCCCAGGCCGCTGCCCAGAAGGTGCTGACCGACCTCGGGACGCGCTGAGCGGACCGCTGCGGGGCGGGTGGCAGGATTGGTCCCCGCCGTCCGGCGGGGAGCACGGCAGGAGAAGCAGGAGCTGATGAAGGCGCGCGAGATCAACGACACCATCCGCTACACCATGTGGTCGGTGTTCCGTGCGACCCGACCCCTCGAGGACGCCGCCGAGCAGGTCGCCGACGGCGCGCTGCGCTCCATCGAGCGCGGCACCCGCGACGCGGAGCACCACCACAACACCGACTTCGAGATCCGCGGCTGGTACGACGTGTCCGGCCTCCGCGCCGACGCCGACCTGATGGTCTGGTGGCACGCCGAGAGCTCGGACACCCTGCAGGACGCCTACCACGCGCTGCGCCGTTCGGACCTGGGCCGCGGGCTGGAGCCGGTCTGGTCGCAGCTCGCGCTGCACCGCCCGGCCGAGTTCAACAAGGGCCACGTGCCGGCGTTCATGTCGGAGGAGGACGCCAAGGGCTACCTCTGCGTCTACCCCTTCGTGCGCTCGCTCGAGTGGTACCTGCTGCCGGAGGAGGACCGCCGCCGGATGCTCACGGAGCACGGCATGCTGGCCCGGCCCTACCCGGACGTCCGCGCGAACACCGTCAGCTCGTTCGCCCTCGGCGACTACGAGTGGATGCTGGCCTTCGAGGCCGACGAGCTGCACCGCATCGTCGACCTGATGCGCGCCCTCCGCGCAGCCGAGGCCCGCCGGCACACCCGCGAGGAGGTGCCCTTCTACACCGGGCGCCGCATGGAGCTGGCGGAGATCCTCGAACGCTGGTGAGCCAGGGTCACCCTTTGATCGGAGACGCGACAGACGCCCCCTGAGCTCGTCGAAGGGCCTCGAAGAGGTCGGCCTCCCTGTGGTTTCGGAGAAGCCGACCCGTTCCGGGCCCTTCGACAGGCTCAGGCAGCGTTCTCGATCGTGCAGGAGGCGTCTAGAACGAAGAACGGGGAAGATCTGACCGCGTAGTCGCGGTCAGATCTTCCCCGTTCTTCGTCGGAGGCGCTGGGCTCAGGCCTGCTTCGGCTCCAGGGTCAGGCTGATGGAGTTGATGCAGTAGCGCTGGCCGGTCGGGGTGCCGTAGCCGTCGGGGAAGACGTGGCCGAGGTGCGAGTCGCACGCGGCGCACCGGACCTCGACGCGCTTCATGAACATGCTGCTGTCCTCGATGTAGCGCACGCGCTCCTCGGCGAGGGGCGCGAAGAAGGACGGCCAGCCGCAGTGGCTGTCGAACTTGGTGTCGCTGCGGAACAGCTCCGTGCCGCACGCGCGGCAGTGGTAGACACCCTCGGTCTTCGTGTCGGTGTACTCGCCGGTGAAGGCGCGCTCCGTGCCGGCCTCGCGTAGCACGTGGAACTCGGCGCGGCTGAGCTGCGCCCGCCACTCGTCCTCGGACTTGACCACCTTGCCGACCTGCAGGGCCGGGTTCTCGAGATCGCTCACGATGTCCTCTCTCTCGTCTGCGTCGTCGGACGGTCCAACGGAGTTCGGTCGGCTGCTGTTCCCCGGACGCGAGGACCGTCGGCCCGTCCTCCTATGCTGCCGCCATGGCCGCCACGCCCGCTGTGGAGCTGACCGTGGGCGAGCGCTCCGTCCGCGTCACCAGCCCCGACAAGCTGTACTTCCCGGAGGTCGGGCTGACCAAGCTCGACGTGGTCGAGTACGTGCTGGGCGTCGGCGACGGGATCTTCGCCGCGCTGCGCGACCGGCCGGTGACGATGGAGCGCTGGCCCGGGGGCTACCGCCCCGACATCGAGCTCAGCACCCGGGGCGGCAAGCCCCCGGCCGGTGGGTACGACGCGTTCTACCAGAAGCGCGCGCCCAGCCGAGGCATGCCGGAGTGGGTGGAGACCTGCACGGTCACGTTCCCCTCGGGCCGTACGGCGGACGAGGTCTGCGCGACCGAGCTCGCGACCGTCGCGTGGATGGCCAACCTCGGGACCCTGCGCTACCACCCGTGGCCGGTGACCCGGGCCGCGCCGGACCTGGTCGACCAGCTGCGCATCGACCTCGACCCGCAGCCGGGCACGGACTTCGCCGACGCCGCACGCGCGGCGGTCGTGCTGCGTGAGGTGCTGGCGGAGGCGGGGCTGAGCGGGTTCGCGAAGACGAGCGGCGGGCGCGGGGTGCACGTGTTCGTCCCCGTCGAGCCGACGTACGGCTTCGTCGAGGCCCGGCACGCCGTGATCGCGCTCGGCCGCGAGCTGGCGCGGCGGATGCCCGACGAGGTCACGATCAGCTGGTGGAAGGAGGAGCGCGGGGAGCGGGTGTTCGTGGACTTCAACCAGATGGCCCGGGACCGCACGATCGCGTCGGCCTACTCCATCCGCCCGACCACCGACGCCCGGGTGTCGGCCCCGCTGACCTGGGAGGAGCTCCCCGCCGTCGCGCCCGAGGACTTCACGGTCCGCTCGATGCCGGCCCGGTTCGCCGCGCTCGGGGACGTCTGGGCCCCTTTCTACGACCACGAGCCCGGGACGTTGGACCGGGCGCTGGAGATGTACGAGCGGGACGTGGTCGACCTCGGCACCGGGACGTACGGGGGTGCGGAGATGCCCTACCCGCCGGATTACCCGAAGATGCCGGGGGAGCCCGCCCGGGTGCAGCCCAGCCGCATGACCGCGGCGACGCGGGAGACCGAGGGGCTGACGTCTTCCTGACGTCGCGGCCGCGACCGACCACCCCGCTCCACGAGAGACAGGACACCCACGTGCTCAAAGGCATCCCCGCCGTGCTCACCCCCGACCTGCTGTGGGCGATCCACGCCATGGGTCACGGCGACGTCCTGGCCGTCGTGGACGCGAACTACCCGGCGTACGCCCTGCACAACCGGGTCCTGCCGCTGGCGGGTGTGGACATGACGACGGCGGTCGAGGCGATCGGTGCCCTCTTCCCCGTGGACCAGGCGATCGAGCCGGCGGTCTTCGCGATGACCCCCGACGGCGACCCGGGAGCGACGATCGAGTCGCACACCGAGGTCGCGGAGGTGCTCACGCGGACCGAGGGACGTCCGGTGAGCATCGGGCCCGTCGAGCGCAGCGACTTCTACCCCCGGGCCCGCGAGGCCTTCGCCGTCGTCCTCACGGGGGAGACGCGCAGCTACGCCTGCTTCCTGATCAGCAAGGGCGTCGTCTGACGATCGTCGTCATGGGCGGGTGCGGCCTCGAACCCGCCCCGCTGACGCACGCCCGCGTGGAACCGGTCGCGGTCGCGGTCACGAGAACAAGGATGTAATGCTCGATCAGCAAGCGATCAGATCCGAGAGTCGTTCGTCAGGTTCAAAGGTACGACCGGCGAGTAACACACAGGTAAGAGCCAATAGCAAGGGTCGAACCTAAGAACTCCTTCTCGGACTTCCCTGGATATTTCTGAGACTCTCCTGGAAAAAAGCCCTCTGACATCGTGGTCAACGGGGTTTGACCTGAAAAATGAGTGATTTCCTTCAGACCTGAACGACGCCTTGGTGCTGAGGATCTGTCTTCATTCCTGAAGACCAGAAGTTCGTCTCTCGGGGCTCGTGAAGGCCTGCCTACAGTTCGGGGGCAGGCACTGACCGGCCCCCGGAACCACGGGCCGCAGCGTCCTCGGGGGCAAGGAAACCGGTCATGAGCCGACGTCTCGGCTCGGTCTTCGAGAGGCCCCCACCATGAGCTCTGCTGTTGTCGTGCTGCCCACGATCTCTTCTGGTGCACGGATCGCGTGCATCGGCGCCGTCTCGGCGCTCAGCATCCTGGGGGGGATGCTGGTCCCCACGCAGGCCGAGGCCGCCACGGTCGTCGGCCAGGGGACCTACGAGAACGACGACGCGGCCCTCACCCTGGACGGGACCTGGTCGACGGTCTCCTCCAACCAGGACTCCGGCGGCTCGAACAGCAGCCTGAGCAGCGCCGGCCACGCCGAGCTCTCCTTCAAGACCTCCGGCGTCCGCTGGATCACCCGGTTCAACAGCTACTCCGGGATCGCGGACGTGTATCTCGACGGGGTCAAGAAGAAGACGGTCGACCTCTACTCCGCGACCACCAAGACGCAGCAGGTCGCGTACGAGGTGACCGGTCTCCCCGAGACGACGCACACCGTCCGCGTGGTGCGGACCGGCACCAAGAACGCGAGCTCGAGCAGTGCGAACATCCAGCTCGACGCCTTCGTCGCCCCCGACATCCACGCCCCGAGCGCGCCGACCGGCCTCAGGGCCGCGGTCTCCGGCCCCGACGTGGACCTGACCTGGACCGCGAACCCCGAGACCGACGTCAAGGGCTACCGCGTCTACCGGCGCGAGGGCAGCAGCACCACCCGGACCATGGTCGGCACCACGAGCGACGACGTCCGGACCCTCACCGACGCCGCCCGTACGCCGGGCACGAGGTACACCTACGACCTCCTGGCCGTCGACACGTCGAACAACGTGTCCGGCTACTCCACCGCCGCCTCGCTCACCATGCCGGTCTCCGCGCAGCCGGCCGGCGTCTACCAGAACGACGGCGACGCGGTCACGCTGAACGGCCCCTGGTCGGTCGTCACCTCGAACATGGACTCGGGCGGCTCCTACTCCACGCTGAACGCGGCCGGCTACGCCGAGATCTCGTTCAGGACGAGCGGCATCCGCTGGATCTCCCGGGTCAACAGCTACTCCGGCATCGCTGACGTCTACCTCGACGGCGTCAAGAAGGCCTCGGTCGACCTCTACTCGGCCACCACGAAGTACCAGCAGCTCGCCTACGAGGTGAAGGGCCTGCCCGAGACCACGCACACGCTGCGGATCGTGCGGACCGACAACAAGAACGCCAGCTCCAGCGGCAAGACCCTCGTCCTGGACAGCTTCGTGGCGCCGGACATCTACCCGCCGGCCGCCCCGACCGGCCTGGTCGCCGCCCCGCAGACCGGCGCCGTGAAGCTCGGGTGGACCGCCAGCCCCGAGAGCGACGTCATCGGCTACCGGGTCTACCGCGGCACCCCGACCAGCGCCCTGGCCGCCGTCACCACGAGCCCGGTCACGACCGCCACCTACACCGACGACGGCCTGCTGCCCGGCGCCTCCTACCGCTACCAGGTCACCGCGCTCGACGCCATGGGCAACGAGTCGCCCGTCTCCGCGGTCGTCACCACCACCGTCACGATGAAGGCCCTGCCGGCCGGCACCTACGAGGACGGCAACGACGCCCTGACGCTGAAGGGCCCGTGGTCGAAGACCCTCTCGAGCGGCGCGGGCACCGACAGCGGCGGCTCCTTCTCCAGCCTCGGCGACACCGGCTACGCCGAGATGTCTTTCGCCACCAGCGGCGTCCGCTGGCTCGCCCGGACCAACACCTCCTCCGGCCTGGCCGACGTCTACATCGACGGCGTGAAGAAGACGACCGTCGACCTCTACTCCTCGAGCACCAAGTACGCCCAGAACGTCTTCGAGATCAACGGCCTCCCCGAGACCGGCCACACCATCCGCGTCGTCCGGACCGGCAACAAGAACGCCTCGTCGGTCGGCCGCAACATCACCCTCGACGCCATCGTGGCCCCCGACATCTACGCCCCCGGCGCGCCGACCGCCGTCAAGGCCACCGGGACCCGGACCGGCGCCAAGCTGACCTGGACCAAGAGCACGGCGACCGACGTGGCCCGCTACCGCATCTTCCGCCGCGCGGCCGGCGCCACCACCGACGTCCTCGTGGGCGAGGTCTCCGCCGACACCACCTCCTTCGCCGACGTCGGCCTGGCCGACGGCGCCAGCTACACCTGGAACGTCGTGGCCCGCGACACGTGGCGCAACGACTCCACGCCGTCGCTCGCCGCGGCCTTCACCAACGCCGGCGACCCGTACGCCGCCTTCCCGCAGCGCTACGCCACCTGCCCCACGGCCACGGTCACCGTCTCCACCCGGGCCCAGCTCCTGACGGCCATCTCCGGCGCCACGCCGGGCACGGTCATCCGCCTCAACGCCGGCAGCTACGGCGCCAACGTCGACGTCTCCTCCGACGGCACCCCCGACAAGCCGGTCTGGATCTGCGGACCGCGCACCGCTCTCATCGACAACGCCGACATCACCAAGGGCTACGGGTTCCGGGTCAACGGCGCGAACAACCTCGTCATCGCCGGCATGACCGTCCGCAACGTCCAGAAGGGCGTCGCCGTGATGAACAGCAAGGCCGTCACGGTCGCCGACCTCCGCGTCGAGAACATCGGTGACGAGGCCGTGCACCTCAAGAACCAGACCACCGACAGCACCGTCATCGGCAACTCCATCGCCCTGACCGGGCTCAACGCCCCGAACTACGGCGAGGGCGTCTACATCGGCACCGCGCAGGGCAACTGGTGCCTCTACAACGGCTGCGCCCCCGACGCCAGCGACCGCAACCTCGTCGCCTTCAACGACATCCGCTCGACCACCGCCGAGCCGATCGAGGCCAAGGCCGGGACGAACGACGGCACGATGTGGAAGAACACCCTCGACGGTGCCGCGGTCGTGTCCTCCGACTCCGACTCCCTGGTCCAGGTCATGGGCAGCGGCTGGGTCATCGCCGGCAACGCCGGGACGCACAGCCCCGGTGACGCCATCCAGGTCTGGAACACCGACGCCGACTACGGCCTGAACAACATCGTCTACGGCAACGCGGTCGCCGGGACCCTCCCGGGCTACGGGGTCCGGATGCCCTTCGCCGAGGTCGGCAACGTGGTCGGCTGCGACAACGCCGCCACCCAGGCGGCCCTCGGGATGAGCAACAAGACCTGCCAGAACTGAGGGGCACGTCACTGGCGGGAGGTGTCCGCGGCCGGTGACCAGGGGAGGGCACCGGCGCAGGAGACTGCGCCGGTGCCGGTCTCTCGTCGTTCCCCGCGGGCACGACGAGGCTCGCCGCCGCTCGATATCTTCGCCACGCCTAGACGGGTCTTGGAGCTCAAGCCCGGAGAAGGTGGGCCGTCGATGGTTCCCTTGCTCTTCAGCAGAGGCGAAACCTGACCGGAACAACGCGAAACCCGAGTGACACCGGCTCCTGTGATTCTTGACGCTGTCAAGATTTGACGACGACCTGCATCCTTGGGAGCTCTCATGAAACGACGTTCCTTCTTGTCCGCCGGCGCTGGCCTGGCTCTCTCGGTGCCCCTGCTGTCGGCCTGCGGCAGCAGCTCCAGCGCAGCCCCTGCCGCCAGCGCCTCCGGGGGCACCACGGCCCTGTCCTACCAGCTGAGCTGGATCAAGAACTTCCAGTTCGCGGGCGAGTACGTCGCGGACAGCAAGGGCTACTACTCCGACGCCGGCCTCGCGGTCGACCTGCTCGCCGGCGGACCCAACGTGGCGACCGACGCGGTCGCAGAGTCGGGCAAGGCGCTGGTCACCCAGAGCTCGCCGGACTTCACGGCCAACGCCGTCGCGGCCGGGGCGCAGCTGAAGATCATCGGTGCCAGCTACCAGAAGAGTCCGTTCTCGATCATCTCGATGGCGAAGCCGATCACCTCGCCCGCGGACCTGGCCGGCAAGAAGATCGGGATCCAGGCGGTGAACCAGGTGGCCTGGGACGCCTTCCTGGCCCTGAGCAAGATCGACGCGAGCACGTTCACGCAGGTTCCCGTCCAGCACGACCTGACCCCGCTGGTCTCCGGCGAGGTCGACGGCTTCTGGGGCTACTCCAACGACGACGCCGTGCAGCTGAAGCAGAAAGGGCACGACATCACCGTCATGCTCCTGGCCGACCACGGCTACCTGCTCCCGACCGGCACCTACACCGTCCGCACCGACAGCCTCACGGACCCGGCCAAGCGGGCCCAGGTGGTCGCCTTCATGAAGGCCGACCTCAAGGGCTGGCAGGACGCCATCGACGACCCGGCGCTCGGCGCCAAGCTCGCGGTCGAGACGTACGGCAAGGACAACGGGCTCGACCTGGAGGCGCAGACCGCGTCGTGCAAGGCGTCCAACGACCTCATGGTCACCGCCGAGACCAAGGCGAACGGGCTGTTCACCATGAGCGAGGCCCTGATCGCCGAGTCCGTCAGGACCCTGGCGGCCGGCGGGATCACCGCTGCCGTCGACCTGTTCGACATGAGCGTCCTGCAGGAGATCCACGCGGCGCGCTGAGCCGTCCGAGCACCACCCAGCGGTCCCGCCGGCCCGGCCCAGCGCGGGCTTCCTAGCGAAGAGAGAGACCCATGCCTCAACCCGAACAGAACGACGACGTCTGGAGCCGCGCGGTCACCGTCGGCGGCTTCCGCGTGGACGAGGTCCGCTCGGTCCTGCAGAAGTCGATCCGGCGCGGCCTGGTGGAGGAGGCCGCGCTCGCCGCCTACGAGCTGTTCCGCACGGGCGCCCAGACCGAGGACCTGCTCTGGCGGCGCCTCGAGATCATCGCCGTCGAGGACGTCGGTGCCGGTCTGCCGAACGCGCCGGCGCTGCTCTACGCGATGAACGAGCAGCGCGTCCGGCAGACGACGGACCTGGAACGCTGGATGTACTCCGCGCACGCGGTGAAGCTCCTGGCCACCGCGCCCAAGGACCGCAGCACGATGGAGCTGGCCTTCTGGGCCAGCACCCAGGTCGACTCGGGTGATCGGACCGTCGAGGTGCTGGACATGCACGTGGACCACCACACCCGGCGCGGAATCCAGCTCGGACGCGACACCGACTTCTGGTGGGCGGCGGGCGGCCACCAGCTCGTGGGCGAGCTGCACCCGGAGGGCTCACCCTGGTCGGCGTACGTCCGCACGCTGCTCGGCGGCGACGGGCTCGAGGAGGCGACGTCCGACGGCCACGTCGCCCCGGCCGAGCGCGAGAGCACGGACGACGCGCTGAGCTCGATGCCGTGAGCCCGTGGCGCAGCCCACGGGCCGTGGGTCTCCTCGGCACGCTGGCCGTGCTGGCCCTGTGGCAGGTCCTGTCGCAGACGTTGCTCCGGGCGGGCGGCACCGTTCCCGGACCGGTCCAGATCGTCGAGCAGCTCATGCGGGACGGCGGCGGCATCTACCTGACCAACGCCGGCGTGACCCTGTCGGCGGCGGCTCAGGGCTACCTCTACGGCAACCTGGCCGCGATCGGCTTCGCCGTCGTCGCCCTCGTCGTCCCTGCGCTCGCTCGTCCGATCACGCACGTCGGCGTGTTCTCCTACTGCCTCCCGATCGTCGCCATCGGGCCCGTCTTCGCCATCGTGTTCCCCGCGGACCTGTCACGGGTCGTGCTGGCGGGCCTGTCCGTCTTCTTCACCACCCTCGTCGGGACGACCGCAGGTCTCCGGGCGGCCGACCAGGGCAGCATCGATCTCATCACGGCGCACGGTGGCGGGCGGTGGACCGCCGTGCGCAAGGTCCGCGCCATGGCCGCTCTTCCGGCGCTGTTCGCCGGGCTCCAGATCGCTGCTCCGGCCGCGATGCTGGGAGCGATCATCGGGGAGTACATCGGCGCGGACAGCGGGCTCGGCGTGCTGATGATCAGCTCGCAGCAGTCGATGCAGATCGAGCGGACCTGGGCGGTCGCCTTCACCGGCGCCGCGTTGGCCGGTCTCGCCTTCCTCGTCGTCGGTCTCGCCTCCCGCCTGCTGCTGCCCTGGTCCAGTCAGCTGAGCGCCGCCGCCATGGTGGGCCCGGTGGCGCCCGCCGGCCGACGTGGTGCCTCGTTCGTCCACGGGATGCTCGGGCTGGTCGTGGGGGTCGCTGCTGTCGTCGGCGTCTGGTTCGCCTTCCTCGCCATCACCGGCGTGTCCTCGTTCATCGGGCGGTCACCCCTCGACGTGCTGCACTTCCTCACGACGACGCCTCCCGGCGGCCGGCCCGACCCCCGTGGCCACCTGCTCGGCCTGTCGCTCACCACGCTGGGCGACGCGATGCTCGGGCTGCTCACCGGAGTCGTCGCCGCCCTGGTGGTCGCGTCCCTGTTCGCGCTCTCGCCCACGCTGCGCAACGCGCTGATGAGCGCGATGCTGGCCCTTCGCGCCGTCCCCATGGTCGCCATGGCGCCCCTGCTCGTCCTCGTCGCGGGGCGGGGGAGCGCGAGCGTGGCCGTCATCGGGGGTCTGGTGACCTTCTTCCCGACGTTGGTGGGGGTGCTCGCCGCGCTGCGCCGGATCCCGCGGGACTCCGCCGACCTGATGGCCGCGTACTCGGCCGGGCGCTGGCGGACGTTCGTCACCGTGCAGGCACCCGTGGCGTTGTCGGCCCTGGTGTCGAGCCTCCGCATCGCTGCACCGCTGGCGTTCACCGGGGCTCTGCTGGCCGAGTGGCTCGCCACGGGCAAGGGCCTCGGCTACGACATGATCCTGTCCATGACGTCGGCCCGCTACGACCTGCTGTGGACCGAGGTCGTCATCGTGACGGTGCTGTCCTTCGCCGTCTTCGCGTCCGTCGGGCTGCTGGAGCGGGCGGTCTCGTCCCTCTACACGGGCTCGGTGCCGACGGACGAACGGGCTCCTAGCGTCCTCCGGGTCCCGGAGCCGGCGCTGTGACCGTCGAGGACTCGAACGACCCCGAGCTGGGCCAGGCCATCCGGACCATGCGCCAGGTGCAGGGCCTCACTCTCGTCCAGCTCGCCGAGCGCGCGGGGCTGTCGAACCCGTTCCTCAGCCAGGTCGAGCGCAGCAAGGCCCAGCCCAGCATGCAGTCGCTGCAGCGCATCGCGACCGCGCTGGGCACCACCATCGCGCTGCTGACGGCGAGCGCCCAGTCGTCGAGGTCGGACTCGCCGATCTCCATCGTCCGGGCCGACGACCCGCTCGTGAGCACCCACGAGATGGGCTACACGCGACCGCTCGTCCGTGGGGCACGGAGCCTCAACCCCCTCGAGTTCCACGTGACGTCCGACCGGTACGAGGACCGGTACTGGCGTCACGCGGTGGCCGAGTTCATCCACATCCTGTCCGGCAGCCTGGTCGTCGACCTGGCCGACGAGGGCACCCACGTCCTCAAGACCGGCGACTCCCTGTACGTGCCCGAGCAGCTGGACCACCGGTGGCGGATCCCCGGACGGTGGCCCGCGAGAGCCCTCGTCGTGCAGGCCGGACCGCACGACGACGCCGACCTCGAGGCACGAGCCGACCACGACCGAGAGGACGCCCCGCGATGAAGATCGCCCGCGTCACCCCCCTGCCCCTCCAGTGCCGTTCCGCGAACGGCCCGATGACCTTCTTCGTCGTCCGCGTCGAGACCGACGACGGCCTGGTGGGTTACGGCGAGGCCTGCGACTGCTTCGGCGTGTCCTACCCGCAGGTCCACGCCGCCATCGTCCGCGACGCGTTCGCCCCGTTGCTCGTCGGCCGTGAGCTCGACGCGGTCGCACCACTCGTCCACGGGCTCCGACGGGCGAGCCGGCGCGAGCTGGGGGAGAGCTGGGCCAGCGCCCAGGCCCGCAGCGCGGTGGAGATCGCGCTCTGGGACCTCGTCGGGCAGCAGGCCGGTCGCTCCGTCTCCGGCATCCTCGGCCGCGTCCGCGACCGTATCCCCGTGTACGCGGGCAGCAGCCCCTTCCTCGACGACCACGACGCGGCCTTCCACCTCGAGCGGCTGGGCCCGATGCTCGAACGGGGCGTCCGGCACGTCAAGCTGCGGACCGGACCGGACCCCGACCGAGCCGTGGACGTGCTCGCCGACCTCCGGCAGCTGCTCGGCCGGGACATCGAGATCATGGTCGACGCGAGCGAGTCCCTCGACCTGCCGACGACCGCACGTCTGACCGACCGGATGGCGGAGCTGGACGTGCGCTGGCTCGAGGAACCCCTGCTGCAGAGCCGGCACGCCGCCGTCGCCCTCGCGGCCGCCCGGAGCCGGGTCCCGATCGCTGCGGGCGAGCACCTGTTCAGCACCGAGGAGGCCCTCGCGGCGCTCGTCGGGGGTGAGATCACGGTGATCCAGCCGGACCCGTGCATCTCGGGCGGCATCGCCGAGGCCCGGGAGATCGCCGGCCTGGCTGCCGGCTTCGGTGCACGCGCCGTCCTGCACTACCACGCAGGCCTGGTCGGGCTCGGCGCCGTGCTCCAGGTCGCCGCGTCCGCGCCGGGCGTGGACCTGCTGGAGTACCCGGTGCACCTCGACACCGTGCTCCGCACGCAGTCCGGGAACGACGACCTCGGGATAGCGTCCATCGTCGACGGCCGGCTGTCCCTGCCCGACCGTCCCGGCATCGGGGTGGCGCCGCTGGAGCAGGTGCTCGCGGAGAGCCTGCTCGCGTGAGGGTGCTGGTGACCGGGGTGCACGGAAAGGTCGGACGAGCCGTCCGGCAGTCGCTTCTCGACCGCGGGCACGAGGTCGTCGGGGTGGACCTGGCGCGCCCGGACTACGACGGGGCGCCGTACGTCCAGGCGGACGTCACCGACGCCGGGGACATGTTCGCGGTGGTCACGGACGTCGACGCCGTCGTGCACACCGCCGGCATCCCGGAGCCGACGCGCAACCCCGCCCACGAGGTCTTCTCCACGAACGTCACCGGCACGTTCAACGTCGTCGAGGCCTGCGTCCGTTCGGGGGTCCGGCGTCTGGTGAACCTGTCGAGCGACAGCGTCACCGGCTACACCTGGTCCCGGGGTCGCGTCCGGGCGGCGAGCTACCCGATCGACGAGGACCACCCGACTACGCCGATCGACCCCTACGCCCTGTCCAAGCTCTTCGGCGAGCAGCTGTGCGACGCGGCCTGCCGGCGGTCGTCGCTGGCTGCGGTGTCGATCCGGGCCACCTGGGTCATCACGCCGGAGACCTACGCGGACAACCTGGGGCCGTTCCTGGACGACCCCGCACTGACCACGGCCGTGTTCTGGTCGTACCTCGACGTCGCCGACCTCGCCGATCTCGTGGTGCTGGCGGTCGAGGCGGACACGTCCGGCCACGAGGTGGTGGTCGCCGCGGCGGCGGACAACATCGGCGGCCGCGACATCCGGGCTGCGCTCAGCGCGAGCCACCCCGAGGTGCGCGTCGGAGCGGTCGCCCGGCCCGACGCCGGGGGTTATGCCCTGGACAAGGCCCGCCGCCTCTTCGGCTGGGAGCCCACCCGGTCGTGGCGGGACCACCTGCCCGAACCCGGACACCAGCAGTGATGCGTCGCACCTGCGCGACGTAGGGCGGAAGCAGCCTGCGACGATCGTGCCCGGTCCAACCCGGACCAGGACCAGGAGCAGCCCGATGACCTCGACCACCACGTCCACGCCCGCACCGCTGCGGGTGGCGATGATCGGCCACGCCTTCATGGGGGCCGCCCACTCGCACGCGTGGCGCAACGCCCACCGCTTCTTCGACCTCCCGCTGCTGCCCGTGATGCAGGTGGTGGTCGGCCGCGACGCCGGCCGCGCCAGCCACGCCGCCGAGCAGTTCGGCTGGGCGGAGTCGGCCACCGACTGGCGCGCGGTCGTCGAGCGCGACGACGTCGACCTCGTCGACATCTGCACGCCGGGCAACACCCACCGCGACATCGCCCTGGCCGCGCTCGCCGCCGGCAAGCACGTGCTCTGCGAGAAGCCGCTGGCCAACTCGGTCGCCGAGGCCGAGGAGATGACGGCGGCGGCCGAGGCGGCCCGCGCCCGGGGGACGTACGCGATGTGCGGCTTCACCTACCGGCGGGTGCCCGCGCTCTCGCTGGCCCGCGAGCTCGTGGCCGAGGGCCGGCTGGGGACGATCCGCCAGGTCCGCGCGCAGTACCTGCAGGACTGGCTGTCCGACGCCGACGCCCCGCTGACCTGGCGGATGGACAAGTCGCTGGCCGGGTCGGGCGCGCTCGGCGACATCGGCGCGCACGTCATCGACGCCACCCAGTGGATCACCGGTCAGTCGATCACCGGCGTCTCCGCGCTGCTCGAGACGTTCGTGACGAGCCGGCCCGTCGCCGGGCAGGCGTCGGGGCTCGGCGGCGCCGGCGACGCGGCGGGGGAGCGCGGCCCGGTCGACGTCGACGACGCGGCCTGGTTCACGGCGCGCTTCGAGGGCGGTGCCGTGGGCTCGTTCGAGGCCACCCGCTTCGCGCTCGGTCGCAAGAACGCGATCCGCATCGAGATCAACGGCACCGACGGCTCGCTCGCCTTCGACTTCGAGGACATGAACGTCCTGAACTTCTTCGACGGGACCCAGCCCTCCCGGCTGCAGGGCTTCACGCGCATCTACGTGACCGAGCCCGAGCACCCGTACACCGGCGCGTGGTGGCCGCCCGGCCACGGCCTCGGCTACGAGCACGGCTTCACCCACCAGGTCGTCGACCTGGTGCGGGCGATCGGCGGCGGGGAGCAGCCGACGCCCTCCTTCGCCGACGCGCTCGCCGTGCAGCGCGTGCTCGGCGCCGTCGAGCGCAGCGCCGCCGACCGTTCCACCTGGACAGGAGTCTGATGACCGACCTCTCTGCGACCCCCGGCGCAGCCCCCGACCGACCCGCGCGCCGCGCGCTCGTCGTCCGCGGCGGCTGGGAGGGCCACGTGCCCGTCGAGGCCACGGACCGCTTCATCCCGTTCCTGCAGGAGCAGGGCTTCGACGTGCGCGTCGAGGACAGCCCCGAGGTCTACACCGATGCCGACGCGATGGCCGCGACCGACCTGGTGCTGCAGTGCTACACGATGGGGACGGCCAGCAACGAGGCCGTCGCCGGCCTCCGCGCCGCGATCGCCGCGGGCACCGGGTTCGCGGGCTGGCACGGGGGCATCGCCGACTCGTTCCGCAACACCAGCGACTACCTGCACCTCGTCGGCGGGTCGTTCGCCTGTCACCCCGCGCGGGACCCGGAGCACCCGAAGGGCGACCAGACGGACAACTACGTGTCGTACGTCGTCAACGTCCTGCCCGAGCAGGCCCAGCACCCGATCATGGTCGGGCTCGAGGACTTCGAGCTCTGCTCGGAGCAGTACTGGGTCATCTCCGACGACTACATCGACGTCCTGGCGACGACCACCCAGGCCGCGCGCCCGGGCGATCCGTGGCACCGGCCGGTCGTCTCGCCCGCCGTCTGGACCCGCAGCTGGGGCGAGGGGCGCGTGTTCGTCGCGACCCCGGGCCACAGCGTCGACGTGCTCGACGACCCGAACGTCCGCACCCTGGTCGAGCGGGGTCTGCTCTGGGCGAGCCGGGGTTCCGAGGCGCCGTACGCGTCCCCGCGCGCCGGGGCGTGATCTTCAGCGTTGCCTGAGCGCGACCGGGTCCGACCGGACGTGAGCACGGTCGAGCTGGTCGGAGGGGTGGAGCCGCTCGAGCTGACGCTCCACCCCTACGACGACCGGTGGCCGGGCGTCTACCTCGACCACCGGCGCCGGATCCTGGAGGCGCTCGGGGCCCGCGCGGTCGTGATCGAGCACATCGGCTCCACGTCGGTCCCCGGGCTCGCGGCCAAGCCGGTCGTGGACCTCGTGGTCGCGGTGGAGGACATCACCGCCGAGAAGGACCACGTCGAACCGCTGCTGGCGACCGGCTACGTGCTCAGGGTCCGCGAGCCCGGGCACCGGCTGGTGCGCACCCCGGCCCGCGACGTGCACGTGCACCTGTACGAGCGGGACGACCCGGCCGTGGACGCGTACCTGCTCCTGCGCGACCGGTTGCGCACCCACGCGGACGAGCGCGAGCTCTACGAACGCACCAAGCGGGCCCTGCTCGCCCGGCGCTGGGACGACATGAACGCCTACGCCGACGCCAAGTCCGACGTCATCGCCGCGATCAAGGCCCGGGCCAGGGCGGCGGGTGTCAGCGCGGCCGGATGAAGCCGGTGAAGCCCGTCTGGAACCCGCTGAACGCCGGCCGGTTGCCGTTGACGGCGATCCAGTCGCCGTGGGCGCGCATCCGGGACAGGCCGGGTCCGACGTTCTCGAGGGTGATGCCTCCCTGCAGCAGGGTGCGGGTCGTGGCCTGCAGCGCCGTGTCGATCGTCACGTCCGGGCCGAGGGTGTCCGAGCCCGTGGCGAGGATCGACCGTGAGCCGAACAGCCAGTCCACGGCCGAGCCGGCGAAGCCCGGCGCCGGAGTGCTGACGTACGGGGAGTCGGCGCCGTCGCCCTCGTCGAACAGCGCGGCGTAGCCGGTCAGGAGAAGGACGCAGCCGTGGGCCGGGACTCGCCCGTGCCGACGTTCCCAGGCGCGGAGGTCCGTACGGATGACGACGAAGTCCAGACCGTCCGTCCGGATCCGGTGGCGGACGTCGATCACCGCGAGCGGCATGAGCGTGAAGTCCTCGTCGAGCTGGTCGAGGCGCATCCCGCCGAGGATGAAGTGCACCGGGGCCGAGATGTGGCTCGCGGTGTGTGTGCCCCCCCGCGTCAGTGGTGCGCGGGCACGATGTGCAGCGGGAGCCGGGAGCTGCCGCGGAGCTCGAGCTCCACCGTGAGGTGGGACCGGCGGGCCATGACGAGCCCGGCGGCGACCGAGACGAGGGCCACGAGGGTGCCGCAGCCGAACATGCTGGCCCGGGCGCCGTAGTGGTCGATGAGCCAGCCCACGCAGGGGCCGCCGAGGGCCTGGCCGCCGAGCAGCACCAGCAGGTAGACCCCCATGACCCGGCCGCGCAGCGCGGGGGCCGCCGTGGTCTGGACCAGCGAGTTGGCGCCGGTGAGGAACTGCAGCGTGCAGAAGCCGACGGCCACCAGCACCGCGCAGAAGATCCAGGTCGACGGCGCGAACGCGGCGAGCATCAGCCCGCCGCCGAGCAGGACGAGGTTGCTGGTCAGCGTCCGCAGCCGCGGCACGGACTGCCGCCGCGCCGACAGGATCGCGCCGGCGAGCGCGCCAACCGCGCTGAGCGAGTTGAACAGGCTGTAGCCGCGTACGCCGGTGCTGAAGACGTGGTCGGCGAAGGCCGCCAGGATCACCGGCATGTTCAGACCGAAGAGGCCGATCGTGGCGGCCAGGGCGATCGACCAGCCCACCTCCGACGTACGCCCGATGTAGCGCAGCGCCTCGCGCAACTCACCCTTGCCGCCGCTCGAGCGCTCGTGGGCCGGGACGGCCCGGGGCCGGATCACCGCGACCATGATCACCACGACCAGGCAGGACGCGGCGTTGATCAGGAACGACCAGCCCTGCCCGACGGCGTGGATCAGCGCACCGGACACGGCCGGGCCGACGAGGGCGCCCAGCTGGAACACCGAGGAGTTGAGGCTGACCGCGTTGCGGATGTGGGCCTGGCCGACCAGCTCGGAGACGAACACCTGCCGGGTCGGGTTGTCGACGACGGTGACCAGGCCGAGGACGAACGCGAGGACGTACACGTGCCACGCCTGGACCGTGCCGGTCAGGGCCAGCACGCCGAGGGTCGTCGCGACCAGCGCGAGCGTGGACTGGGTGACGATGAGGATCGTCCGCTTGGGGAACCGGTCCGCGACGACGCCGCCGAAGAGCCCGAGCAGCAGCATCGGCAGGAACTGCAGGGCCACGGCCACACCGACGGCGGTCACGCTGCCCGTCAGCTCCAGCACGAGCCAGTCCTGGGCGATGCGCTGCATCCAGAGCCCGGTCGTGGCGACCATCTGCGAGGTCAGGTAGAGCCGGTAGTCGCGCACCTGCAGGGCGGCGAACGACCTCGGCCACTGACGCTGTCCTTCGGGGGGACGACCCCCCGAGCCCCCCGAAGCGTTCCCGTCGCTGGCGCTCCGGAAACTTCCCCGTCCTTCGGGGGGACGACCCCCCGAGCCCCCCGGTGCGTTCCCGTCGCTGGCGCTCCGGAAACGCGGACGGGCGGGGGCATCGGCAGGGTCGAGGTCGAGAAGACGAGCGACGGACGGTGACGTGGAACGAGACGTCGGGGCGTGTTCGGCGGGTGCCGCGGACACAGGGTTCACCCAATTCAGGACTAGCGGGGCGGTTCGGAGCGCAAGGGCTCACAGGGCCGGCTCTGCACTGAACCGATACAGACACGCTACGACGGGCCCGTCTATCGGATAGGGAAATGGACGCGATATCTCCTATTGTGTTTCGCAATGAATGACCCGCGGCGCGCGGGAGAGACCGACGACGAGGTGGAGCAGTGGCGCAGGAGACGAACTTCGACCCGGTGCTGCTGCGCACCTTCCTGGCCGTCGCGAACGGGCTGAGCTTCACGCGGGCGGCCGAGCAGCTCGGGCTCAGCCAGCCGACGGTGTCGCAGCACGTGCGGCGGCTCGAGGAGGCGGCCAAGCGCCAGCTCGTCAGCCGCGACACGCGTTCGGTCTCGCTCACCGACAACGGCCAGGCCATGGCCGGCTTCGCGCGGACGATCCTGGCGGCCAACGACGACGCGGTCTCGTACTTCACCGGCTCGGCCATGAGCGGTCGGCTACGGTTCGGCGCGGCCGACGAGCTGGCGCTGAGCGAGCTGCCGACGATCCTGCGGCAGTTCCGCGAGCTCTACCCGCGGATCAACCTGGAGCTGACGGTCACCCAGAGCGGCACGTTGTACCGCCGCCTCGCGGCCAACCACCTCGACCTGATCTTCATCAACCAGGAGGCCGACCTCGGTCGCGGCACGCTGGTCCGTCGCGACCGGCTGGTCTGGGTCGGGACCGAGCGGCTGCAGCCGGCCCCGGAGCAGCCCGTCCCGCTGATCACCTACCACGCACCGAGCCTCAGCCGGTCCGCCGCGATCGACTCGCTCGACGGAGCCGGCCGCACCTGGCGGATCACCTGCAACACCCGCGAGATCAACGGCGTGCTCGCCGCGACCCGCGCCGGGATCGGCATCTGCGTGCTGGCCCAGAGCCGGGTGCCGGGGGACCTGCGGATCCTCTCCGGCCGCTTCGACCTGCCCGCCCTGCCCGACGTCGAGATGGCGCTGGTGGACAACCCGCGGGCCGCCCGGCCGCCGATCGAGGCGCTGAGCCGGGCCATCCTCAACCTGCCGCTCGGCCCGCACACGGCGACGGACCGGGGCGCTCGCTAGCGGGAGTTCAGCCCTCGAGGAGCTCCCGCAGCCGCTCGAGGTCGGCCTGGACCAGGCCGGCGTCGCGGTCGAGCTCGTCGTCGGTCACCGCCAGCTGGCGGAGGGTGAAGACGACCTCGGCACCGTCGGGGTGCGCGAGGACCCGGAGCGGGTTGTGGGTGGTGACGCCGTCCGGGGTGGTCACGTCGTGGTCGAGGACGCCGTACGCGTTGCGCTCCACGAAGGCGATGCGGACGGGTCCCACGGGCGAGTCCGCGACCAGCGTGGCGCCCTCGCGGCGGACGTCGGCCGAGGCGAGTCCCGCGGCCCACCGGACGAGGTTGTCGGGCTTGGCGGCGAAGGCGTAGACCTCGGCGGGTGGCCGGTGGATCACGACGCTGAGGTGGCGGCTCTCCATCTCCGCGATGCTAGGACGCTCCCCGTAATAGGTCAGGCCAGGTCGGGCAGCAGGGTCGGCGTGCGGCGGAGCACGAGCGCCAGGATCCCGACGGCCACGACGAGCCCGCCCGCGAGCAGGACGACGCTCGACCAGCCCGCGCTGCTCCAGGCGCGTCCGCCGAGCGCGCCGAAGACCGACGCCCCGACGTAGTAGGTGAAGAGGTAGAGCGAGGCCGCCTGGCCCGTGGCCAGACCCGCCGCGTGCGCCCGGGCGGGCACCCAGCCGCTCGCCACGCCGTGGATGGTGAAGAACCCGCCGATCACCAGCGCGAGGCCGACCACGAGCAGCGGCAGCGACGGGGGCAGCGTGAGCAGCACGCCGAGCAGGGCGACGGCGCAGCCCAGCGGCAGCACGGCCCGGCGGCCGTAGCGGTCGGCGAGGCGCCCGGACACCGCGGAGCTGACCGAGCCGAGCGGGTAGACGAGGAAGAGCAGGCTGGCCGCCGCGAGGCCGAGGTGGAAGGGGTTCAGCGCGAGACGGAACCCGACCGTGTTGAACACGACCGTGAGCACGCCGATCGAGCAGCCGCCGATGAGGAACAGCGCGAGCAGCCCCCGGTCGCTCACGGCGAGCCGGGTGGTCTCCAGGACCGAGCGCCAGCCGGCCGCGCGGGGGACGAAGTGCCGCGACGCGGGCAGGAGCACGCGGACGACCACGGCGCAGAGGAGCCCGAGACCCGCCGCGGCCGCCAGGGCCCAGCGCCAGCCGGCCAGCTCGGCCACGGCGCCGGTCAGCAGGCGACCGGTCATGCCGCCCATCGCGGTCCCACCGACGTAGAGGCCGACGGCGCGGGCGTGGCTCGCGGGGTGCAGCTCCTCGCGGAGGTAGGCGGTGGCGACCGCCGGCAGCCCGGCGAGCGCGACCCCCTCGAACGTCCGCAGCGCGAGCAGCGTCGCCCAGCCCGGCGCGACGGCGCACGCCAGCCCGACGAGCGCGGAGAGGGCGAGCGAGGCGTGGATGAGCGGCGTACGGCCGAAGCGGTCGGACAGGGGACCGGCGACGAGCAGCGCCACGGCCAGCCCGAGCATGGTGGCCGAGAGCGACCAGGCGCTCTCGCCCGCCCCGACGTTGAACTGCTCGGCGAGCGCCGGCAGCACGGCCTGGGTGCTGTAGAGGAGCGTGAAGGTCGCGATCCCCGCGGCGAAGAGGGCCACGACGATCCGTCGGTAGCCCGGCGAGCCCGGACGGTGCTCCGTCCGGTCGTCGGGCGTGTGCTGCGTGACCACGGTTCCACGCTGCTCCGGTCCTCCCGATACGTCCAATGCGTACGCGCGTGCCTCTTCATGCACGTCGCGCATGACGTCCGCTACCGTTCGAGGATGCAGATCCGGGACCTCGGCTGGCTCGTGGCGATCGCCGACCACCGGCACGTCTCGGCCGCCGCCGACGCGCTCGGCACCTCCCAGCCCACCCTCTCGCGCGCCCTGGCCCGCTGCGAGGCCGAGCTCGGCGCGCGGCTCTTCGAACGGCTGCCCGACGGCGTGCGCCCCACGCCGGCGGGCGACCTCGTGGTGGACGCGGCCCGGGACCTCACGTCTCGCTACGGCCACCTCGTGTCAACGGTCGCCCGCGTCCTCGACAGCGGGACGGGGCTGGTCCGGCTGGCGTTCCTGGACTCGATGGCCACGTCCCTGGTGCCCTCGCTGCTGCGGGCCTTCCACGCGCACGCGCCGCAGGTGCGCGTCCAGCTCCGCCAGGAACCGGGCCACGAGATCGTCCACGACTTCGGCCTCGGCGCGGTCGACCTGGCCATCACGTCGACCCCGCCCGACGGCCCGTACGGCTGGCACCTCGTGCAGGAGGAGCGCCTCGTCCTGGTCGTGCCGGGGACGCACCCGTGGCGCGACCGCAAGGAGGTCGCGCTGGCGGAGCTGGGGACCGAGGAGCTGATCACGACCCCGCAGGGGTTCGGGCACCGCTCGCTCGTGGACGGGCTGCTGCGCGAGGCGGGCGTGGCGCCGGCGATCTCGTTCGAGAGCCAGGACCTCGCGACGATCGAGGGCCTCGTGGCCGCCGGGCTCGGGGTGGGGGTGGTGCCCGAGGCGTTCGCCGGGCTCTCGGGCACCGTCGGCCTCCGCATCACGGCCGCGGGCGCCCGCCGGACCATCGGGCTGACCTGGCGCACCGACCGCGAGCTGACCCCGCCGGCGCAGCGGTTCCTGGACTTCCTGGTCGGCGGGGGCGCCGGCTGAGCTCTGGCAGGGTGGGGCCGTGCAGGGGATCCTGGCCGGCGCGTTCCTGGCCGGGTCCGGCGTCGTCGCCGGCGTGATCGGGACCGCGGGCGGCATCACGTCGCTGGTCGCCTACCCGGCCCTGCTGGCCGTGGGCGTCCCGCCGCTCGCCGCCAACGTGACCAGCTCCGTCGCGCTCGTCGGCAGCGGCGCGAGCTCGGCCCTGCGCGCCGGGCCCGACGTCACCGGCCACGCAACGACGCTGCGAGGCTGGCTGCCGCGCACGGTCGTCCTCTCCCTGGTCGGGGCGGTGCTGCTCGTGGTGACGCCGACGAGCCTTTTCGACCGGTTGGTGCCGTTCCTCGTGCTCACCGGCGCCGCCCTGCTGCTCCTCCAGCCGCAGCTCTCCGCCTGGCAGCGGACGCGCGACCACCGGCCCGGGCGATGGGCCGTCGCCCTGTCCGGCGGTGCGGTCGCCCTCTACAACGGCTACTTCGGCGCGGGGGCGGGGATCCTGCTCATCGCGCTGCTCGCGCTGACGGCGGAACCCGTGCTGCGCCGGGCCAACGCCCTCAAGAACGTCATCCTCGTCGTCTCCGACCTTCTGCCGGCCGTGCTGTTCGCCCTTCTGGGGGCTGTGGTGTGGCGTGCGGCCCTGCCGCTCGGCGCCGGTGCGGTCGTCGGCGGGCTCGTCGGGCCGTCGGTCGCGCGGCGCCTGCCGGAGGCCGTGCTGCGGGTGTTCGTGGGCTGCTGCGGGGTCGCGCTGGCGGCGTACCTGCTCGTCGCAGCTGACCCGGTCTGTCCTGGAACCGCGTCGCCCTGAGATCCGACACGTCGACCTGTCCCGCATCAGGCGTGAATTCAAGGGCGGGGAAGGGAGTCCTGCGCCGGTCGACGCGTCAGATCTCAGGGCGTCGGTAGACCGAGACGTGCGACGCGGAGTCGTCGGTGAACGGTTCGCGGTCCCAGCCGGCCCAACGGTGCTCCAGCTCGAGGCCGGCGAGCTCGGCCATCAGGTCGAGCTCGGCGGGCCAGGCGTAGCGGTGCCGGCTCCGGAACAGCCGCGCCCCGGTGCCCTCGCCGAAGCGGAAGTGGTGCGAGACGAGGTGCTGGATGGCCACCTCGTACGCGTCCAGCCCCGTCCGGCCGGGTGCGGTCCCGAAGATCACGGCGGTCTGGCCGGGCGGGAGCCGACGCAGGTCCGGCACGCCGAGCTCGACGACGAACCGACCGCCTGGCCGCAGGTGCGCGGCCGCGTTCCGGAAGCAGGCGACCTGCTCGGACTGCTCGAGCAGGTTCGAGATCGTGCTGAGGACCAGGGAGACCAGCGCGGACTCCCCGGGCACCCGGACGTACGCCATGTCGCCGACGACGACCGGGATCTCGTCCGCGCCCGCCTTGCCGCGCAGCTGCGCGACCATCGGCTCCGACAGCTCGATCCCGGTCACGGCCACGCCACGGGCGGCCAGCGGGACGCCGATCCGCCCCGTGCCGATAGCCAGCTCCAGGGTGGGTCCGCCCTCCGCGAGCTCCACCAGGAGGTCCACCGTCCGCCCCACGACGTCCGCCGAGCCCATCGTCCC
>Ga0210040_10001394_pt1 | contig 36628 bp, 33 predicted proteins | sample CryGeyCG12114_NA_FD_185462 | JGI IMG/M metagenome (GOLD analysis project Ga0210040, IMG submission 185462) | Groundwater microbial communities from aquifer - Crystal Geyser CG19_WC_8/21/14_NA (SPAdes) (version 2) | ecosystem: Environmental > Aquatic > Deep subsurface > Groundwater | place: USA...
TCGGGACCCTCGCCGCCCGCCAGGTAGGCATCCAGGAAGAGCGCCGCCTGTCCCGGGTCGCTCCAGACCCCGCCGATCCCCGCACCGGGGAACATCAGGTCGCGCCCAGGGGGCGCCAGCCGCGCCCCGTCCCAGTCGACGACGCTCACCTGCCCGTCCGCGTCGGTCAGCACGTTGCCCGCGTGCAGGTCGGCGTGACAGAGCCCAGCGGGGCCGGGACCTGGCGCAGGCCGCGTGTCGCGCCGAGCAGGTGCGGGACGAGCACCCCTGGACCCGCTGCCGCCTGCCGGTGCAGCTTGAGGAACCAGCGCTGCCCGCCGCCGTCCGCCCGGTAGGTCGCCGCCTGCGCGTCCGCGCCCAGCTCCAGGGGCAGGACGCTGTCGACCTGCAGGCCGTAGGCGTGCTCCAGGTGCGTGCGGAGCTGGGCGGAGGTGGGCAGCGGCTCGCTGCTCAGCGGGGTGCTGCGCGGCAGGTCCTCCACGGCGGGAGCTGTACCCGTTCGCGCCGGGTACGCGGCGTGGCAGGGTGCCCCCGGAGGTGAGGGTCATGGCGCAACAGCGGTACCCCGCACTGCGGCAGGTGGTCCTGGACAGCACCGACGTACGGGCGCTGGCCGAGTTCTACCGGCAGCTGCTCGGCCTGCAGTACCGCCCGGGCGACGCGCCGCCGGCCGAGGGCGAGCCGGACCCGGACGGGCAGGACTGGCTCGTGCTGGACCGCCCGGACGGCGGCACGAAGCTGGCGTTCCAGCAGGTGGAGGAGCTGCCGGAGGCGACCTGGCCGTCCGGCCCGCACCCGCAGATGCTGCACCTGGACCTCACCGTCCCGACCGTCGACGAGCTCGACGCCCAGCACGAGCGGGCCCTCGCGCTCGGCGGCCGGCTCAGGCTCGACCGCTCCGACGACCCGGAGGAGCCACTGCGGGTCTACGCCGACCCGTCCGGCCACCCGTTCTGCATCTTCGTGCGCGAGACGGGCTAGCCGCGGGCCAGGACCCGCAGTCGCGTCATGCTGCCGTTGAAGACGTCCTGGTCACCGGGGAGCACGCCGGAGTCGGCGTACTGCCAGAAGGTGTGGCGGGCCCAGCCGGACGGCAGGGTGCCCGGCGCGGAGGCGTACCGGGCGAGGAACAGGGGGCTCGTGGACGCGAAGCTGCTGCTGCCGCCGGTGCACTGCGCCCACCAGTTCGTGGTCGTGTAGATCGCCGGGTAGCGCCCGGTCCGGACCTTCACCCGGCTGCTGAACGACCGGATCCACGAGACCATCTGCGTCGGGGTCAGGCCGTAGCAGGTGGAGCCGTACGGGTTGTACTCGACGTCCAGCAGCGGCGGCAGCGTCCTGCCGTCGGCGGACCAGCCGCCCCCGTGGCTGACGAAGAAGTCGGCCTGCGTCGTCCCCGACGACCGGTCGGGCAGCGCGAAGTGGTACGCGCCGCGGATGAGCCCGGCGGCGTACGAGCCGTTGTACTGCTGCCGGAAGGACGGGTTGGTGTAGCCCGTGCTCTCGGTCGCCTTGACGTAGGCGAAGCGGGCGCCGCGGGCGCGCGCCCTGGCCCAGTCGACGCTGCCCTGCCAGCCGCTGACGTCCATGCCCCGCACGGCGGTGGACGGCAGCGCAGGCGCCGCCTGCGAGGCCGGGGCCACGCCCTCGTGGGCAGCGACGGTCGAGCCCATCGAGTGCGCGTCGGGAGACCCGGCGCGCACGGCGGCGGGCCCGGCGCTCGCCGGGCTGGGAGCGGCCAGCGCGGCCGCACCGATCACGGTGGCGGTGAGCAGCAGCCGTGCGCGGCGCACCGGTGTCGAGAGGGTGGACGTCACGGTGGTGGACGAGGACATGGATCAGCTCCGGGGAGGTGCGTCCCGCGCGGAGCGGGACGTGCTGCGCGGACGGGCCCTGCGCCTGCGCGCCCGGGTCCCGGCGGGCCACGCCGAGGGCCCGCACGGGGTCCTCGGCACGGGTGGGCGCCGCCTTGAGCCCCGCGGCGGAGCAGCTCAGCCGGCGAGCCGGACCGCCCGCTCCACCGCGGCGGCGTAGCGGTCCTCGGTGCGGTCCCGCTCGGCCGGGTGCTGGAGGTGCTCGCGAACCAGCCGGAAGACGAGGGCGCGCAGCAGGTGCTGCGGGAGCGCCGGGTCGGCGCGCAGCGGCGCGAGCACCTCCGGGCCGGCACCCTCGTGCACCAGGGCGTCCGCGAGCACGACCGCGGTGGCGAACCCGGGCGGGCGCCAGTACGGCGACAGGTCGATCACCAGGGGCGGGAGTCCGGGGGAGAAGAGCACGTTGCCCGTCAGATCGCCGTGGACGAGCTGCCGCCGCCCCGCGACCGGCCGGAGGGCGGCGGTCAGGACGGACAGGTGCGGGGTGCCCGCGTGGTCGGCCGCCGGCAGCTCGCCCCAGGCGACCCGGTCGGCGAGCGCCCACGGGTCCGTCCTGGCCCGCAGCGCGGGGGGCTCGGGCTCGGCCTCCAGCGCCGCGTGCAGGCGCCGGCCGGCGTCGATGACGTCGTGCCACCGGCCGGCGAGGTGGCTGCCCGGCTCGTACCGCCAGGCCGTCCAGCCGCACGCGGTCCACGCGCCGCCGGCGGCCCGCAGGGGCACGCGGACCCGGAGGTCCGCCCGGCCGTCCAGGCGGGTCAGCACGCCCGCCATCCAGGTGAGCAGCGGCAGGTCGGTGTCCAGCGGCTTGAGGACGGTGCCGCCGAAGCGCCACACGCCCTGCTGGCCGCCCGGCAGCGGCTGCCCCGGCCCCTCGACGCGGAACGCGTCCAGCGCTGCCTCCGGGGGGCTGACCCCGCGCGTCTGCACGGGGTCAGCCTGCCGGACCGGCGCCGCGAGTCAGTCCAGCCGGGTCGGCATCAGCAGGCCGACGGTGCCGGGCCGCTGCGGGTCGCGGATCGCCAGCGGGGTGATCGGGCCGTCGAGCTCGAGGACGAGCTGCCCGGCCGCCCGCGGCTCCAGGGCCTGCAGCAGGAACTCCCGGTCGACCCCGACCTGCAGCAGGCCCGGCTCCTCGGCGACCAGGCTCAGCGTGCCGCCCCGCTCCAGCGTCAGCGTGCTGACCTGGCAGTCGACGCCGTCGTGCTCGCGGCGCACCGTCCGGGTCGGCGCGGTGCGCAGCTGCGCCCGCAGCTCCGCGACCTCGACGGGGACCCGGTGCGCCCCCTGCCCGCCCAGCAGCCGCCGGTGGTCGGGGAACGCGTGGTCCAGCCGCTGCCCGCGCAGCGCCGGGCCGGCGCCGGAGACCGTGAGGTCGTCACCGTCGACGGCGAGCGTGACCACGTCGTCCGGCTGCGGGACGACAGCGAGCACCTCGTCGACGAGCTGGACGGGGACGAGCACACTGACCGGCGGTCCGCTGACGTCGCGGGCGGGGGCGGAGGACACCGCCAGGCGGTACCGGTCGGTGGCGGCGGCCGTGACGCAGGTGTCGTCGAGCTCCAGCAGCACCCCGCACAGGGCGGGCAGGTCGGGGTCGGTGCCGACGGCGTAGCGGACGGCGCGCAGCAGGCCGTCGAGGTCGGTGGCGGTCAGGGTCGTGCGGGTGGCGGTCATGGCTCTCTCCTGGGTGTCAAGCAGGGCACGGGCTGCGGAGAGCTCACGGCGGGCATCGGTCAGGCCGTCCTCCAGGCGGCGCAGGTGCGCGTCCAGGACCTGGTCCACCACGGCGCGGGACTGCCGGTGCTCCAGCACGCGGCTGATCCCGGTCAGCGGCAGCCCCACGCGGCGCAGCCTGGCCACCACGCGGGCGTCCCGGACCTGGTCCTCGCCGTACCAGCGGTAGCCGCTGGACGGGTCGACCCAGGCCGGCACCAGCACCCCGGCGCTGTCGTAGAAGCGCAGTGCGCTCACGCTCAGCCCCGAGAGCCGCGCCATCTGCCCGATGCCGTGCAGCTCGTCCTCCACGTCAGGGACCGTCCAGCCTCGACCTGGTCGAGAGTCAACACGCCGCCGTCGCGTCGTGTGCACACTGAGCACCCGACTGGTGCGGAGGGGGACCCGTGGCACGCACGCCGCTGCTCGGCAGCGTGGACCGGGCAGCCGGGTCGGTGCACCTCAGCGTGCACCTGGCCGCGCCGCCAGGGCAGGTGTGGCGCGCGCTGACGGAGCCGGACGAGCTGGCGACCTGGCTCGGCCGGGTGCAGGACGGGCTCCCGGCGCCACGGGCCGGGTTCGCCCTCCAGCACGACGAGGCGACCCGCTCGCACCACGTCGTCACGGACTGGGAGCCGGAGCGGCTGCTCGGCCTGACGTGGGACTTCCCCGAGGAGGCGCCGAGCCGGCTCGCGCTCGCGCTCGCGCCCCAGGGGGCCGGCACCCGCCTCGTCCTCAGGCACCGGGACCTGGCCGACCCGGTGGCGTACGCGGCCGGGTGGCACCGGCACCTGGAGCACCTCGCCGCGCACCTGGCGGGGACCGACGGTCCGTGGGAGCACTTCTGGGACGGCTACGAGGCGCTCGTGCAGCGGTACGCGGCGCAGGCCTGAGCGCTCAGGTCCTCGCCACGTACACGGTGTTGGCCGACGTGCCGCCCGTGAGGTGGTTGGCGAAGGGGACGACGTGCGCGGTGGCGCGCGCGAAGACGCCCCCGAGCGTGTCCAGGAACCCCGCGTGCGGCGCGGCGTCCGACCAGAGCGCGAAGACCCCGCCGGGGTGCAGCCGGTCGGTCAGGCGGCGCAGCCCGTGGGCGGTGTAGAAGGCCGCGTGGTCGGGGTGCAGCAGGTGCTGCGGGGTGTGGTCGATGTCCACGACCACGGCGTGCCAGCGCTGCGGTACGTCGGGCCCGGGGCCGCCGGCGACCAGCGCGAAGAAGTCGTCGTGGACCAGCCGGCAGCGCGGATCGCTCGTCAGCGCGGCGGCGTCCGGGAGCAGCCCGCGCCGGTGCCACCCGATCACCTCGCCGAACGCGTCGACCACGTCCAGCCTGCGCACCCGGGCGTCCTCCAGGACGGTCCGCGCCGTGTACCCGAGGCCCAGCCCGCCGACGACGACGTCCAGGTCGTCGCCCGGCAGCTCCGCGAGGGCCAGCCGGGCGAGCTCGACCTCGGCCACCGTGAACAGGCTCGACATGAGGTACTCCTCGCCGAGCAGCACCTCGTACACGTCGACCTGCAGCGCCGGCTCCCGCCGGCGGCGCAGGCTGATCTCCCCGCGCGGCGTCTGCTGCCAGTCGAGCTCCTCGAACCGTCGGGTCACGCGCCGGGCCTGCCCGGCCTCGGGCGCACGTACGCCGACGGTCACCGGGCTGGCTCCGGGCCCGTCCCGCGCCGGTACAGCGCTGCGCACACGGCGACCAGGCACAGGCCGACGGCCCCGGTGGCGAGCGGCAGCGACAGGGAGCGGCCGCTGCCCCGGGCCCCGGACTGCGCGGCGAGCATGGCCAGCCAGCCGGCCCCGACCAGCGCGGCCGGGAGCACCGCGCGGCGGCCGGCTGCGAAGGCGAGCACGAGCGCGACGGCGAGGGGCGCGTGGTCGACGAGGTTCTGGAGCCGGTCGTAGGAGTGGTAGAAGTCGCTGCGCTCGTCGGAGCCGGAGGCCGAGTTGGCGACCACCGCGCACAGCGCGGCCGCGGACATCGCGGCACTCAGCACGGCGAGCAGCGCGCCGCGCCGGACCGGCGCGAGCAGGGCCAGGCCGCTGAACGCGAGCAGGCCGCACAGCGTCCACAGCGCGGGCCGGTTGAGCTCGAGGACCCGGGCGATCAGCGGCACGGCGACGACGACCGGGACCAGGCCGAGCAGCAGGAGCCGCCCCGCGCGCGGCCGGCCGGCCATCGCCAGCAGGGCGGGGAGCAGCAGCGCGAGGAACAGCGGTCCGCCGAGGGTGAGGAAGGGGCCGGGCGTGCCCGGCCAGTCGCTGACCGGGACGGCCGGCTCCGGCATCGCCTCGGGCGGGAGCGGGGTGACGGGCCACGGCCACCACTCGGCCATGAGCAGGCACAGCAGCGACAGCGCGGTCAGCGAGGCCAGCGCGAGCAGGGCCGTCAGCTCGCGGGTGCGGGCGTCGAGCACGGCGCCCAGCCCCGCGGTGCGGGCAAGCAGCCCGTGGCCGACCAGGTCCAGGGCCTCGGCGGCGCTCGGCCGGCGGGCGCCGCGGGCCTCTGCGGTGTCCAGCAGGACCGACAGCACCTCCTCCGCGCGCTGCGCGCGCCAGTGCGCCGGGTAGGCCAGCAGCAGGCGCCGGTAGGCGCGCTCCAGGCTCACAGCTGCACGCCCGCCGTGCGCAGCCGGCGGACGACGACGTCCACCGTCTGCCTGCGCTGCGCCGTCTGCTCGGCCAGCACCTGCGTCCCCCGGTTGCTGAGGACGTAGTAGCGGCGCAGCCTGCCCTGCACGACCTCCTCGCCGCCGGGGGCGACCAGGCCCTCGCCGACGAGCCGCTCGAGGGCGCCGTACAGCGTCCCGGCGCGCAGCTGCACCCGGCCGCCGGACAGCTCGGCCACCTCCTTCACCAGCCCGTAGCCGTGCTGGCGCCCCCCGGCCAGCGCCGCCAGCAGGAGGTACGTGGGTTCGCGCAGCTGCTCGCTCATGCGCACGTCATACACCGGTCACCGATGCATCGGCCAGCGACACGCCCGCGACGCGCAGCGGCCGCGCGGGGCGGGTGCCCCACGCGGCCGCGGCGACCGGTCAGCGCGCTGCTACTGGGGCAGCGCCTGCAGCAGCAGCTCGACGGCGTACTCGTAGTTCCCGTTGATGGTGGCCACGTCCGCCCGGGCGATGCGGTCGGACGCCCGTGCCGGCACGCCGGTCCTCGGGTCGAGCACGGCCTGCTGCACGAGCACCCGCAGCTGGCGCACCAGCGTGGCGTTCGCCGCGAGCGCGGCCTTGCCCGCGACGACCTGCCGGGCGGAGCGCAGGACCGCCGCGGAGCTGGGCTGCGCCGCGGCGGTGGGCGTCGTCGTGAGGCCCCAGCCGAACGGGAACAGGGGCGCGTAGTCGGAGTCGTTCACGTTGATCGGCTCCTGGGCCTCGCTGCGCGGCCAGGTGAGCGGCAGCTGGCCGGTGAAGCCCTGCTTGCCGAACAGCACCTCGGCGACGCCGCCGCCCTGCGTGCCCGGCAGCCACGACGCGACCAGCGCGTCGATCTGGCCGAGCTGGCCCGTGACGATCTGCGGCCGCCCGGAGACGACGAGCACGACGCAGGTCGGGAGCGTCGAGCAGACCTTCTGCACGACCTGCTGGTCCTGCGCCTTGAGCGTCATCGTCTTGGGCTCGCGCGGGACGTTGTTGTCCGACGGGTCGTACGCCCACTGCGGGCCGCCGACGTCGCCGAAGCCCTCGGAGTACGGCGTCTCGCCGACCACCACCACGCCGACGTCGCTGCCCTTCATGGAGGCGGAGGCGTCCTTGCTGTAGGTGATCGTCGCGTCCGGCGCTCCCGTCCGCATGCCGCGCAGGATCGTGGTGCCCTTGGTGTGGGTGCCCGACTGGCCCTGCCAGGTGATGGTCCAGCCGCCGGCCTGGTTGCCGAGGTCGTCGGCGCTGCGCCCGGCGACGTAGACCTTCGCGTTGCGCGCCAGCGGCAGCACGCCGCCCGCGTTCTTGAGCAGCACCTGCGACTGGGCCACGGCCTGCCGCGCGAGCCGGCGGTGCGCCGAGCCGCCGATCTCGGCGATGTGGCTGCGGTCGGCGTACGGGTGCTCGAACAGGCCGAGCTCGAACTTCTCCTTGAGGATGCGGGAGACCGCGTCGTCGATGCGGGCGACGGTGACGTGGCCCGCGGTGACCTCGTCGGCGAGCGTCGTCTCGAACTCGCGGTAGTCGTTGGGCTCCATCGCCATGTCGCCGCCGGCGTTCACGTACGCCGCGACCTTCTCCGCGTACGTCTTCAGCGGGATCTGGTCGAGCCCGTTGTAGTCGCTGATGACGAACCCGTCGAAGCCGACCGTGTCCTTCAGCCAGCCCTGGATCAGCTCCTTGTTGGCGTGCATCTTGACCGGGTTGCCGAGGCCGTCGTCGGTGAAGTCCATGCTCGAGTACGAGGGCATCACCGAGCCGACGTGGTGCTTGCGCACGGCGTCGACGTACGGCGCCAGGTCGATCTGCTCGACGTGCTTGCGGCTCTGCTGGGTGATGCCCTGGTCGATCGGGTAGTCGCTGCTGGAGGCGCCGGCGCTGGTGCGCCCGCTGCCGTACGTGGTGTCCCCGTCGCCGGCGAAGTGCTTGGCGGTGGCGAGCACCCGGTCGCTGTCCGCCAGCTGCGCGGTCGACCGGCCCTGCAGGCCGTCGATCGAGGTCTCCATCGCCCGTACGAGCGACGGGTTCTCCCCGAAGGACTCGTAGGTGCGGCCCCAGCGGTCGTCGCGGGCGACGCACAGGCACGGGGCGAACGCCCACGGGATGCCGGTGGCGCGCGTCTCGACGGCGACCATGTGCTCCGCGCGCTCGACCAGCGCCGGGTCGCGGGTGGCGCCCAGGCCGACGTTGTGCGGCAGCAGCGTCGCGCCGTAGAGGTTGCCGTGCCCGTGCACGGAGTCGATCCCGTACACCAGCGGGATCTGCAGCCGGGTCTGCAGGGCGCGCGCCTGGTAGGCGTCCACCATGTCCGCCCAGGCGACCGGGTCGTTGGTCGGCGGCGTGGACCCGCCGCCGGACAGCAGCGACCCGAGCTTCCAGATCGTGATCAGGCTGCGGTCGCTGTCGACGGCCGACCGCTCGGCCTGCGTCATCTGCCCGATCTTCTCGGCCAGCGTCATGCGGCCGAGCAGGTCGCGGACCCGGTCGGCGACGGGCAGCGCGGCGTCGAGGTAGGCCAGGCCGTGCGCACCGACGACGACCGAGGGCTGCGCGCCCGCGAGGGTCCCGCCGCGCACCGACAGCTGGACGGGGATCGTCTCGGCCGTCTCGCCCCCGCGGGTGCGCGTCGTGGGGACCGAGATCCGCCGGGTCGCACCGACCGGGGCACCGGCCGGGAAGGTGACGGTGCCCGAGACCGGGCGGTAGTCCTTGCCGGCGGTGGCGCTGCCGCGGCCGGTGCGCCAGGCCACGGTGACCGGCGCGGCCCCGGCCGGCCGGCTGGTCAGGGTGACCGTGAGCCGGGCCGTGCCGCCGTCGGCCACGGTCACCACGTCCGCGCGCACGGTCGCGGCGTCGGTGCGCGCGGGCGCGACGGGCGCGGCCGGTGCCGGTGCGGGGGCCGCAGCCGCGGCGGACGCGTGGGGCGTGGCACCGGCGAGCAGCGCGAGGGCGCTGGCGCCTGCGACGCCGGTGAGCCCGGCCAGGCGGGCGGTGCGGGGGGGAGGTGGGCGATGGGGCACGAGGTCTCCTCGTCGAGCTGCCAGGTGTGACTCAGGTCACTGGAGGTCGAGCGACTGGATACTGACCCCCCGCTCCCTGTTGAGCAAGTGCACCGTTGCGCAGCGTCATCTGTCCTGCTCAGCGTTGGTGCAGTGCGTCCCGCTACGACCCGGTGCGAGCGGCTTGCGCCCGGTTCGAGGGGCTGGGCGCGGGCGCGGCCGGCGGGTCCCGGTGCCGCCGTACAGGCCCGGCCAGCAGGACGAGGGGCGCCAGCGCGACGCCGGTCGAGACGACTGGACCTGCGACGGGAGTTGCGCACGAGGTCTTGCGCGGCTCCCCAGGGGTCAGGAGGCCAGCGCCACCGCGACCTGGGCCGCGACCCCGGCGTTGTTCTCGGCGAGCGCGAGGTTGGCCGGCACGCTGAGGCCCTCGGTCTCGCGGCCGACCCGCTCCAGGACGTACGGCGTGATGGCCGCCCCGGTGATGCCGTCGCGGGCGCAGGCCTGCAGGGCCGCCTCCAGCGCCGCGTCCAGCCGGGCCGGGTCGAGCTCGTCGGCCTCGGGGATCGGCACGGTCAGCAGCACCCCGGTGTCGGCGCGGACCCGGGACTGCAGCACGCGCGCGACCTCGGCGGCGTCCTGCACCTGGTGCGGCACCGGCAGGCCGCTGCTGCGCACGTAGAACGCGGGGAACCACGGGTGCTGCCAGCCGAGCACCGGCACCCCGGCGGTCTCCAGGTGCTCCAGCGTGCGCGGGAGGTCCAGGAACGACTTCGCGCCCGCGCAGACGGTGACGACCGGGTGGTGCGCGAGGGCATCGAGGTCCGCGGACACGTCGAGCTCGAGCCCGCGGTGCACGCCGCCGATGCCGCCGGTCGCGAACACCTCGATGCCCGCGCGGTGGGCCAGGGCGAGCGAGGCCGACACCGTCGTCACGCCGACGTCCCAGCCCTGCGCCGCCGCCACCGCGAGATCGCGCTCGGCCACCTTGCGGGTCCCGCTCAGGACCCGCTCCTGCTCGGAGGCGTCCAGGCCGACGCGCCAGCGCCCGTCCACGACCGCGGTGACGGCCGGCACGGCGCCCGCGCCGCGCACGGCCTTCTCGCAGCGGGCCAGCGCCTCGGCGTTCGCCGGCACCGGCAGTCCGAGCGTGGAGTAGATGGTCGACTCCATGGCGACCACGGGCCGGCCGTCCGCGAGGGCCTGCCGGACCTCCTCTGCGACGACGATCATGTGCTCCCCTTCTCTGTGGTGGCTCCTGGCGACGCCAGGACCTGTCGGGCCAGTGCGTGTCCCGCGACGACGCCCGCGCCGACGCCCTGCCCCTGCAGCAGGGCGCCGAGCAGGCCGGCGGCGAAGGCGTCGCCGGCGCCGGTGCTGTCGCGCACCACGGCTCCCGGCGGCACGTCGACCTGCTCGACGCGCCCGTCGGCGTGCAGCACCGTGGTGCGGCGGGCGCCGTCCTTCACGACGGTCGTGACGGCCGGGATCCGGCGGGTGCCCAGCTCCAGCACGCGGGCCTCGTCGGCGTTGGCGAGCAGCACCACGGGGCGCACCCGCTCGACCAGCGCGCGCACCCGGGCCGGTCCCAGCCGCTCCAGGACCGCGGTCGACGACGCGTCGATGCTCACCGGCAGCCGGCCGAGCAGGTCCTCGAGCACGTCGGCGGTGCTGCCCCCGTCCAGGCCGTACGCCGGGGCGTGCAGCAGGGCGACGCCGTCCAGGTCGCCGGCGGCCAGCGGCTGCAGGTGGGCGGCGGCCGCCCGGTCCGGGAGCATGGTGCGCTCGCCGTCCGGCTCCACGAGGACCACGACCGAGCCGGTGCGCCCGCGGCGCTGCACCCGCACGTCGACCCCGGCCTGCGCGAGCTGGGCGACCAGGGCGTCCCCGAGCGCATCGGCGCCGACACAGCCGAGGAACCGGGTCGGGACGAGCGGCGCGGCGGTCGCGGCGACGTTGGCGGCGCTGCCCCCGCGGGAGCGGAAGATCCGGGCGGCGGTGTCGGTGCCGCGCGCGGCGGGCCCGTCCGCCCAGACGACGACGTCCTCGACGAGGTCGCCGAGCACGCCCAGGACCCCGCTCACCACCGCCACCGTAGCGGCGCAGCACCCCGGCGGGGGCGCTCAGCGGGCGGGGTGGACCTGCCCGCTGACCTCGCCCAGGGCGATCCGGCCGCCGTGCGCGCCGGGGGCGGTCGCGGTGAGGGTGACGGTGTCGCCGTCCTCGAGGAAGGTGCGGGTCGAGCCGTCGGCGAACGTGAGCGGTTCGGCGCCGCCCCAGGAGAGCTCGATGAGCGAGCCGCGCTGGCCGCGCTCCGGGCCGCTGACGGTGCCGGAGGCGAGCAGGTCGCCGGTGCGCAGGCTGGCGCCGTTGACCGTCAGGTGGGCCAGCTGCTGCGCGGCCGTCCAGTACATGAGGGCGAACGGCGGGCGGCTGAGCAGCTCGCCGTTCAGCCGCACCTCGAGGGTGAGGTCGAGGCCCCAGGGGTGCTCCGCGTCCTGCAGGTACGGCAGCAGCGGCACGTCCCGCTCGGGTGCCGGGACGCGCGCGGGCTGCAGCGCGGCCAGCGGCACGACCCACGGCGAGACGGAGGTGAGGAAGCTCTTGCCGAGGAACGGCCCGAGCGGCACGTACTCCCAGCTCTGCAGGTCGCGCGCCGACCAGTCGTTGACCAGGCACACCCCGAACACGTGCTCGGCGAAGTCCCCGACCGGCACCGGCGTGCCCAGCGCGGACGGGACGCCGACGACGAAGCCGACCTCCGCCTCGATGTCCAGGCGCAGCGACGGCCCGAACGTGGGCCGCGCGTCCGACGGCGCCTTGCGCTGCCCGCACGGCCGTACGACGGGGGTGCCGGAGACCGCGACCGTGCCGGCGCGGCCGTGGTAGCCGATGGGCAGGTGCTTCCAGTTCGGGGTCAGGGGCGGGGAGTCCGGCCGGAACATCGCGCCGAGGTTCTCCGCGTGGTGCCGCGAGCTGTAGAAGTCGACGTAGTCCGCGACCTCGAACGGCAGGTGCAGGTGCACCTCGCCGCGGGGCAGCAGGTGCGGCGCGACGGCGCCGCGCGCCGCCGGGTCGCCCAGCAGCTGCTGCACCGCGGCGCGCTGCGCCGCCCACTCCGCCGGGCCGAGCGCGAGGAACGCGTTGAGCGTCGGCCGGGCCAGCTCTGCGGCTCCCGGGACGTCCAGCGCCGGGACGTCCAGCGCCGAGACGTCCAGCACCCGGTCGCCGACCGCGACGCCGATCCGGCGCGCGCCGTCGGGCGTGGTGGAGAAGCTGCCGTACGGCAGGTTGTCCAGCCCGAACCCGTCGTCGGGCAGGTCCAGCCAGGTGCTCACGCGGGGCTACCTCCCAGGGCGGGGCGCAGGCCGAGGGCCTCGAGGTCGCGCACGGGGTCGGTCACGCTGCAGGTGCCGAACGAGGTGAACCAGCCGCGCGCCCGCTGCACCCGCCCGACCGGCCAGGCCGCGACCTGGGCAGCCACTGCCGGCCCGTCCGCACGCGCGAGCAGGTCGGCGGCGGCCGCGGTGCCGGCGCCCGCCGCGAGGGCGTCGGTGGCGAGCAGGACGGTGAGGAAGCCGTGGTGGGCGGAGCCGGTGGCCGGGTCGCGGTGGGGCAGCGCCGCGTGCAGCCCGGCGGTGCACTTGAACGCCACCTCCCGCGCCAGGCAGGCGCACAGCGTCGTGGCCAGCTCGGCGGCGTCCGGGAACAGCGCGGCGCGCAGGCCGCCGGTGCGCAGCTTGGCGCGGGCGCCGGCGCCGGCCAGCACGTCGAGCACCTCGTCCCGGGCGGCGGTGCGGGGCAGCTCGACGGCGGCCGGCACCCCGTCCGGCAGCACGTCGCCGAGCACCCGTGCGGCCTGCTGGGCGTCCGCTGCGCCTGAGACGCCGGGCACCTCGACCGCGCGCAGGACGAGCCGCGGGTCGGCCTGCACCCGGGCGACGGCGGCGGCCAGGCCGGCGGCGGGAGCGATGAGGGAGATCCCCAGCGGGCCGTCGTCGGGGGCGTGCCGGGCGAGCTCGTCGAGGCGGGCGGCCGGCACGACGAACGGCCCGAGCGCGTCGCCGAGCCCGCGGCGCAGCGCGGCGTGGGCCGGGACCGCCGCGGCCATCGGCGCGTCCCCGGGCGGGAACAGCGCGGCGTCGTCGAACCAGCCCGTGCACAGCTCTGCCGGCGCAGCGCTCACGCGGACGGCCCGCGGCCCGACCACGACCAGGCGTACTTGCCGTCGTCGCTGGCCGTGCCCGCCTCGCCCAGGGACAGCGGCCGGAAGGTGTCGACCATGACGGCGAGCTCGTCGAAGGCCTCCGCGCCCAGGCTGCGCTCCACCGCACCCGGCTGCGGGCCGTGGCTGTGCCCGCCGGGGTGCAGGCTGACCGAGCCCTTGCCGATGCCGGAGCCCTTGCGGGCCTCGTAGTCGCCGTCGACGTAGAACATGACCTCGTCGCTGTCGACGTTGGAGTGGTAGTAGGGGACGGGAACGGCCAGCGGGTGGTAGTCGACCTTGCGCGGCACGAAGTTGCAGATGACGAAGTTGCCCCCCTCGAACACCTGGTGCACCGGCGGCGGCTGGTGCACGCGGCCGGTGATGGGCTCGTAGTCGGCGATGTTGAACGCGTAGGGGTACAGGCAGCCGTCCCACCCGATCACGTCGAAAGGGTGCGTGGGCAGCACGTGCACGCTGCCGGCCAGCCCGCCGGGGCCCTCGCCGCGGTGCTTGACGTGGACCTCGACGTCGGTGCCCTCGACCACCAGCGGCTCGGCCGGCCCGCGCAGGTCGCGCTCGCAGTACGGCGCGTGCTCCAGCAGCTGCCCGTACTTCGACAGGTAGCGCTTCGGAGGCGCGATGTGGCTGTTGGCCTCGACGACGTACGTCCGCAGCGGGGCGTCGCCGGTCGGGACCCAGCGGTGCGTGGTGGCCCGCGGCAGGACCACGTAGTCGCCGGGCCCGACGTCGAGGGCGCCGAAGACGGTCTCGACGGTGGCGGTGCCGCCCTCGACGTAGACGCACTCGTCCCCGGTGGCGTTGCGGTAGTAGGGGCTGGTCAGGCTGCTGACGGCGTACGACAGGCGCACGTCGGCGTTGCCGAGCACGAGGCGCCGGCCGGTGACCGGGTCGACCGCCTTGTGCTCCTCGCCGGGGAACAGCTCGTGCAGCTTCAGGTGGCGCGGCAGGAGCGGCGTGTTGGCCGTCGTGCGCTGGTCGGGGAGCTGCCAGGGCCGGGCGTCGACCAGCGCGGACGGGAGGTCCCGGTGGTAGAGCAGCGAGGAGTCCGAGGAGAACCCCTCCTCGCCCATCAGCTCCTCGGAGTACAGGCCCCCGTCGGGGCGGCGGTGCTGGGTGTGCCGCTTGGGCGGGACGCTGCCGACCTGTCGGTAGAACGCCATGGGAGGTCCTCTCGCGGGGGGAGGTCGGGGTGGGCGGTGTCAGGCCTCGCGGTCGGGACCGGGACGGGGCAGGTGCGCGGCTCCCGCTGCTGAGCTGCGGGCCCGGGCAGCCGCACCGCAGGAGCGGGGGAGGGGCGAGGAGCGCCACGTCGGCCGCTGGGCGTCGCCGGCGAGCACACGTCTCGCCGGCTGAGCGCACAGCGCAACCTAGTGGCCTGCGTCACAGCGGGCAAGGTCTGCCCCGGACTGCGGCGGCCCAGCTCCGCGGCGTGCCGCGGGAGGCCGGACCTCCGCCCCTGCCGGGGTGAAACACGGCGGCGCTCCCGCGACTTGCACCCTGCGGGCCCTGCACCCCGTCGGGGAGCAGCAGGACCCGCCCGTCCGTCCCGCACCGGGCCGCACCGACTCCACCCGATCGCTCGGAAGAAGGCCCCATGAGCAAGACCTGGTTCATCACCGGCACGTCCCGCGGCTTCGGCCGCGAGTGGGCGCTCGCCGCCCTGGAGCGCGGGGACCGCGTCGCCGCCACCGCGCGCGACGCGAGCACGCTGGACGAGCTCGTCGCGGCGCACGGCGACGCCGTGCTCCCCCTCGCGCTGGACGTCACCGACCGCGACGCCGCCTTCGCCGCGGTGGCGCGCGCGCACGAGCACTTCGGCCGCCTCGACGTCGTCGTCAACAACGCCGGCTACGGCCAGTTCGGCATGGTCGAGGAGCTCAGCGAGGCGGAGTCCCGCCAGCAGATCGAGACCAACCTGTTCGGTGCCCTGTGGGTGACGCAGGCGGCGCTGCCGTTCCTGCGCGCCCAGGGCAGCGGCCACGTCCTGCAGGTCTCCTCCATCGGGGGGATCTCCGCGTTCCCGACCGTCGGGATCTACCACGCCTCCAAGTGGGCGCTGGAGGGCATCAGCCAGGCGCTCGCCCAGGAGGTCGCCGGTTTCGGCATCAAGGTCACGCTCGTCGAGCCCGGCGGCTACTCCACCGACTGGGGCGGCAGCTCGGCCAAGCACGCCACCGCGCTGCCCGCGTACGACGGGGTCCGCGAGGTGGCCGCCAACCGGCCCAGCCGGCGCGGCACCCCGGGCGACCCGGTGGCCACCCGCGGCCCGGTGCTCACCCTGGTGGACTCCGACGACCCGCCCCTGCGCGTGTTCTTCGGCAGCGCGCCGCTGGCGATCGCCAAGGCGGACTACGAGCAGCGCCTCGCGACCTGGGAGAAGTGGCAGCCGCTCTCGGTCGAGGCGCACGGGGGCGACGCCGCCCAGGGCTGAGCGACCCGGCCCGCAGCCCCCGCCGTTCCCGACGGCGGGGGCTGCGGCCGTCCGGGGGAGCCCACCGCCGCGGAGACCCCCGCCGGAGGAGACTGCCCAGATGCCTGAGCTGAGCCGTGCGGAGTCGGTCGTCGTCGCGGCCTCGCCCACCGCGCTGTACGAGATGGTCGCCGACGTCACCCGCACGGGCGAGTGGAGCCCGGTGTGCCGGGCCTGCTGGTGGGACGAGGGGGACGGCCCGCGTCCGGGCGCCTGGTTCACGGGCCGCAACGAGACGCCGGACCGGACCTGGGACACGCGCTCGCAGGTCGAGACCGCCGATCCCGGCCGGGAGTTCGCCTTCGTCGTCGGCGGGTCGTGGGTGCGCTGGGGCTACACCTTCGCGGCGGTCGACGGCGGGTGCCTGCTCACGGAGTCGTGGGAGTTCCTGCCTGCGGGCATCGCCAGGTTCCACGAGCGGTACGGCGCGGACGCGGAGGCCCAGATCGCCGACCGCGCCGAGGCCGCCCGGGTGGGCATACCCGCGACGCTGGCAGCGGTCAAGGAGGCCGCCGAGCGCGGGTGACCCGAGCGCGACCCGGCGCCGATCTGCGACGATCGAGCTGTGCAGGTCGGGTACCTCGGGCCCCTCGAGGTCCGCGACGGGGAGCGGGAGCTGTCGGTGCCCGGGCGCCGGCTGCGCCTGCTGCTCGGCCGGCTGGCCGCGGAGGTGCCCCGGCCGGTCGGTGCCGACGTGCTCATCGACCTGCTGTGGCCGGGTGAGGCGCCCGCCGACCCGGTGAACTCCCTGCAGTCCCTGGTGTCCCGGCTGCGCCGCGTGGTCGGCGACCCGGCCGTCGTCCAGCAGGCGCCCGGTGGCTACCGGCTCGCCGTCGAGCCCGAGGACGTCGACGCGGTGCGCTTCGCGCGGCTGGCCGAGCGCGGCCACGGCGAGCTGGCCGCGGGGTCGCCCGGAGCCGCGGCCGACACGCTGCGCGCGGCGCTGGACTGCTGGCGCGGCGAGCCGCTGCCCGACGACGAGAGCCCGGACGCCCTGGCGCTGCGCACCCGGCTCGTGCAGCAGCACGCGCAGGCCCAGCTCGACCGGCTCACCGCCGAGCTCGAGCTGGGTCGCACGCCGGCCGCCGGGTTCGTCGGCGAGGTCGAGGCGCTGCTGGTGGCCGAGCCGCTGCGCGAGGACCTGGTGCTGCTCAAGCTCCGCGCGCTCGCTGCCGCCGGCCGGCCCGGCGAGGCGCTCGCGGCGTACGAGCAGACCCGCCGCCGGCTCGCCGACGAGCTCGGCGCCGACCCGTCGCCCGCGCTGCGGGCCGCGCACGCGCAGCTGCTGGCCGGTCCGGCCGACGACGGCGCCGGCCCCACCAACCTGCGCACCGCCCTGACCAGCTTCGTGGGCCGGGAGAGCGACCTGGCCCGCCTGGACGCGCTGCTGGACGCCGGCCGCCTGGTGACCGTCGTCGGCCCGGGCGGGGCGGGCAAGACGCGGATCGCCACCGAGCTCGCCGCCACCTGGCTGCCGCGCTCCCCGGACGGGGTCTGGCTCGTCGAGCTGGCCCCGGTGACCGACCCGGAGGGCATCGCGCTCGCCGTGCTCGACGGCCTGGGCGCGCGCGAGGCGCCGCCCCTGCTCGAGCAGCGCGCGGAGCGGTCGCGCCAGGACGCGCGCACGCGGGTGCTGGGCCGGCTCGCACAGGCCCGGTGCCTGCTCGTGCTCGACAACTGCGAGCACGTGGTCGACGCGGCCGCGCACCTCGTCGCCGACGTGCTCGGGCGCTGCCCCGGCGTGCGCGTGCTCGCCACCAGCCGCGAGCCGCTCGGCGTCGACGGCGAGCTGCTGCACCCGCTGCCGACGCTGGTGCTCCCCGACGCGGACCCGACGGACGCGGCCGCTGCGGACTCCCCGGCGGTGCAGCTGCTGCTGGACCGGGCCCGTGCGGTGGGCGCCGACCTGGTGCTCGACGAGCGGACCACCCGCGACGTCGTCGAGGTCGTGCGCCGGCTCGACGGGCTGCCGCTGGCCATCGAGCTGGCCGCCGCCCGGCTGCGGGTGCTGTCCGTCGCCGAGGTCGCCGCCCGGCTGTCCGACCGGTTCCGGCTGCTCACCGGCGGGCGGCGCACGGCGGTGGCCCGGCACCGCACCCTGCGCGCCGTCGTGGAGTGGAGCTGGGAGCTGCTCAGCCCCGACGAGCGGGACGTCGCCGAGCGGTTCTGCGTCTTCGGGGCCGGGGCGACCCTGGAGGCGGTCGCCGCGGTCACCGGCCTGGACGTCGTCGAGCTCGACGACGTGCTGGCCGCCCTGGTGGACAAGTCGCTGCTCGTCGTCGAGCACGGCGCCGCCGGCGCCCCGAGCCGCTTCCGCATGCTGGAGACGCTGCGCGAGTACGGGTCCGAGCGGCTCGCCGAGGCCGGCGCGCGCGAGGCCACCCAGGACGCGCACGCCGCGCACTACGCCGAGCTCGCGAGGTGCGACGACCGGCGGCTGCGCGCGGGCGACCAGGTCGCGGCGCTGCGGCGCTTCGACCTCGAGCGGGAGAACCACCTGGCGGCCCTCGCCCACCTGTGCGACCGCGGGGACGCTGCGGGCGCGCTCGACATGGTGGTGCACCTGTCCTGGGCGTGGGTGCTGCGGGAGAACGGCGAGGAGGCGCGCCGCTGGCTCACGGCGGTCCTGGAGGTCCCGGGCGCCGCGGAGCAGGGGACGTACCCGCTGGCGGCGGCGCTGGCACAGGTGGTGGGCGCGAGCGTGCCGGGCGCCGACGGGCAGCCGGCGGGCGGGGGCAGGGCGGCCGGGGACAGGGCCGGCGGGGACGGGGCCGGCGGGGACAGGGCCGGCGGGGACGGGGCCGGCGGGGACAGGGCGGGCGGGGACAGGGCCGGCGTGGCCCCGCCGCCGGACGTCCTCGAGCGGCTCGCGCACACCGTGCTGCCGGACGGCGACCCGGCGCGGGACCTGCTGGTGCTGATGCACCCGCTGGCGCTGTTCTTCTCGGGTCGCCGGGAGGAGGCGGCGGCCCGTCTGCAGGCCGTCCTCGAGGACGAGGACCCCTGGGTGCGGGCGGCGGCGCGCAGCGTGCGGATGTTCCTGGCCGAGAACGACGGCGACCTGGACCTGGTGCGCCGGGAGGCCGACGCAGCGGTGGCGGGATGGGCGGGCCTGGGCGACCACTGGGGCCTGGCCGCGACGCTGTCGACACGCGCGCAGCTGCGCACGGCGGACGGCGACCTGGACGGCGCCGCTGCCGACCTGCGCGAGGGGCTCGTGCACCTGAGGGCGCTCTCCGGTGCCGCGGACGACGTCGTGACCCTGCTGCGGCTGTCCGACCTCCGGATGCGGGTGGGCGACCTCGCCGGCGCCCGGGCGTACGCGGAGGCGCTGTGGGACGACCGTCGCTACCGCACCCCCGGCTCCGGCACCGACCTGTTCGGCGACGTGCTCGCGGTGGCACTGGGCCTGGCCGAGGACGACCGCGCGGCCGTCGCGGCGGCACGAGACCGGCTCCGCGCCCTCGTCGCGTCCACGCCCACGGTCGGCGCGCGCGATCACGCCGGCGCCCTGGCCTGGACCTGCCTCGCGCAGCTCGCCGTCCTCGACGGCGACCTCGACCAGGCGCTGGCCGCTGCCCGCACGGCGTACCGGTTCGCGGTCGGCAGCCAGGACCTCCCGGTGCTGGCCGGCGCCGGCCTCTCGGTCGCCGAGCTGGCCCTGGCGCGGGGCCAGGAGCGTGCTGCGGCCCGGGTGCTGGGAGCGAGCGCCCGGCTGCGCGGGTCGCCGGACCTCACCCAGCTCCGGATCGCCCGGCTCATGCAGACGCTGCGTGAGCGGCTCGGTCCCGAGCTTGACGCCCTGCTCGACCAGGCCCGGGCCCTGGACCGCGCGTCCGCGGTCCGGGCCCTCGACCCTGACGTCGTGCTGGACCAGGCGTCGGCCCTGGACCGCGCGTCGGCGGTCGTGTCCGTCGACCCCGACGTCGTGCTCGAGCAGGCGTCGGTCCGGGACCGCTCGTCCGCGGTGGAGACCGTCGACCCCGACGTCGTGCGGGCTCAGGACCGCCGGCGGTAGCCGCGCAGGGCCAGCGGGAAGAACACCGCGAGCAGCACGGCCATCCACGCCAGCGTCCAGAGCAGGTCCGTGCTCACCGGGCCGCCGACCATGAGCCCGCGCACTGCGCCGACCAGGTGGCTGATCGGGTTGACGTCGACGAACGCCTGCAGCCAGCCCGGCATCGTGGAGGTCGCCACGAAGGTGTTGGAGCCGAAGCTCAGCGGCAGCACCAGCAGGAACATCACGCCCTGCACGGCCCCCGGCGTGCGGGCGACGGTCCCGACGAAGACCGAGACCCAGCCGAAGCACAGCGCGAAGCCCATGGACAGCAGGAGGGCGGCGCCGATCGGCAGCCACCCGTTGACGGCGTCGAAGCCGAGCAGCAGGCCGAAGCCGATCATCACCGCGAACAGGATCAGGTAGCGGACGACGTCGGCGAGGACGGCCCCGACCAGCGGGGCGGACCGGGCGATCGGCAGGGAGCGGAAGCGGTCGAACACGCCCTTCTCGATGTCGGCGTTGAGGTTCTGCCCCAGGGCGACGCTGGCCATGGCGATCGTCTGGCCCAGCAGGCCCGGCAGCAGGAACTGCAGGTAGTCCTGCTGGGAGCCGCCCGCGATCGCGCCTCCGAAGATGTACGTGAACAGGCCGAGGAAGATCACCGGCTGGAGCGTGACGTCGATGAGCGCCTCGGGGGTGTGCGCCATCTTGACCAGGCTGCGCCGGGCCAGGACGAGCGCGTGGTGCAGCCCACGACCGGGTCGTGCGGTGGGCGTCGGCGCGGTCGTCCGGACCGGCGAGCCGGGAGCGGGACGGGTCTGGGTGGCGGTGCTCATGCGGCCTCCTCGAGGGCGGGCTGGGGGGCGCCGGTCAGGGTCAGGAAGACCTCGTCCAGGCTGGGCAGGTGGAGCGAGAGCTCGTGCACGGCGATGCCGGCGGAGCTGATGCGGCTGACCAGCGGAGGCAGCAGCGCGTCGTCGTCGACCCGCACGGTCAGCTCGCCGCGACCCGACTCGGCGGGGGTGACGCCGGTCAGGTCGGCGAGGATCCCGGCGACCTCCGGCGTGCGAGACGGGTCGACGGCCCGCACCCGCAGGCGCTGGCCCCCGACGACCCGCTTGAGGCCGTCCGGGGTGTCGTGGGCGATCACGCGGCCCTTGTCGATGACGGTGATGGCGTCCGCCAGGGCGTCGGCCTCCTCGAGGTACTGCGTGGTGAGCAGCACGGTCGAGCCGTCGGCGACGACCCGGCGCACCACCTCCCACATCTCCTCGCGCTTGGCCGGGTCCAGGCCGGTGGTCGGCTCGTCCAGGAAGATCACCGCAGGACGGCCGACCAGGCTGGCGGCCAGGTCCAGCCGGCGCCGCATGCCCCCGCTGTAGGTCTTGGCGCGGCGCTCGGCCGCCTCCGACAGGTCGAACCAGGCGAGCAGCTCGGCGGCCCGGGCGCGCGCGTCGCGGCGGCTGAGGTCGAGCAGCTCCCCGATCATCACCAGGTTCTGCGTGCCGGTCAGGTCCTCGTCGACCGAGGCGTACTGCCCGGTCAGGCCGATCCTGGCCCGCACCGCGGCGGGGTCGGCGAGCACGTCGAGCCCGGTGATGCGGGCGCTGCCGGCGTCCGGGCGCAGCAGCGTCGCCAGGACCCGCACGGCGGTGGTCTTGCCGGCGCCGTTCGGCCCCAGCACGCCGAGCACGGTCCCTTCCGGGACGGCCAGGTCGACCCCGTCGAGCGCCTGGGTGGAGCCGAAGCGGTGGGTGAGGCCGGTGGCCTCGATGGCGTTGGTCATGTGGTCCCCTCTCGTCGCGGGTCACCCTGCACGCACGCGCTGACAGGACGCGCACGTGCCGCGCACGCACTGTGGACGGGTGGGTCAGCCGCGCCGGGTGTGTCAGCACCTGCGCTCGGCCCTGGTCAGGGGCCGCTGGACGCACGTGCGCGACCACGCGGTCGCCGTGGCGCCCGCCCGGACGCCGGGCTCCGCCACTCACGGCCCTCGACAGCCCGGCGCGGCGGTCCCCGTTCCTCCGCCGGGGCAGGATGGGCCGGTGTCGGAGCCCACCGGTCCTGCCCGGCCGCTGACCGTGCTCACCGGAGGTGGGCGGGGCATCGGCGCGGCCACCGCGCTGCACCTCGCGCGGGAGGGCCACGACCTCGTGCTCGGGTACCTGCGCGACGCCGCGGCCGCCGAGCGGGTGGCTGCCGCCGTGCGCGGTCTCGGCGCGCGCGTCGTCGCGGTGGCCGGGGACGTGGCCGACGAGGCGACGGCCGACCACCTCTTCGACGCGGCGGCGCAGCTGGGCGTGGTGACCGGGCCGGTGAACAACGCCGGCCTGACCGCCCACCTCGCCGACCTGGCCGACACCTCCACCGACGTGGTGCGCCGCGTCGTCGACGTCAACCTGCTCGGGGCGGTCTGGTGCTGCCGGCGGGCGGCGCAGGTCATGTCCACCAGCCGCGGTGGGGCGGGAGGAGCGATCGTCAACGTCTCGTCGGGGGCGGCGACGCTGGGCTCCCCGTACGAGTACGTCCACTACGCGGCGGCCAAGGCGGGTGTGGAGGCCCTGACGGTCGGGCTGGCGAAGGAGCTCGCCGACCAGGGCGTACGGGTCAACGCCGTCGCCCCCGGGATGGTCACGACCGAGATCCACGCCGCCGCCGGCGACCCCGGCCGCCTCGCCCGCGTCCTGCCCCGCATCCCCATGGGCAGGGCCGGCGCTCCCGACGAGATCGCCTCTGCGATCGCCTGGCTGCTCGGGCCGCAGGCCGGCTACGTCACCGCCGCCACGCTCCGCGTCGCCGGCGGTCTCTGAGCGGCTCGCGCTGCCCGGCGGACGCCCAGCCCGGACGGCTCAGACGGCGGAGAACAGGAACTGCGTCTGCTGGGTGGCGCTGAAGTCGTCGTCGCTGACCAGGACGACGCTGCGGCGCCCGTCGGGCAGCCGCGGGCCGAACGTCAGGCCTTCGAGGTTGTCCAGCGTGATGCCGAGCGAGGCCAGGTCGAGCAGCAGCGTCTTGCTCGCCGGGGTGACGCCGGCCAGGTCCGCCGGCAGGGCGCGGCGCCCGCGGACGTCCGTCGCGCCCGTGACGTCGACGACGTACAGCCGCGGGAGCCCCCCAGCAGGGCCAGGGCGCAGGCGCTGCCTGCCAGGCCGAGCGCGACCCCCCGCCTGCGGAGCGGCACCGGGCGGGAGCCGGGGGAGTGCGGGGCGACGACGGCCGACACGGGTCCTCCAGGGAGCGGGTGCGCGGGGAGCGCGGCGGGCGGGCCGCGGCGGCACGCTGGCACGTACGGGCTCGACGCCGGCGACCCCTCGATGGCCAGCGCGTGAACTTCCGCGGCGCCACGGACGGGCGCGGCGGCGGGCCCCTGCCACCGCCTGGCCCTGCCACCGCCTGGCCATGCGGCCGACGAGCCCCGGCGTTCGCGAGCCTCAGCCGGACGGGCTGCCCGGCTCCGGACACCGCGTGTAGGTCAGGCCGGGGTCGCGGACGACGACGTGCTCGTCGTACGGCCGGCGGCACCTGGAGCACCGCTGCACCGGCCGGTCCGGGGACGCCCTGACCGGTGCGTGCAGGTCACCGCGGTCCGCGGGTCCCATGAAGGTGTAGAGGAAGCGCTCGAACCGGTTGCGCCCGGGCCGAGCCGGGGCGTCGGGCGCGTCGTCACGGTGGCCATCCTCCGCTCCCGCGCGGGGTTGCGCGTGGCTGGCGGACCGGTCGGCAGCGTCCGCGGGTGCGGGCTGCCGCTCGACGAGCAGGTCGCGCGCCGAACCAGGGTTCCGCCGGGGCGCGGGCGGGGGTAGATGCTGCCCAGAGGTCTCCGAGACCGACGGCACACTGATGGAGGACGCATGGCACCCCGACCGACCCGCGAGGACAAGTTCAGCTTCGGGCTGTGGACGGTGGGCTGGCAGGCCCGCGACCTGTTCGGCGAGGCGACCCGCCCCGCCCTGGCCGCTGTCACCGCCGTCGAGAAGCTGTCCGAGATGGGCGCGTACGGCATCACGTTCCACGACGACGACCTGATCCCGCCGGACAGCAGCCCGACCGAGCGCACCCGCATCATCGACGAGTTCAAGGGCGCGCTGAGCGACACCGGGCTGGTCGTCCCGATGGTCACCACGAACCTGTTCAACGACCCGGTGTTCAAGGACGGCGGCTTCACCAGCAACGACCGCAGCGTGCGCCGGTACGCGCTGCGCAAGGTCATGCGCAACATGGACCTCGCCGCGGAGCTGGGCGCCGAGATCTACGTCTTCTGGGGCGGCCGCGAGGGCAGCGAGGTCGACTTCGCCAAGGACGTCCGCAGTGCCCTGGACCGTTACCGCGAGGGCATCGACCTGCTCGCGCAGTACTCGATCGACAAGGGCTACGGCCTGAAGTTCGCCATCGAGCCCAAGCCGAACGAGCCGCGCGGGGACATCCTGCTGCCGACGATCGGGCACGCGCTGGCCTTCATCTCCCAGCTCGAGCACGCCGACATGGTCGGCATCAACCCCGAGACCGGCCACGAGCAGATGGCGAGCCTGAACTACACGCACGGCATCGCGCAGGCGCTGTGGCAGGGCAAGCTCTTCCACATCGACCTGAACGGCCAGAAGGGTCCCCGCTACGACCAGGACCTCGTGTTCGGCTACGGCGACCTGCTCCAGGCCTTCTCCACCGTCGACCTGCTCGAGAACGGTGCCCCCGGCGGCGGCCCCACGTACGACGGCGACCGGCACTTCGACTACAAGCCGCTGCGCACCGAGGACATCGACGGCGTCTGGGAGTCCGCGCTGGCCAACATGGAGCTCTACCTGACGCTGCGCGAGCGGTCGCAGGCGTTCCGCGCCGACCCCGAGGTCCAGGAGGCCCTCGAGGCGGCCCGCGTCGCCGACCTCGGCGTGCCGACGCTCGAGCCCGGCGAGTCGTACGAGCAGCTGCTGCAGGACCGCAGCGCCGGCGAGGACTTCGACCTCGAGGGCGCCCGCACGCAGGGGTACGGCTACGCCCGCGTGCAGCGTCTCGCGCTCGAGCACCTGCTCGGGGTGCGCTGACCGATCGACCCTGCGGCGCGTCCCGGGCAGTGCCCCGGGGCGCGCCGCCTGGTCGGTAGGGAGCCGCCCGCAGCCGGCCCTGGCGCTCAGCGGTCGATCATGCGCTGCATGGCCTCGGGGTAGCGCTCGCCGACGACCTGGATCCGGGCGGACGCGTCGTCGAGCTGGGCGACGTCCTCGTCGGTGAGGGCGAGGTCGGCCGCGCCGAGGTTCTCCTCGAGCCGCTCGATCCGCCGCGTCCCGGGGATGGGGGCGATCCAGGGCTTGCGGGCCAGCAGCCACGCGAGGGCGACCTGGCCGGGCGTCGCGCCCTTCGCGTCCGCGACGCGGCGCACCAGGTCGACGACGGCCTGGTTGGCCTGCCGAGCCTCGACGGTGAAGCGCGGCAGGCCGGCGCGGATGTCGCCCTCGGAGAACTCGGTGGACGCGCTGACCGTGCCGGTGAGGAAGCCGCGCCCCAGGGGGCTGAACGGCACGAAGCCGATCCCGAGCTCCTCCAGGGTCGGCAGGATCTCGGCCTCGGGCTCGCGCCAGAACAGGGAGTACTCCGACTGCAGCGCCGCGACCGGCTGCACCGCGTGCGCGCGTCGGATGGTCTGCACGCCCGCCTCGGACAGGCCGAAGTGCTTGACCTTTCCGGCGTCGACGAGCTCCCGGACGGTGCCCGCGACGTCCTCGATGGGGGTCTGTGGATCGACGCGGTGCTGGTAGTACAGGTCGATCGTGTCGATGCCGAGCCGCCGCAGGGAGCCGTCCACGGCACGGCGGATCGACTCGGGCCGGCTGGACAGGCCGGTCTGCCTGCCGTCGCCGTCGAACGCGAACCCGAACTTGGTCGCGATGACGACCTGGTCGCGCACCGGTCGCAGCGCCTCGCCGACGAGCTCCTCGTTGACGTACGGGCCGTACACCTCCGCGGTGTCGAACAGGGTGACGCCGCGCTCGACGGCGCCGCGCAGCACCGCGATCATCTGGTCGCGGTCTCCTGGGTTGGGGCCGAAGCTCTGGCTCATCCCCATGCAGCCGAAGCCGATCGGGGAGACCTGCAGCCCGTTCCCGAGCGTGCGCTTGTCCATCTGCTGTCTCCTTGGGGGTACTGCGTTAGCGGGACCGTGCGGACAGCGCACCCGTTCCCCGCTGCGCGCTCGCGCACCGACCGCGCCGGAGAACGCGGTGGAGACCACACGTCGAGCCAGCCGGTGCGCACCTCCGTGCGCCCGACCGACCCGTACGCCCGCGACACCGCAGGCTGCAGGCCGCTGCGCTCGGAGGCCCTCCTGGCGTGCGAGCGTTCCGCGCAGCGCCAGCAGGCGTGCCGCCGGTGGCAGGACCGGTGGGGCGCCCCTGCTCGAGGGCTCAGACGCTGCCGGGCGCTGCCGAGCGAGGCTCCTGCTGCGCGCCCGGCAGGGTTCGAACCTGCGACCTGCCGCTTAGAAGGCGGCTGCTCTGTCCAGCTGAGCTACGAGCGCGGGGGCGGGACGGGCAGCCGGAGGATGGCCTCCTGCTGCCGTCGGTGCCTCTGCCCGTGAGTCTGCCCGACAGGAGCGGCGGACGCGGCGCGCTCCTCGCCTGGACAGGCCTCCAGATCGGCTCCGCCGGCGACGAGGACGATGGCACCGCCGCACGGCCCTGACCTCTGGAGCCTCCATGCCCCGCATGCGCAGCCGTCGGGCCGTCGTGGCCCTGCTCGCCGCCCTCGCCGCCGTCGCGGCGCCGTCGGTCGCCGCCTCGCCGCAGCCGGCGAGCGCCGCCTCCCCGACGCTGCACCGCACGGTGTCGGGCTGGATCCCGTACTGGTCCGCCGGCACGTCGTACGCCGTCACGCTGCGCAACGCCGCGATGTTCGGCACGGCCAGCCCGTTCTGGTACGCCGCAGCCGCCGGCAGCGTCCGCAGCGAGACGGGGGCCGGCAACCGCACCATGATCGACGGCCTGCACCGGGCGGGCGTGGCCGTCGTGCCGACGGTCACGTCGCCGCTGTCCGCGTCGCAGGTCGCGGGGCTGGGGGCCGACCCCGTCCGGCGGCGGGCGCACGTGGACGCCCTGATGCGGGTGGTCGCCTCGCGGGCCTACGACGGGCTGGACATGAACTACGAGCAGATGATGTTCACGACCAGTCGGGCGCAGGCGGCGCGCACGCGGGCGGGCTACACGGCCATCGCCACCGACCTCTGCAGGCGCCTGCACGCCGCGCGCAAGCAGTGCGTGATCACGGTGCTGGGACGCACCTCCGACGCCTTCTCCGTCTGGCACGCCAAGCTCATCCCCGCCGTGTACGACTATGCGGCGCTCGGCGCGATCGCGGACCGGGTGCGCGTGATGGCCTACGACGAGCACACCGGCAGCACCGGCCCCGGGCCCATCGCCTCGATCGGCTGGGTCGAGGACATCGCGCGCTACACCGCCTCGAGGGTGGCGCCGGCCAAGGTCGAGCTGGGCGTGCCGCTGTACGGCCGGCACTGGTCCGGCTCCTCGCTCGTGGGCTCGGTCACCGCCCCGCAGGCGGTCGCCCTCGCCCGCAGCGCCGGCGCGCGCGTGCGCTGGAGCGCCACCACCGCGTCGCCGCGCGCAGCGTGGACGGCCGGGGGGCAGCGGCACGTCGTGCACTTCTCCGACGCGCGCTCCGTCGCCGTGCGCCAGGCCCTCGCCAAGCGCTACGGCTTCGCGGGCACGGCGCTGTGGGCTCCCGGGCAGGAGGACCCCGCGACCTGGGCGCAGCTGCGCGCCGGAGCCACCTGGTAGCCGGCGTCCACAGCGCCGCCGGCTGTCCACAACCGCAGGCCGATCCGCGCTGCCGGGCCCGTCCGGAGCTCAGGGTCGTACCCGTCGGTGGACGCGCCACCGGCCGCAGACCCCGGAGGTCCCCGTGCACGAGCCCCTTCTGACCGTCGTCGGCAACGTCGCCGGGCCGCCCCGCCAGCGCACCACCCCGGCGGGCGTCTCCGTCGCGGACTTCCGCATCGCCGCCACGCCGCGGCAGAAGGACAAGGCCGCCGGGACCTGGGCGGACGGCGAGACCATCTGGTTCGGGGTGACAGCGTGGCGGGCGCTGGCCGAGCACTGCGCGGCGTCGCTGAAGAAGGGCGACCGGGTGATCGTCACGGGCCGGCTGACGACGCGCAGCTGGGAGGCCGAGAACGGGGAGCGGCGCAGCGGCCTGGAGGTGGAGGCCAGCTCGGTCGGCCTGGACCTGTCGCGGGGGAGCGCGTCGTACGTGAGGTCCGCGACGCTGGTGGTCAACGAGGACCCGGCCGTGCTGAGCGGCCAGGTGGACGCGATCACCGGGGAGCTGCTGCGCGAGGAGCTCGACCCCCTCGACGAGCACGACGGCGAGCACGAGGACGCGGCCGCGGCCTGATCCCCCAGGCGGCCAGCGGGCCTCCGTCGCCGCCGGGGCGGGCGCGCAGCGGCACGCCGGCGCGCTGGAGCGCCGCCGTGTCCTGCCCCGTCGGGCACAATTGCGGGGTGGGCATGCGTGCGGGGCTCGGGCTCCAGGACGTCGGGCTGGGGGCGCTGGCCGTCGCGGTGCTCGCGGGAGCGCTGTTCGCGGTGCAGGGTCCGGGCGAGGCGCCGGCGGCGCAGCAGCCTGCTGCGGCCGTCGCCACCTACCCGGCTGCACCCGAGCAGGTCGCGGCGCTGTTCGTCGGCGACAGCTTCACCGCAGGCACGGGTGCGGCCGACCAGCAGCACGCGGAGAGCTGTCTCACGGCGGCCGAGCTCGGCTGGATCTGCAACCTGGACGCCCAGGGCGGGACCGGGTTCGTCGCCGACGGGCGGGCCGACAGCCCGACCTCCGGCCCGCTCGCCTCCCGCCTGGCGCAGACGCACCAGCACTACCTGGCGGACGTGATCGTGGTGGACGCCGGCCGCAACGACGCGGCGCTGCCCGCGGCGCAGGTCCGCGGTGCCGTGACCGCGTACCTGAAGGCGCTGCGGGCCGCCTGGCCGGAGGCGGAGCTGGTCCTGGTCGCGCCGTACTTCCTCGACAGCACGTCACCGCTCGGGACTCCGGGGACGGCGTTCCTGCGGGCGCAGGCCGAGCACTTCGACGCGAAGCTGATCGACCCGGTCGGCGAGGGCTGGGTCCGGGACGACCGGACGAGCGGGCTCACGGTCGAGGACGGGGTCCACCCGAGCCCGGAGGGCCACGCCTACCTCGCCCGGCACCTCGTCGAGGACCTGCGCAGGCTCGGGCTCGGCGACGTGTCGATCACCGACCTCCGCGGCGCCCGCTCCGCGGCGTAGCCGCGCCTGGCCGCCTCGTCCCGCGCCGGCTGAGCCTGGGCAGGGCTCGCGCCGGGGTCCGCCTCGACGGCCCGGCCACGGGCACCGGCGCCCGTAGGCTGGGCGGCATGGCGCAGTTCATCTACTCGATGCAGAAGGTCCGCAAGGCAGTCGGCGACAAGGTGATCCTGGACGACGTCACCCTGTCGTTCCTGCCGGGAGCCAAGATCGGCGTGGTCGGGCCGAACGGCGCCGGCAAGTCGACGGTGCTGAAGATGATGGCCGGGATGGACCAGCCCTCCAACGGCGACGCGAAGCTCACGCCGGGCTTCACCGTCGGCATGCTGATGCAGGAGCCCCCGCTCGACGACACCAAGACGGTGCGCGGCAACGTCGAGGACGGCGTCAAGGCCATCCGCGACGTGATGGTCCGCTACGAGGAGCTCAACGAGAAGATGGGCGCCCCGGACGCCGACTTCGAGAAGATCCTCGAGGAGCAGGCCCCGCTGCTGGACGCCATCGAGGCCGCCAACGCGTGGGAGCTCGACAGCCAGATCGAGCAGGCGATGGACGCGCTGCGCTGCCCGCCGCCGGACGAGCCGGTCGACCACCTCTCCGGGGGCGAGCGCCGCCGCGTGGCGCTGTGCAAGCTCCTGCTCGAGGCCCCCGACCTGCTGCTGCTCGACGAGCCGACCAACCACCTCGACGCCGAGAGCGTGGAGTGGCTGGAGAACCACCTCTCCCGGTACGCCGGCGCCGTCCTGGCCGTGACTCACGACCGCTACTTCCTGGACAACGTCGCCGAGTGGATCCTCGAGCTCGACCGCGGCCGCGCCTACCCGTACGAGGGCAACTACTCGACCTACCTGGAGAAGAAGCAGGAGCGGCTGGCCGTCCAGGGCAAGAAGGACGCCAAGCTCTCCAAGCGGCTCAAGGACGAGCTCGAGTGGGTGCGGCAGAACGCCAAGGGCCGCCAGACCAAGAGCAAGAGCCGCCTGGCCCGCTACGAGGAGATGGCCGCGGAGGCGGAGAAGACCCGCAAGCTCGACTTCGAGGAGATCCAGATCCCGGCAGGGCCGCGGCTCGGCAGCGTGGTCATCGAGGTCAAGGACCTCGTCAAGGGCTTCGGCGACCGGGTGCTCATCGACTCCCTGAGCTTCGACCTGCCGCGCGGCGGCATCGTGGGGATCATCGGGCCGAACGGCGTCGGCAAGACGACGCTGTTCAAGACGATCGTCGACCTCGAGAAGCCGGACGCGGGCGCGGTGCGCGTCGGCGAGACGGTCAAGCTGTCGTACGTCGACCAGAACCGCACCGGCATCGACCCGAAGAAGACCGTCTGGGAGGTCGTCTCGGACGGCCTGGACTACATCCAGGTCGGCAGCCAGGAGATGCCCAGCCGCGCCTACATCGGCGCGTTCGGCTTCAAGGGCCCGGACCAGCAGAAGAAGGCCGAGATCCTGTCGGGCGGGGAGCGCAACCGGCTCAACCTGGCGATGACGCTCAAGCAGGGCGGCAACGTCCTGCTGCTCGACGAGCCGACCAACGACCTCGACGTCGAGACGCTCGGCTCGCTGGAGAACGCGCTGCTGGAGTTCCCGGGCTGCGCGGTCGTCATCAGCCACGACCGGTGGTTCCTCGACCGGGTCGCCACGCACATCCTGGCGTGGGAGGGCACCGACGAGCAGCCCGCGCAGTGGTACTGGTTCGAGGGCAACTTCGAGTCGTACGAGAAGAACAAGGTCGAGCGGATGGGGCAGGACGCCGCCCGCCCGCACCGGGTCACGTACCGCAAGCTGACCCGCGACTGACGTGACGCGCAGCCGGGGGCCCGCCACCGCAGCCTTCGCCGCGGTGGCGGTCCTCAGCCTCGTGGTGCTGTTCTCACCGCGCGGCCCCTCGCCCGCCTCCGGCCTGGGGCACCTGGACAAGGTCGTGCACCTCACGCTGTTCGCGCTGCTGGCCGCGACGGCGCGCTGGAGGTTCGGGCCGGCGCCGGCGGTGCTGCTGGCGGTCTGCGCGTACGCGCCGCTGAGCGAGCTCGTGCAGGGGCTGGCGCTGCCCGGGCGCCAGGCGGACTGGTACGACGGCGTCGCCGACCTGACCGGCGTGGCGCTCGGCTGGCTGCTGGTGTCCCGGCTGCTCCGGGCACCGGACGACCGGCCCCGGGCCACCGCCTCCCGCTGAACGGCCAGGGTCAGCGGGGCGCGTTGACCAGTGTCTGCGCCGCCCGCTCCAGGTGGTCGCGGATCGCCGTCCGGTCGTGCTCGTCGACGTCCAGCCGGGCGACGGCCGGGAGCATGTGCGACAGCCAGGCATCGCGCTCGCGCTCGCCGATCTGCCACGTGACGTGCCGCATCCGCAGCCGCGGGTGGCCGCGCTGCTCGCTGTAGGTCGTCGGCCCGCCCCAGTACTGCTCCAGGAACATTCGCAGCCGCTGCTTCGCGGGCTCCAGGTCCTCCTCCTCGTACAGGGGGCGCAGGACGGGGTCGTCCGCGACGCCGGAGTAGAAGTCGTCGACGAGCTGGCGGAACACGGGCGAGCCGCCCACCCGCTCGTACAGGGACATCTCGTTCAGGGCGGCACCTCGCTCGCGAGCTCGCTCAGGGACGGCGGCCCCACGACGTTACGTCGCGGGCCGGGGTGCACCGCGCGCCGGGAGACGCGTACGTTCCCCGGCACCCGGCGACCGCCGGGCCCCCGCGCAGATCGGAGACCGTCGTGTCCCGTCGCAGAGCTCTGCTCGCCGCTCCGGTGATGCTCGTCCCGGCGCTGCTGGCACCGGTGCTCAGCCCACCCGGGGCGACCGCCGCCCCGGCCGCCGGCCCTGCTGCCGCCGCGCTCCCGCCGTCCGCCGCGCCGCACGCACCGGCCGTCGCGACGGTGAGCAGGCACGCCGTGGCGGTCGGCACCGGCGGCGCGGTGGCCGCCGAGACGCCCGGCGCCACCCGGGCCGGCCTCGCCGTGCTGAAGGCCGGGGGCAACGCGGTCGACGCGGCCGTCGCGACCGCGGCCGCCCTCGGGGTGGACGACCCGTTCGTCGCCGGTCCCGGCGGCGGCGGCTTCATGGTCATCCACCTGGCCAGCGGCCGGAACGTCACCATCGACGGCCGCGAGACGTGCCCCGCCACCTGCACCCCGCGGCTGTTCCTGGACCGGTCCGGCAAGCCGCTCGACTTCGAGCTGGCCCGGCACTCCGGCGTCAGCGTCGGCGTGCCCGGCATGGTGGCGCAGTGGAGCAAGGCCGTCCGGCTGTACGGCCGGCACAGCCTCGCGCAGGACCTGCAGCCCGCGATCCGGCTGGCCCGCACGGGCTTCCGGGTGGACGCGGAGTTCCGCTCCACCACCCAGGCGTCGCTGGCGCAGCTGCAGGCGTTCACGAGCAGCCGCAAGCTCTTCCTCACCAAGGCGGGCGGGCCGCTGCCGGTCGGGACCCTGTTCCGCAACCCCGACCTCGCGAACACCTACACGCTGCTCGCCCGCAACGGTCCCGCGGCGTTCTACCGCGGGCGCATCGGCGCGGCCGTGGCCAAGGCCGTCCAGCACCCGCCGGTCGCCGCGCAGACCGACCTCACCGTGCTGCCCGGGAGCATGACGACGCAGGACCTGCGCCAGTACGTCGCGAAGAGCCGCACGCCCACGCACGTGCGCTACCGCGGCCTGGACGTCTACAGCATGGCGCCGCCGTCCTCCGGCGGCACGACCGTCGGGGAGGCGCTGAACATCCTGTCCGGCTGGCAGCTCGGCAGCGAGTCGCGGGCCACCGCGCTGTTCCACTACCTGGAGGCGTCCCGGCTGGCCTTCGCCGACCGCAACGCCTACGTCGGCGACAGCGACTACGAGCCGGTCCCGGTCGCCGCGCTGCTGGACAAGCAGTTCGCCGCGACCCGGCGCTGCCTGGTCAAGGGCACCGCCCTGAAGAGCCCGGTGGCCCCCGGCGACCCGTTCGCGCCGTACTCCAGCTCCTGCAGCACGGGGTCGGCGCCGGCCGCCCCCGTCGCCCAGGAGGGCAAGGAGACCAACCACCTGGTCACCTCCGACCGGTGGGGCAACGTCGTCTCGTACACCAACACCATCGAGCAGCTCGCGGGCAGCGGGATCACCGTCCCCGGCCACGGCTTCCTGCTGAACAACGAGCTGACGGACTTCGACTTCGCCCCCGCGACGCCCGCCACGTACGACCCGAACCTGCCGGCGCCGGGCAAGCGGCCGCGCTCGAGCATGAGCCCGACCATCGTGGTCCGCGACGGCAAGCCGTTCCTGGCGGTCGGCTCGCCCGGCGGCTCGACGATCATCACGACGGTGCTGCAGACGCTGGTCAACCGCATCGACCTCGGCATGACGCTGCCGCAGGCCATCGCCGCACCACGGGCGAACCAGAGCAACAGCGGCGCGACCGTCGTCGAGCCGGCGTTCGCCGCGGCGCCGTACGCGAGCGTCCTGCAGCGCCGCTACGGCGAGACGTTCAGCGTCCTGAAGCCGCCGGCCGACACCATCGGGTTCGTCAACGCCCTGGAGTTCCTGTCCGGCGGGCGCGTCCTGGCCGCGACCGAGCCCCGGCGCTCCGGTGGAGGGACGGCGCTGGTCGTCCATCCGACGCCGTGACCGCAGCGGGGTCCGGGCCGACCGGCCCGGACCCCGCTGTCACAGCTCCAGCCCGGTGTGCGCCGCGAGGAACGCCAGCAGGTCGGTGCTGAGCCCGACGGTGCGACTGACCGAGCGGGCGCCGTGCCCCACGTCGCGCTCGTCGCGCAGCAGCACCGGCGCGTCCGAGGTGGTCGCGGACTGCAGGGCCGCGCACAGCTTGCGGGCGTGCAGCGGGTCCACCCGGCTGTCGCCGTCGAAGACCGTGAACAGCACCGCCGGGTACGCCGTGCCCTCGCGCACCGCGTGGTACGGCGAGTAGGACAGCAGCCAGCCCAGCTCGGTGGGGTCCTGCGCGGTGCCGTACTCGTCGTTCCAGGTCCGCCCCAGCCCGAACAGCTCGTAGCGGACCATGTCGAGCAGCGGCGCGCTGCACACCACGGCGGCGTACGCCTCGGGTCGCTGGGTCAGCGCTGCGCCGACGAGCAGCCCGCCGTTCGAGCCGCCGTAGATGCCGAGCTGCCCCGGCGTCGTCCAGCCGTCCGCGACGAGCCGGTCGGCGCAGGCGGCGAAGTCGTCGAAGACGTTCTGCTTCTGGTCGCGCATCCCCGCGCGGTGCCACGCCTCGCCCTCCTCCGAGCCGCCGCGCAGGTTGGCCACCACCCACACCCCGCCGGCCGCCACCCACGCCAGCGCAGAGGCGGTGTAGCCGGGGGACAGCGCGATGCCGAAGCCGCCGTAGCCGTACAGCACGGTGGGCCGCGGCCGGTCCGGCTCGGCGACAGGGGAGACGACCAGCCCTCGCACGGTTGTGCCGTCGTACGAGACGTACTCCAGCATCCGGGTGTGCACCTCCGGCAGCTCGGCGCTGCCCGGGGCGTCCTCCCACAGCTCCAGCTCGCCCGTCCGGGCGTCCCAGCGGTGCACGCGCGGCGCGGTGGTGGTGTCGGTCCAGCCCAGCCAGACCTCGCTGCCGCCCTCGGGGTGCCCGGACAGGCCGCCGACGGTCCCGAGGCCCGGCAGCGGGACGGGCTGCTCACCCTCGGGCCCGCGCACGTGCACCTCGCTGACGGCGTGCCGGCTGCGCAGCAGGACCAGCCGGCCGTCCTCCAGCAGCTCGACGTCCTCCAGGACCGCCTCGGGGTCCTCGGGCACGACTGTCGTCCAGGTGCCGGGCGCCGCCAGCTCGGCCGTGCACAGCCGGCCGCGCGGCGCGTCCCGGTCGGTGAGCAGCCACAGCCGCCCGTCGCGCACGAACGGCGAGCACTGCGCGTCCACCCCGACCTGGATCTCGGCGGGCGGGGCCCCGGCGGACAGGTCGAACAGCCAGGCATCGGTACGGGGCGCCGTCCCGGCGCTCGCCGTCACCACCAGCCAGCGGCCGTCCAGCGAGACCGAGCACCCGTAGTAGTTCGTCAGGTCCAGCCCGGCGCCCCACACCTGCTCGTCCTGCTCGGCAGGCGTCCCGACGGTGTGCCGGAACACCCGGCGGTGGAACTGCTCCTCGCCGGCGGGCACGTCCTGCGGGGCCAGCCGCCGCACGTAGAACAGCTCCCGGCCGCCGGGCACCCAGGCGACGGGGGAGGAGCGGCAGCGGTCGACCGGCCCGTCGACGTCCTGGCCGGTGTCGACGTCGAGCACGCGCAGCAGCGACTGCTCGTCCCCGCCGGTCGAGAGCTGGTAGGCCAGCAGCCGGCCCTCCTTGCTCGGCGCCCAGGCATCGAGCGTGGTGGCGCCGCTGGGGTCGATCGCGACCGGGTCGAGCAGCACCCGCGGCGGCCCGCCGCCGGTGCGCGTCCACAGCACGGCGTGCTCCTGCCCGGGCTCGCGGCGCATCCAGAAGCAGCGGTCGGCCCGCCAGGCGGGGACGCCCGCGGCGCCCGCTCCGAGCAGGCCGGCCAGCGAGGACCGCAGCCGCTCCCGCCCGGGCAGGGCGTCCAGGTGCGCGCGGCACAGCCGGTCCTGCTCCGCGCGCCAGGCGGCGGTCCGCGCGGATGTCGGGTCCTCCAGCTCCCGGTACGGGTCCGCGACCTGGTTGCCGTGCAGCTCCTCGACCAGGTCCAGCCGGGGGGCTGCGGGGTAGGTGGGCACGCGACCACGCTAGGTGACCGACCGGTCAACGTCGTGGCGCAACCAGCCGGCATCGGCCATGCTCGGAGGGGGAGGCGGACCATGGCCGAGGCGCTGGTGCTCAACGCGAGCTTCGAGCCGCTGTGCGTCGTGCCCGGCCGCCGGGCGGTCGTCCTCGTGCTGACCGAGAAGGCCGTGGCGGTCGCGGAGTCCGGCGACGTGGTGCACAGCGCGCTCGTCGCGCTGCAGGTCCCGTCCGTCGTGCGGCTCACCCGCTTCGTGCGGGTGCCCTACCGCGCGAGCGTGCCGCTGACCCGCCGGGCGGTGTTCGCCCGGGACGGCGGCCGCTGCGTGTACTGCGGCGCCGCCGCGACGAGCCTGGACCACGTGGTGCCCAGGAGCCGCGGGGGCCCGCACAGCTGGGACAACGTGGTGTCGGCGTGCGGGCGCTGCAACCACGCCAAGGCCGACCGCGCGGTCTCGGAGATGGGCTGGCGGCTGCGCCGGCCCCCGACCGCCCCCAGCGGAGCCGCGTGGCGGGTCGTCGGTGCCCGCCGCCTCGACCCGCGCTGGCGGCCGTACCTGGAGGGGCTGCCGGACGACGTGCTGGAGGAGCCGGCCTGAGGCGCTCGCGCCCCTGCTGGGTACGGTCCGCTCAGTGTGAGGGTGCTGGCGCCGCAGTGGGTTGCGGTTGTTGGGATCCTGGTCTTGGTGGAGTTGGCTCCTACGGTCCGTGCCGCCTGCGCTCGTGGGTCGGCCAGCATGCGTTGTGCCGCTTCGCC
>Ga0210040_10001395_pt1 | contig 36615 bp, 30 predicted proteins | sample CryGeyCG12114_NA_FD_185462 | JGI IMG/M metagenome (GOLD analysis project Ga0210040, IMG submission 185462) | Groundwater microbial communities from aquifer - Crystal Geyser CG19_WC_8/21/14_NA (SPAdes) (version 2) | ecosystem: Environmental > Aquatic > Deep subsurface > Groundwater | place: USA...
GTGTCTCCCCGCTCGGCCTCACCCATGGGTCCCGCGCCGACCCGACTTCCTCGGATCGCACTCCCGCTACCAGCCACCGTCTGATCCCCCGATCTCTTCTTGTCGGCGAGCACATCGTGCACGTCGTGAACCTGTGCACATCTTCGGGTGCGCCGTGGTGAGACGTACGGTCCGACGCGCCGCGCGGACGGAGCCCTAGGCGCCGAGCTTGTAGAGCAGGCCCAGCGCCACGATGCAGGCCAGCCAGATCACCGCGATGATGATCGTCAGCCGGTCGAGGTTGCGCTCGGCGATCGAGGACCCACCCAGCGAGGAGGAGATCCCGCCACCGAACAGGTCCGACAGCCCGCCGCCGCGGCCCTTGTGGAGCAGCACGAACAGGGCGAGCGCGATGCTGGTCACAACCAGCACGATCGAGAAGATCAGGATCGGGGTGGTCATCAGGGGCACGAGCACAGGCACCCGGCAACTTTAACCCAGCGCCGCGACGGACCCGACCTTCTCACCTGTGCCGCCGCGGCCCGACGTCAGGTTCGAGTGGTCGGGTCACCACGTCGAGCGACGGTCGCAGAGACCTCCGGACGACGTCCCCCGAGGGCCGGCTCAGCCGGTGGGGAGGTCGTAGAACCGGGCGATGCCCGTGAACTCGTCGACCTTGAGGCTCGAGCCGCCGACGAGGGCACCGTCGACGTCGGGCTGGGCCATCAGACCGGCAATGTTGTCGGCCTTGACGGACCCGCCGTAGAGCGTGCGGACCGAGTCGGCGACGGCGTCGGAGTAGAGCTCGGCGACGACGCCGCGGATGGCGGCGCAGACCTCCTGCGCGTTCTCCGGGGTCGCGACCTCGCCGGTCCCGATCGCCCAGACCGGCTCGTACGCGACGACGACGGACCCGGCCTGCTCGGCCGTGACGTCGGCGAAGGCCGCGTGGACCTGCGCCACGACGTACGCGACGTGGTCGCCGGACTGACGGACGTCACGGCCCTCCCCGACGCAGACGATCGGCGCGATGCCGGCTGCGAGCGCCTTGCGGGCCTTGAGGTTGACCAGCGCGTCGTCCTCGTGGTGGTAGAACCGGCGCTCGGAGTGCCCGACCGTGACGTAGCGGCACCCGAGCTTGGCCAGCATCCCCGCCGACACCTCGCCGGTGTACTGGCCGGCGTCGTTCGCGGAGACGTCCTGGGCGCCGTACGTGAGCTTGAGCCGGTCACCGTCGATGAGCGTCTGCACCGAGCGGAGATCGGTGAACGGCGGCAGCACGACGACCTCGCACCGCGCGGGGTCCCACTTCTTGTCCTCCAGCGTCCAGGCCAGCTTCTGGGCCAGGCCCACCGCCTCGACGTGGTTGAGGTTCATCTTCCAGTTGCCAGCCATCAGCGGCGTGCGGGGCACGGGGTTCCTTCTTCTGCTCGGGTTGGTGCGGTCGGGTGCGGGACGCGGGTGCGTCGAGCGAGGTCCGGGCTCAGCCCAGGACGGCGAGGCCGGGCAGGGTCTTGCCCTCGAGGTACTCCAGACTTGCTCCGCCGCCGGTGGAGATGTGGCCGAAGTCGTCGTCGGCGAAGCCGAGGTCGCGCACGGCCGCAGCCGAGTCACCGCCGCCGACCACCGAGAGGCCGTCCACCTCCGTGAGGGCCTGGGCGACGGCACGGGTGCCGTTCGCGAACGCCGCCCACTCGGCGACGCCCATCGGACCGTTCCAGAACACCGTCTTCGCACCCCGGACGACGTCGGCGAAGGCGGCCGCCGACTCCGGGCCGATGTCCAGCCCGAGCTGGTCGGCCGGCATCGCGTCGGCCGCGACGACGGTCGGCAGGGCGTCGGCCTTGAACTCCGGCGCCACCACGATGTCGGTGGGCAGCACGATCCGCTTGCCGCTCGTCCGGGCCAGCTCGAGGTAGCCGCGGACCGTGTCGATCTGGTCGCGCTCCAGCAGGCTGGTGCCGACCTCGTGGCCCTGGGCCGCGAGGAAGGTGAAGAGCATCCCGCCGCCGACCACGAGCGTGTCGGCGGTGCTGAGCAGGTTGGCGATGACCGCGAGCTTGTCCGACACCTTGGCGCCGCCCAGGACGACGACGTACGGGCGCTCCGGCGACTCGGTGAGGCGCTTCAGCACCTCGACCTCGGCCAGGACCAGACCCCCGGCAGCGTTCGGCAGCAGCGAGGCCACGTCGTACACGCTGGCCTGCTTGCGGTGCACCACCCCGAAGCCGTCGGAGACGAAGACGTCGCCGAAGGCAACGTACCGGGCGGCCAGCCCGGCGCGTTCCGCGTCGACCTTGGACTCCTCGGCCGGCTCGTAGCGGACGTTCTCCAGCATCCCGACGTCGCCGTCGGCCAGCCCGGCGACCATCGCGGCCGCGGACGGCCCGACCACGTCGGCGGCCAGCGTGACCTCGGTGCCCAGCAGCTCGGAGAGCCGTGCAGCGGCCGGAGCGAGCGAGTACTTCGGGTTCACCTGGCCCTTGGGCCGGCCGAGGTGGGCCATCACGACGACCTTGGCGCCGGCGTCGCGCAGCGAGCTCAGCGTCGGGACGGAGGCCCTGATGCGGCCGTCGTCGGTGATCGTCTGCCCGTCGAGGGGGACGTTCAGGTCGCAGCGGACGAGGACGCGCTTGCCGCGCAGGTCCCCCAGGTCGGCGACGGACTTCATCTGGGCTCTCCTTCGGTGGTGCTTCGGGTGCCGGACGCGCCGTGAGCCCGCCGGAGGAGGACCTCCGACGGGTTCACCGACGAGCCTGGCTCAGAGCGACTTGCCGACGAGCGCGACGAGGTCGACGAGGCGGTTGGAGTAGCCCCACTCGTTGTCGTACCAGCCGACGACCTTCACCTGGTTGCCGATGACCTTGGTGAGGCCCGAGTCGAAGATGCACGAGCTCGGGTCGGTCACGATGTCGGAGGAGACGATCGGGTCCGCGGTGTACTTGAGGTAGCCCTTGAGCGGGCCCTGGGCGGCCGCCAGGAAGGCCGCGTTCACCTCGTCGACGGTCGTCTCCCGGCCGACCTCGACGGTCAGGTCGGTGGCCGAGCCCGTCGGCACCGGGACGCGCAGCGCGTAGCCGTCGAGCTTGCCCTTGAGCTGCGGCAGCACGAGGCCGATGGCCTTGGCGGCACCGGTCGAGGTCGGCACGATGTTGATGGCCGCGGCGCGGGCGCGGCGCAGGTCGGCGTGCGGGCCGTCCTGCAGGTTCTGGTCCTGGGTGTAGGCGTGGATCGTCGTCATCAGACCCTTGACGATCCCGAACTCGTCGTCGAGCACCTTGCCCAGCGGAGCGAGGCAGTTCGTGGTGCAGGAGGCGTTGCTGATGATGTTGTGGGAGGCGGGGTCGTAGTCGCCGTCGTTCACGCCCATGACGACGGTGAAGTCGTCGTTCTTGGCGGGCGCCGAGATGATGACCTTCTTGGCGCCGCCGTCGAGGTGGGCCTTGGCCTTGAGCGCGTCGGTGAAGAAGCCGGTCGACTCGATGACGACGTCCGCACCGATCTCGCCCCAGGGCAGGTTCGCCGGGTCGCGCTCGGCGTAGGACTTGATGACCTGGTCGCCGACCTTGATGCCGCCGTCGACGACCTCGACGTCGGAGCCGAGGCGGCCGAGGATCGAGTCGTACTTGAGCAGGTGGGCCTGGGTGGCGTCGTCACCGAGGTCGTTGAACGCGACGACCTCGATGTCCGCACCGGAGGCCTGCACGGCGCGGAAGAAGTTGCGCCCGATCCGGCCGAAGCCGTTGATGCCGACACGAACGGTCATGAAGCAATCTCCTCGTCGATGGTTGCGACCTCATCACGAGGCCACGCCCACGATAACGAAGTCGGTGCAGACGCGTTACGACCGATCGCAGAGTGGTCTGATACCAGTAGGACCACTGGTTACGCGCTCGTTACGCGCGCCGGTCGCTCAGTCGTCGAGCATGTCCGAGGTCAGCGACGCCTCGGTGCTGGGGATGCCGAGCTCGGCGGCCTTCTTGTCGGCGGTCGCCAGCAGGCGCCGGATCCGGCCGGCGACGGCGTCCTTGGTGAGCTGCGGGGTGTGCAGCTGCCCCAGCTCCTCCAGGCTCGCCTGCTGGTGCTCGACCCGCAGGTCGCCCGCGATCCGCAGGTGCTCGGGCACGTCGTCGCCCAGGATCTCCAGGGCACGTTCGACGCGGGCGCCTGCGGCGACGGCCGCACGGGCCGAGCGACGCAGGTTGGCGTCGTCGAAGTTGGCCAGCCGGTTGGCCGAGGCGCGGACCTCGCGCCGCATGCGCCGTTCCTCCCACGCCATCAGGGAGTCGTGGGCGCCGAGGTGGGTGAGCATCGCTGCGATCGCGTCGCCGTCGCGGACGACCACGCGGTCGATGCCACGGACCTCGCGCGCCTTGGCCGAGATCCCCAGCCGACGGGCGGCACCGACGAGCGCCAGCGCGGCCTCCGGTCCGGGGCAGGTGACCTCCAGCGCCATGGAACGGCCGGGCTCGGTCAGCGAGCCGTGGGCGAGGAAGGCACCCCGCCACGCCGCGATGCAGTCGCACAGCCCGCCGCTGACCACCTGGGCGGGTAGGCCGCGGGCGGGGCGCCCCCGGGAGTCGACCAGCCCGGTCTGCCGCGCCAGGGCGTCGCCGTCCTTGACGACGCGGACCACGTAGCGCGTGCCGCGTCGCAACCCGTTGCCGTTGACGACGACCAGGTCGCTGGTGTGTCCGAAGACCTCGGCGATGTCGGTCCGCAGGCGACGAGCGGCCGCACCGGTGTCGAGCTCGGCCTCGATCACGATCTTGCCGCTGACCACGTGCAGGCCGTTCGCGAAGCGGAGGGTCGTCGCCACCTCGGACTTGCGGTCGCAGGGCTTGGTGACCTTGATGGTCGCGAGCTCAGCCTTGACCTGCGCCGTCATCGCCATGCGGGAATGATGCCACGCGTGTCACACACCCCGCGATCTTCCGGGAGGCGTGAGAACCGGCTCCAGAACCGCCGACAGAGAGTTCCGCGAGCGCCAGCGAGTGGAACTCAGCGCGGGGGGTGAGGGGGGTCGTCCCCCCTCAACGACAGAGAGCTCCGCGAGCGCCAGCGAGTAAAACTCAGCGCGGGGGGTGAGGGGGGTCGTCCCCCCTCAACGACAGAGAGCTCCGCGAGCGCCAGCGAGTGGAACTCAGCGCGGGGGGTGAGGGGGGTCGTCCCCCCTCAGGACACAGCGCTCAGACGCCCATGATCTCGGCGTACGCCGACGCGAGCCGGAGCGGGTCGTGGCGGGGCGAGCCGTCCCGGGCGGCGAGGTCCGCGACCGCGAGGTCGGCCCCGAGGGAGTCGGCCCACGCGACCAGGTGCGGGTCGTCGGAGGCGAACGCGCTGTCGGCCAGGACCACGTCCAGGCGCAGCTTGGGCGCGTGGTCGGCGAGCAGCTCGATGTGCTTGGCCGCGGAGAACCCTGCGGTCTCCTCGGCCGGCTCGAGGTTGAGGACGAGGATCCGCTTGGCCGTCGTCGTCTCGATGGCCTCGGCCAGCTGCGGCACCAGCAGGTGCGGGATCACCGACGTGAACCACGAGCCCGGGCCGAGCACCACCCAGTCGGCGGCCAGCACCGCCTCGATGGAGTCCGCGCAGGCCGGCGGGTCCTGCGGGATCAGGTGGACCGAGCACACCTCGCCGGTCGTCTTGGCGACGCGGGCCTGGCCGCGTACGGACGAGATCTCGTCGGGCCGCTCGGGCGAGACCCCGATGACCTCCGCCTCGATCTCCAGCGGCACCGACGCCATCGGCAGCACGCGCCCCGCGCACCCGAGCAGCCGGGCCACCATGTCCAGCCCGGCCACCGGGTCCCCGAGCCGCTCCCAGAGGCCGGCGATCAGGAGGTTGCCGATCGCGTGGTCGCCGAGCGGGCCCGGCGAGACGAAGCGGTACTGCAGGACGTCGGCCCACGTACGGCCGGACTCGTCGTCGCCGCAGAGCGCGGCCAGAGCCATCCGCAGGTCCCCGGGAGGGAGGCACCCGAGCTCGTGACGCAGCCGCCCGGACGATCCCCCGTCGTCGGCGACCGTCACGACCGCGGTGAGGCGGTCGGTGACGCGGCGCAGGGCCGAGAGCGAGGCGGCGAGGCCGTGCCCGCCACCGAAGGCCACCACGGCCGGGCGCACGTCGACCATCGGCCGGCCCTGCAGCTGGATCGCGGTCCGTGGCTCGCCCGACGGCCTCATTCGCGCCCGAGGTCCCGGTGCAGGACGGTGGTGGGCAGCCCGTCGGCGCGCAGCCGACGCGCGAGCTCCTCCGACATCGCTGTGCTGCGGTGCTTGCCGCCGGTGCACCCGATCCCGATGGTCGCGAACCGCTTGCCCTCCTGCAGGTAGCCCGACGCGACGGTCCTCAGCACGTCCTCCACCGACGCGAGGAAGGGTGCTGCGCCGGCCTGGCTGAGCACGTACGCGCTCACGGGGGCGCTCAGCCCGGTCTGCGGGCGCAGCTCGGGCACCCAGTGCGGGTTGGGCAGGAAGCGCACGTCGAAGATCATGTCGGCGTCGAGCGGGATCCCGTTCTTGAAGCCGAACGAGAGCACCGTGACGCGCAGCGCGTTGTCCGGGCCCCCGTACGCGTGGTTGATCCGGGAGCCGAGCTGATGCACGTTCAGCGAGGACGTGTCGATGACCAGGTCAGCCGCGGCCCGCAGCGTGGCCAGCTGGTCACGTTCCCGGTGGATGCCGTCGAGCAGGCGGCCGTCGCCCTGCAGCGGGTGCGGGCGCCGCACGGACTCCTGGCGCCGCACGATCACCTCGTCCGAGGCCTCGAGGTAGACGATCTCGGGGACCGTCCCGCCCCGCTTGAGCTCGGCGAACATCGCTGGCAGCTGCTCGAAGAACGAGCGCGTCCGGACGTCCAGCACCACGGCCAGCTGCCGGATGCCCGTCCGGCGGGCCTCGGCACACACCTCGGGCAGCACGCTCGGCGGCAGGTTGTCGACCACGTACCAGCCGAGGTCCTCGAGGTTGTCCGCCGCGGTCGAGCGCCCGGCCCCGGACATCCCGCTGACCACGACCACCCGCAGGGGCCGCGCCGCGATCGTCGCCGCGTCGACCACCTCCGCGTCGACCTGCTCCGCCGCGACGGGGGCGATCGGTTCGTCGAGGTCGCCGACGGGCGGCGTGGGGGCGGTCGCCGTCTCGGTGCTCACCCCACCATTATCCGCGGGCCGACCCAACCCCGCAGACGTACGGCCCGCGAGCCGCACCCGCAGCGGAGCCGCGGAGGCACCTCGAGGTCGCGCACACCCTTCGACAAGCTCAGTGAACTCAACGGCGGAGCCACGGGTGTCCCTCGTCCTGAGCCGGACCGCGCTCGATCTCCGCCGACCCGAAAGGCGACCGTGAAGGCGGCCGGCGATCAACCCGCCACGACCACAGCGCAGGAGATCAGCGGTCCGCGAGAACCTCGCCCGTGGCCATGTCGATCGCCTCGCCCGCCGGCTTGGCGTCGAGCGCGCGCTTGACCGCGAACGCGGTCTTGGTCCCGAACCCCGGTACGGCCGCGATCTCCTCGACCGTGGCGGCCCGCAGCTTGCGCAGCGACCCGAAGTGGCTGAGCAGGGTGCGGCGACGCACCTCCCCCAGCCCGGGCACCTCGTCGAGGACCGACTCGACCATCGACTTGCTGCGTCGGCCGCGGTGGTGGGTGATGGCGAAGCGGTGCGCCTCGTCACGGACGCGCTGCAGCAGGTAGAGCCCCTCGCTGGTGCGCGGCAGGATGACGGGCACTCCCGAGTCGGGCAGCCAGACCTCCTCGAGGCGCTTGGCGAGCCCGCACAGCGCCACGTCGTCGATGCCCAGCTCGTCCATCGCCTGGGCGGCGGCGGCGACCTGCGGCGGACCGCCGTCGACGACCACGAGCTGCGGGACGTACGCGAACCGGCGCGGCGCACCGGTCTCGGGGTCCACCAGCAGCGGGCCCTCCACCTCGGCCCCCGTGCCGCTGTCGGGTGCCCCGCCCACCCCGGCCGGGTGCTGGGCGGTGCGGCGGTCGTCGATCATCCGACGGAACCGGCGGGTGATGACCTCGTGCATGGACGCGACGTCGTTCTGCCCGTCGACCCCGCGGATCACGAACCGGCGGTACTCGCTCTTGCGCGGCAACCCGTCCTCGAAGACGACCATCGAGGCGACCACCTCGGTGCCCTGCAGGTTGGAGATGTCGAAGCACTCGATCCGCAGCGGTGCGCCCGGCAGCTCGAGGGCCTCCTGGATCTCCTCCAGGGCGCGGTTGCGCGTCGAGAGATCGCTCGCCCGGGTGGTCTTGTGCCGGATGAGCGCCTCGGAGGCGTTCTTGGCCACGGTCTCCATCAGGGTCCGCTTGTCCCCGCGCTGCGGCACCCGGATGCCGACGTGCGACCCGCGCCGCTCGGTCAGCAGCTCGGTCAGCGAACCGAGCGACGTGGGCAGCTCGGGGACCAGGATCTCGCGCGGCACCGCGTCGCGCGGGTCGGGCTCGTCGTCGGCCTCGGCGTAGAGCTGGAGCAGGAACTGCTCGACCAGCTCGGGCGTGCCGCCCTCGTCGAAGCGGTCCGCGACCCAGCCGCGCTCGCCGCGGATCCGTCCGCCGCGGACGTGGAAGATCTGCACGGCGACCTCGAGCGGGTCCTCGGCCAGCGCGATGACGTCGGCGTCGGTCTCGTCGGTGAAGACGACGGCGTTCCGCTCCAGCGCCCGCTGCATGGCCTGCGCGTCGTCGCGCAGCCGGGCCGCGCGCTCGAAGTCCATCTCGTCGCTCGCCGCGCGCATCTTGCGCTCGATCGAGCGGATCATCGGCGTCGACTGCCCACCCATGAACTGGCAGAAGTCGTCGACGATCTCGCGGTGCTCCTCGGGGCTCACCTTGCCCACGCAGGGCGCGGAGCACTTGTCGATGTAGCCGAGCAGGCACGGACGGCCGAGCAGCTGGTGGTTGCGGAACACCCCCGACCGGCACGAGCGCATCGGGAAGACGTGCAGCAGCTGGTCGACGGTCTCGCGGATGGCCCAGGCGTGCGAGTACGGGCCGAAGTAGCGGTTGCCCTTGCGCTTGGCGCCGCGGCCGACCGTCACGCGCGGGAACTCCTCGCTCAGCGTCACCGCGAGCCAGGGGTAGGACTTGTCGTCGCGGTACTTCACGTTGAAGCGCGGGTCGTACTCCTTGATCCAGGAGTACTCCAGCTGCAGCGCCTCGACCTCGGTCTGGACGACCGTCCACTCCACCTTGTCGGCGGTCGTGACCATCGTGCGGGTGCGCTCGTGCAGCCCGGCCGGGTCGGCGAAGTAGGAGTTCAGCCGCGACCGGAGGCTCTTGGCCTTGCCGACGTAGATGACCCGGCCGTTCTCGTCGGAGAAGCGGTAGACCCCCGGCTGCTCGGGGATGGACCCGGGTGCCGGGCGGTAGGACAGCGGCGCGCGCCGGGCACGAGAGGGTGGCACGCGCCCCAGGTTAGGCGGGCCCTCTGACACCCCGCCCGGTCCGACGCCTCGACGCGGGGACGTCGGCACAACCGTCCTTGACTGACCGGTAGGTTTACCTCATGGTCTCCGCCGCGCGTGAGGTGCTGCTCGACTCCGCCAGCCGGCTGTTCTACGACCACGGGATCACCGCGACGGGTGTCGACGCCGTCGTACGGGCCGCCGGCGTGACCAAGCCGACCCTCTACGCCCACTTCGGCGCCAAGTCGGACCTCGTCGCCGCCGTGCTGCAGCGACGGTTCGAGGCCCGCCGGAACGAGCTGGGGGCGTGGCTCGAGCCGGTCCCGGTCGCCGGGCACCCGCTGGCGGTCCTGGACTGGCTGCAGCACTTCTACGTCGACCGCGGAGACCGTGGGTGCGGCTTCCTGAACGCGGCCGCCGAGCTGGGCGCGCGCGACCCGGCTGCCCGCGCTGTGGTCGAGGCCGAGAAGACGTGGTTGCTGGACGTGCTCGTCCGTGGCTGCGCGGCGTACGGCAGCCGGACGCCCGAGGTGGTCGGGTCTCAGCTGCTGCTGCTGGTCGACGGCGTCGCCGGGCGAGCGGTCGTGGGCGGTCGGGCGGCCGCCCACGACGCCGCCGTCGAGGCCCGACAGGCCGGCGACGTGCTGCTGGCGGCCAGCCGATGACGCAGCCACCGCTCAGCCGCAGCCCGTGGTCCGACCGACCGGTCGCGAGGAGCGGCCGTCTGCTCGCGGGCCTGGTGCTCTTCGGCCTGGGACTGGCCCTGCTCGTCCAGGCGCACCTGGGCCTGGACCCGTGGACGGTCTTCAGCGACGGGGTCGCGAAGCGCGTCGGCCTCACTCTCGGCGAGGTCACGGTCGTCGGCTCTGTGGGCGTGCTGCTGCTCTGGGTCCCGCTCCACCAGCGACCAGGCATCGGGACCGTGGCCAACGCGCTCGTCATCGGCCCCGTGCTGGACGCCGGGGTGGCGTTCCTGCCCGTCCCTCACGCCATGGTGCTGCGGGTCGTGCTCCTCGTCCTCGCGCTGGTCCTGGTGGCCCTCGGGACCGGGCTGTACGTCGGCGTGGGCTGGGGCCCTGGGCCCCGGGACGGCCTGATGACCGGGCTGGTCGAGCTCGGGGTGCCCCTCTACCTCGCTCGCACGCTGATCGAGGGCACGGTCCTGGTGATCGGCTGGCTGCTCGGCGGCACGATCGGTGCGGCGACCGTGGTCTACGCCCTCGGCGTCGGGCCGCTCGTCGCGCGGGCCCTGCCGGGACTGGTCCTGCCCCCGACCCCGCCGCCGACCGGGCCCAGCCGGGCTCAGCCGGTGACGTAGACCCTGGCGCCGGAGACGGTGGTCTTCGACCCGGGCAGGGGCTTGGTCGCCGGAGGCCGCCTGACCGACCCGTCCACGATCGAGAACTCGCTGCGGTGGCAGGGGCAGACGATGACGCCGTCCGCGACGGAGCCGACCTTGCAGCCCTGGTGGGTGCAGATCTTGCTGAACGCCTTGTACGTGCCCTTCGTCGGCTGGGTGATCACGTAGTCGGCGTCGTCGAGGATCACCCCGCCCCCCACCGGGACGCGGGAGGCCGTGACGCTCGGCCCGCTGGGCGCCTTGATGGCCTGGCTGGAGGCCGCTCGCGACGGGGACGCGGAAGCGCGAGGCGAGCTGCCGGCGCCCGGCGTCGCCGAGGTCGCGCCGCCGCTCGGCGCGGCGGAGGTCGGCACAGGGTCACCCGCCTGGCCCTCCGCCCCGCAGGCGGCCAGCGTGAGGACGGCTCCGCCGGAGAGGACGACGATCCCGGCCGTCCGGAGCACACCACGTCGGCTCGGGTGGCCGGAGCCCGACTCGAGGGCAGGACGGGGCTCGGCGTACGGGTCGGGACGGTCCATCGGTGCCTCCGGCGGCGAGCGGTCACGGCGACCGCTCGTCGCCGTTCCAACGACCCGGCTGGTGGGTGCGGTTCCCCGTCAGCCCCGGCTGCCGGCGACCCGACGGGCGACGTCGTCCAGCGCGGTGCCGACCAGCTCGTGCACGCCCTGGGCCCGGACGAACGTCCGGACCTGCTCGTTCAGCCCTCCGGGCGTCGCGTGGTCGCCGGCGACCAGAGCCAGCTCCCGGTCGGGCTCGGCGGCCAGGGCGTCGCTCAGCCCGCGGATCAGCTCCCGCACGTACGCGCTCGCGTCCGGGGCCGGCACGCCACGGCCGACGAGCCAGGCCTCGACGGTGGCCAGCAGGTCCAGCTGGGTCGCCGCGAACGCCGAGGCCGCGCTGAACGAGTCGAAGGCGACCTCGTCGTCCAGCGCGACGACCGCTCCCAGCTGCCGGAACAGCTCCAGGGCCGCAGGCACGGGTGGGACCACGGGAACCAGGCCCTGGCGGGTGGCCACGGACGGCAGCGGGATCGCGCGGGCGACCTCGACGGCTGGTGCGACCGCCGTACGCAGGTCGTCCACCGACAGGCCCGCGACGACGCTCACCACGACCTGGTCGGCCCCGAAGGACAGGCCGGCGAGGACGGCGCGCGCGTCGCCCGGCCGGGTCGCGAGCACCACGCACGACGCGGCGTCCACGACGGCCTGGTTGTCGGCGGCGACGCGGACGTTCCCGAAGCGGGCGGCCAACGACGCGCTGACGTCCGCGCCGCGCGGCGAGACGACGATCTGGGGTGCGGCGTCGACCACGCTCAGCCCCTCGACCATCGCCCGGGTGATCGCCCCCGTGCCCACGAACCCGTACGCGGCAGCCCTCGCGGACACCGTCAGCTGGCCTTGCGCGCGGTTGCGACCGCCTTCTTGGCCACGGCCTTCTTCGCGACCGCCTTCTTGGCCGGGCGCCCGTTGGTCGGGATCTCGCCCGGGAGGCGCTTGTTCGCCGCGGCCTTCTCCGCCTGTGCGGCCCGCTTGACGGCCGCCTTGGTGAGCGGCGCCGAGACCCGGGCGGCGAACGCCTCCTGGACCAGGCCCACCGGGACCTCGTGGCCCGCCAGGATCGGCTTCAGGAACTCCCCCGTGTACGACTCGGGCGTCGCCGCGATCTGCTCCGGCGTCCCCTCGGCGACGAGGGTGCCGCCCTTGTTGCCGCCCTCCGGGCCCATGTCGATCAGCCAGTCGGCCGTCTTGATCACGTCGAGGTTGTGCTCGATGACGACCACCGTGTTGCCGGAGTCGACGAGCCGCTGGAGCACGCCCAGGAGCTTGCGGATGTCCTCGAAGTGCAGACCGGTCGTCGGCTCGTCGAGGACGTAGAGGGTCCGGCCGGTGGAACGCTTCTGCAGCTCGCTCGCCAGCTTGACCCGCTGCGCCTCGCCGCCCGACAGCGTCGGGGCGGACTGTCCCAGCCGCACGTAGCCGAGGCCGACCTCCTTGAGCGTGACCAGGTGGCGCGCGATGGCGGGGATGGCCGCGAAGAAGTCGGCGGCCTCCTCGATCGGCATGTTGAGCACGTCGGAGATCGTCTTGCCCTTGTAGTGCACCTCGAGCGTCTCGCGGTTGTAGCGGGCGCCGTGGCAGACCTCGCACGGGACGTAGACGTCCGGCAGGAAGTTCATCTCGATCTTGATCGTGCCGTCGCCGGCGCAGTTCTCGCAGCGCCCGCCCTTGACGTTGAACGAGAACCGGCCGGGCTGGTAGCCGCGGACCTTGGCCTCGGGCGTCTCGGAGAACAGCCGGCGGACGTGGTCGTACACGCCGGTGTACGTCGCCGGGTTGGACCGCGGCGTGCGACCGATCGGCGACTGGTCGACGTGGATGATCTTGTCGATCTCCTCGGCGCCCGTGATCGAGCGGTGCCGGCCCGGGACCTCGCGGGCGTTGTAGATCTTCTTGGCCAGCGCCGAGTACAGGATGCTGTTGACCAGCGTCGACTTGCCCGAGCCGGAGACGCCCGTGACCGCGATCAGCTGGCCGAGCGGGAAGCCGACGGTGACGTTCTGCAGGTTGTGCTCGGTCGCGTTGTGCACGACGATCTCGCGGCCCTTGACCCGCGGTCGGCGCAGCGCCGGCATGGGGATCGAGCGACGCCCGGACAGGTACGCACCAGTGATCGACTCCTCGCTCTCGAGCAGCTCGGACACGGGGCCGGACACGACGACGTGACCGCCGTGCTCCCCCGCGCCCGGACCGATGTCGACGGCCCAGTCGGCGACGCGGATCGTGTCCTCGTCGTGCTCGACGACGATCAGGGTGTTGCCCAGGTCGCGCAGGCGGACGAGGGTCTCGATCAGCCGCCGGTTGTCACGCTGGTGGAGACCGATGCTCGGCTCGTCCAGCACGTAGAGCACCCCGACGAGGCCAGAGCCGATCTGCGTGGCGAGCCGGATGCGCTGCGCCTCGCCGCCGGAGAGGCTGGCCGTGGGCCGGCTCAGCGAGAGGTAGTCCAGCCCGACGTCGAGCAGGAACCGCAGGCGCTCGTTGATCTCCTTGAGCACCCGCTCGGCGATCTGCAGCTCGCGCTCGTTCAGCTCGATCTCGCGCAGGAACCTGGCCGCGTCGTCGATCGACAGCGCCGCGATCTCGGAGATGTTGAGCCCGCCGAGGGTGACGGCGAGCGAGGTCGGCTTGAGCCGCGCGCCCTTGCAGGTCTTGCAGGGGACCTCGCGCATGTAGCCGGCGAAGCGTTCCCGGGAGGTGTCGGTCTCCGCCTCGTTGTGGCGGCGCTCGATGTAGGCGACGACGCCCTCGTACTTGGCGTTGTAGCTGCGCTCGCGGCCGTAGCGGTTGCGGTAGGTGACGTGCACCTGGCCCGGGACGCCGAAGAGCAGCAGCTTCTGGATCGTCGCCGGCAGGCGGTGCCAAGGGGTGCTGGTCTTGAAGCCGTGCTCGGCCGCGAGCGACTCGATCAGCCGCTGGAAGTAGTCGGCCACGTGCGCGGAGGCCCAGGGCGCGATGGCGCCACCGTCCAGGCTCAGCTCGTCGTCGGGCACGACCAGCTCCGGGTCGACCTCCATGCGGGTGCCGAGGCCCGAGCACACCGGGCACGCGCCCCAGGGGCCGTTGAAGGAGAACTGACGCGGCTCGAGCTCGTCGATCGCGATGTCGTGCCCGTTGGGGCAGGCCATCTTCTCCGAGTACGTCCGCTCGCGCTCCGGGTCGTCGGTGCCGCGGTCGACGTAGTCGACGGTGACGATGCCCTGCGCGAGCCCCAGCGCGGTCTCGACCGAGTCGGTCAGGCGCTGCTTGATGGTCGCCTTGACCGCGATGCGGTCCACGATGACGTCGATCGAGTGCTTGTACTTCTTGTCGAGCACCGGCGGGTCGGTCAGCTGGACGATCTCGCCGTCGACCCGGGCGCGGCTGAAGCCCTGGGTGGCCAGCTGGCGGAACAGGTCGGCGTACTCGCCCTTGCGGTCGCGGATGATCGGGGCCAGGACCTGGAAGCGGGTGCCCTCCTCCAGCCCCATCAGCCGGTCGACGATCTGCTGCGGGGACTGCTTGCTGATCGGCTCCCCGCACACCGGGCAGTGGGCCCGGCCGGCGCGGGCGTAGAGCAGGCGGAGGTAGTCGTAGACCTCGGTGATGGTGCCGACGGTGGACCGCGGGTTGCGGCTCGTCGACTTCTGGTCGATCGAGACCGCGGGCGACAGGCCCTCGATGAAGTCGACGTCGGGCTTGTCCATCTGGCCCAGGAACTGACGGGCGTACGCGGACAGCGACTCGACGTAGCGTCGCTGGCCCTCGGCGAAGATCGTGTCGAAGGCCAGGCTCGACTTGCCCGACCCCGACAGGCCCGTGAACACGATCAACGCGTCGCGGGGCAGGTCGAGAGAGATGTTGCGCAGGTTGTGCTCGCGAGCACCCCGCACGACGAGACGGTTCTCCTGCGTTGGCACGGACGAAAGAGTAGATGTGGTCACCGACAGTTCCGAACGACGCGGGACCCGGGTGCTATTCCCCCTCCGGGCGCGTCCGAGGCTGCGCGTCGGCCGAACGCGCGGAGGCCCGGACGGCGGGGTGCGGCCCCGCGCGTCCCGGGTGCCACAGGAGACACGACCGATAATTTGATCGCGTGACCGAACCCTCCCCCGACGCGCGGCTCGTCGAGCTGCGCGACCTGCTGACCGCCGCGACGCAGCGTCTGCTGGGCAGCACGATCGTGGTGACCGACGAGGAGTGGGCCGCACCCAGCCGGCTGCCGGGCTGGAGCCGCGCCCACGTCGCGTCCCACGTCGCCCGCCAGGCCGACGGCTTCGCCCGCCTCGTGGACGGGGCCGCCACCGGGGTCCGGCGATCGATGTACGCCTCGCCGGAGGTCCGCTCGGCCGAGATCGACGACGGGGCCACGCGGTCCGGGCTGGCGCTGCAGACGGACCTCGACACCAGCGCCGGGCGCCTGGCGGGGGCGTTCGAACGGCTGGACTCCGACACCGCGACCTGGTCGGCTTCCGTCGAGATGCGCGGCGGGCTCGTGGTGCCGGCCCGGCTGCTGCCGCTCGGACGGCTCTTCGAGGTGGAGATCCACCACGTCGACCTCGGCGTCGGTTACGACGTCGAGCACCTCGAGCCCGAGGTCGCGGAGTGGCTGATGGAGTGGGTCGCCTTCCGCGCCCGGGCCCGCGACGAGTTCCCCCGCGTCGAGCTGCACGCCGACTCCGGCCTCTCGACCGTGGTCGGTCAGGTCGGCGACGGCCTGGTCGTCCACGGGCCGGCCCCGGTGCTGGTCGGCTGGCTCACCAACCGGCTGGACCCGGACGCCCTCGCCGGCACCCGCGGCCTGCGGCTCCCCAGCCTCTGAGGCCGCCCGCCCGTCTGCGCGCCGACCGCCGCGTCTGCTCGCCGCTCCAGCCGCGTCTGCTCGCCTTCCGTCTGTCTGCGCGAGTTGGAACCCGCGCAGACGACACAAGATCGAGCAGACGTACGGGTGGGGCGAGACTGGACCCGTGCCCGGACTCCATCACGTCACTCGCGGCGGCACGCCGCTGACGCTCGCCCTGTCGCCCACCGTCACCCTCACGAAGGTCTCCGTCGGCCCGGGTGACAACAACGCGTACGTGCTCGACGACGGCGGCCCGCTGCTCCTCGTCGACGCGGCGGACGACGCGGCGACCCTCGTCGACGTGCTCGGCGAGCGTCCGCTCGGGACGATCGTCACGACGCACCGGCACCGTGACCACTGGCAGGCCCTCGCGGCCCTGGCCCCCGACGGCGCCCGCCTGGTCGCGGGCACCCCCGACGCCGGGGAGATCGCCGCGGAGGCTGACGTGCCGACGCCGGACGGGGTCTGGGACGGCGACACGGTCCCCCTCGGCCAGGAGCACCTGGACGTCGTCGGGCTGGTCGGGCACACGCCGGGCTCGATCGTGCTGGCCTACCGCGGCCCGGAGGGGCCGACGCACCTGCTCACCGGGGACAGCCTGTTCCCCGGTGGTGCCGGCAAGACGTGGAGCGCCGACGACTTCACCTCGCTGATGGACGACCTCGAGGCCAAGGTGTTCGCCGTCTACGACGACGAGACCGTCGTGCACCCCGGCCACGGCGACGCCACGACCCTCGGCGCCGAGCGCCCGCACCTGGCGGAGTGGCGCGCCCGCGGCTGGTGACCCGGGGACACGTCGGCGACCCTCAGGCGGTGACCGGGCCCGCGGCACGACCGCGGGTTGCCGTACGGAGCGCCGCGACCAGCTCGTCGACCCGGTCGAGGTCGAGGTTGCTCACCGTGATGCGGACGGCCGACCCGGCGCTCTGGCGGAACCGTCGTCCCGGCGACACGGCCCACCCGGCGGCGAGCAGGTCGGCCACGACGCGGTTCTCGTCGGGCACCGGCACCCAGACGTTCAGCCCGGTCGCACCCAGCGCCGGCAGCCCGGCCCGGGACAGCGCGGTGCGCAGCGCCTCCCGGCGGGCGTCGTACGCCGCTGCCGCCGCGGCCACGACGGGCGGGACCTCCGGGTCCGACCACAGCGCGACCGCGGCCCGCTGCAGGAGCGTGCTCACCCAGCCCGACCCGATCCGCAGCTGACCCTCGACCCGGGACACGGTCGCCTCGTCCCCGGCGAGGACCGCCAGGCGCAGGTCGGGGCCGTACGGCTTGGAGAGCGAGCGGACGAACGCCCACACCCCGGTCGCACCCGACAGGCTCGCGAGCGGGACGCCAGCGAGCTCGGCGGCGTGGTCGTCCTCGACGACCAGCACGTCCGCGTGCTCCGCCAGCACCCGTCGCAGCGCGGTGGCCCGCTCGGCGGTCACGGACGCGCCCGTCGGGTTCTGCGCCCGGGACGTCACGACGACGGCGCGGGCCCCGTTGCGCAGGGCCGCCCCCAGTGAAACCGGGTCGGGTCCGGCCTGGTCCACCCGGACCGGGAGCGCCCGCAGGCCGGTCGACGCGAGCAGGTCCAGCAGGTTGGGCCAGCCGGGGTCCTCCACCGCCACGGCGTCACCCGCGGCGAGCCGCGCGGCGAGCACCCGGCGGATGGCGTCCAGCCCGCCGCCCGCGAGCGTGAGGTGCTCCGGGTCGACGCCGTCGGCCTCGAGACGTCGGCGCGCCAGGTCCGCGAGCTCGGGCAGCACCGGCGTCTCGGGCGCGGCGGCCGGCGCCCAGCCCTGCCGCTCCGGGTGGAGCCGCGGCAGCAGCGCCGCGCTCGGCTGCCCGGAGGCGAGGTCCACCACCCCCTCGGGCACGGCGGGACCCCCGCTGCGCGCCCCCAGGGCGGGCTGCGCACGGACCCGGGTGCCGTTGCGGCCGTGGGTCTCGATCAGGCCGCGCTGCGAGGCGGTCCGGTAGGCGCTGGCCACCGTGCCCGGGGCGACGCCCAGCTCGTCGGCGAGGGCCCGGACGGTGGGCACGAGGTCGCCGGCCACCAGCCCGCCGGCACGGATCGTCGTCTCCAACGAGGCGACGATCTCGGTTGCCGTGCGACCGGCCAGTCGATAACGTTCTGTCACAATCACCTGATTGTACTAGATCAAACTCTCGAGAACCAGGTGCAGACACCCGATGAGCACGGACAGCTACGCCGCGACCAGCAGGACCACCCCGAGCCGGGCCCGCGAACGGGTCTCCTACGACCGGGAGGCGGTGCACGCCGCGCTCGACGAGGCGGTGCTGTGCCACGTCGCGTTCGTCGTCGACGGAGCGCCCGTCGTGCTCCCCCAGCTGCACGTCCGGGTCGGCGAGACGCTCTACCTCCACGGCTCGACGGGCGCGCGGGCGATGCGCCGGTCCGGCGACGACGGCCTCGACGTCTGCGTGACCGTGACGCACCTCGACGGCCTGGTGCTGGCGCGCTCGGCCTTCCACCACTCCGCGAACTACCGCTGCGTCGTCGTGCACGGGCGGGCCCGGCTCGTCACCGACCCGGCGGAGCAGGAGGCCGCCCTGCGGCACCTGGTCGACGCCGTCGCGCCCGGGCGCTCCGACCACGTCCGCGGACCCGACCGCCGCGAGCTCGCGGCGACCGCCGTGCTCGGGCTCGACCTCACCGAGGTCTCGTACAAGAGCCGGTCCGGCCCGCCCGTCGACGAGGCGGAGGACCTCGACCTCCCCTGGTGGGCGGGCGTGCTGCCGCTGCGGAACGCGGTGCCGCAGGCACCCGTGCCCGCCCCGGACCTCGGACCCGGGCGCGGGGTCCCCGAGCACGTCGCCGGCTGGTCGCGCGGCTGACCCTCCGACAGGCTCAGGGAACGACCGGTTCAGGGAATGTCGACGGGCTCGTGACGTCCGAGATGGTGGCTAGCGTGTCCGCGTGCACGCGGTCATCGCCTGGTCGGGCTTCCTCGGGGCCTGGCTCCTCGTCGCGGGTCCCCTGTTCCAGGCCGCGGTCGAGCTCGACGAGCAGGGCGACCGGCGCGCCGGGATCAGTCGCGCGGCCGGGCAGGTGGGCGACCAGCCGCGCCTCTCGCCCTGGTGGTGGCTGCTCCCGCCGGTCGCGTACGTCCTCCAGCGCCGCCGCCAGCGCGCCTACCGGCAGCGCGTCTTCGACGCCCTCACGGCCGAGGAGGTCGAGGGCTTCGTCGAGTTCACCAGCGTCGCGACGGGCTGGGCGCTGGTCGCGGCCGGCGCGTTCTTCATCGCGGTGAAGGAGACGTACGAGGTGGCCGAGCTGTACGAGTGGCCGGGATGGCTCTTCGTGGTGCTGCTGGTCGTCATGCTCGCGGGGTGCGCCGGGAACACCGTCGTCCGGGTCAAGCGGGCGCACGAGATGGTCGACGGCGCCCGGCGCACCTCGACGGCCGGCGAGGGGTCGAGCGCGCCGTGAGCGAGGAGACGGTCGGCCCCGAGGAGCTGCACACGCTGGTCGACCGGGTGCCGGTGGGCTGGACCGAGGTCGGCTACGCCGGGCGGACCTGGGGCCTCACCCGCACCGACCGCGCCGGCGGCGCGACGACCACCGTCTACGCCGAGGACCTGGGCGGCACGTCGGCCGTCAGCGCGAACGTCTGGCACACCAGCGGCGGCGACGTGCTGCGGCCGTGCGAGATGCCGGCGCAGGTCGTGCTCGACTTCCTGCGCGGCTGGACGCCGGCGCCACCGGACGCGGGGCGCCCGGACGCCAGCCCGACGCACGCCAGCCGGACGGACGCCGGATGACGGGTCCGACGACGACCGGACGGAGCTGGCTCGGGGTCGCCCCGGCCATGTTCGTGGTCGCGTGGGGCGGCAACCACTTCTCGCCGCTGCTGCTGCTCTACCGCCAGGTCGAGCACTACTCCGCGGTCCAGGTCGACGTCTTCTTCGCCTTCTACGTCCTGGGCCTGGTCCCCGGGTTCCTGCTCACCGGCCCCCTCTCCGACCGGTTCGGACGCCGTCCGGTGGTGGTGGCCGCGCTGGTCCTGGGTGTCGTCGGCAGCGTCGTCCTCGGGCTGGGCAGCGCGAGCCCCGCGGCGCTGTGCGCCGGGCGCTTCGTCAGCGGCGTCAGCGTCGCGACGGCGATGGTGGCCGGCACGACCTGGGTCAAGGAGCTGTCGGCCGCCGCGATCCCGGGCGTCCGCGCTCGCCGCGCCGCGCTCACCCTGACCGCCGGCTTCGGGCTCGGCGCCGCGGTGGGTGGTGCCCTCGCCCAGTGGGGGCCGGCGCCGACCCTGCTCCCGTACGGCGTGCAGGTCCTGCTGTCGCTGGTGGCGGCGGTCCCCCTGGTCCGCAGCCCCGAGACCAGGCCGCGTGGTGCGCTGCCGGCCCGTCCGCTGCGCGAGGAGCTCTACCTGCCGCCGCGGAGCCGGGCGCGGTTCCTGCGCGTCGTGGTCCCCATGGCCCCCTGGGTGTTCGGAGCACCCGCGCTGGCCTTCGTCGTCGGCCCCACGCTGGTGGTCGGGCGGACCGGTGGCTACCGCATCGCCTTCGCCGCGCTGGCCGCGGTCGTCGCCCTGTCCTGCGGCGCCGCGGTGCAGCCCCTCGTCCCCCGCCTGGGTCGCCTCGTCGGCGGACGCCAGGCGGTGCTCGGCCTGGCCCTGACCGCCGTCGCGACGCTGCTGCTCGCCCTCGACGTCAGAGCGGGCTCCGTCGCGCTGGCCCTGCTCGCGGCGGCGCTGCTGGGCACGGCGTACGGGATCTGCATCCTCACCGGGCTGGTCGAGACCCAGGCCCTCGCCGACCCGGAACGGGTGGCGGGCCTGACCGGCGTCTACTACTCGCTCATCTACGTCGGCTTCCTGCTGCCCGTGCTGCTCTCCGAGCTCGCCCGGTTCGCGGGCGAGGACCTGCTCCTCGTCCTCGTCGCGGCCGGGTGCGCGGCGTGCGCCGTCGCGGTCGAGCGGGGGCTCCGGACCACCCGGCCCAGCTGACGGCGTCAGGAGAGGAGCGACTGAGGCAGCGGCGCGCCCGGGCACGTCGTCCCTGCGTCGCCGGTCGAGCGGACCGGCGCTGACGCGAAGCTGACGGCTGGTGCTTGGTCTGCGGGAATCAGGGCTGGCAGACGACGTTGGATACGGCTTTCGCACCCCGCGGGACCCTGGTGTCGCACCCGACCACGTTCGTGGGGTCCCCGACCGGCAGCCGGACACCGTAGCCGGTCAACCGTCCCGTGAAGGTGTTGTCGAAGACGGCGTTGCCGGTGCCGAACCCGAGGCGCTGGAGCACCTGGACACCGTCTCCGCCCCCATCGGTCCCGACGTTGCCGCTGACGGTCCAGTCGCTCCCCTTCAGCGCGATGAGCCGCCCGACGGTCGAACCGGCGCCGTCCAGCTGGTTGCCCGAGACGACCCCGTCGACCGTGCCCTCCTTCACCTCGATCGGCTCCGCCGCCGTCTGCGAGATCACGTTCTGCTCGATCCGGTTGCGGTCGCTGCGGTCGACCGCGCAGGCGTTCGTCGCGCACAGGTTGTTGTGGTCGGTGCCGACGTAGACGCCCTCGCCGTACTCAGGCGACACCAGGCCGGTGCGGGAGAGGGTGTTGCCGACGACGGCGGAGTCGACCGTGCCGAGCTTCAGGTGGATGGCCTCGTCCCCGATGTCGGTCACTGCGAGGTCCGCCAGGACCACGGAGCTGCTGTCGAGGACGGACACGCCCTTCTGCGAGTTCCGGACCGAGACCCCGGCGACCACGAGGTGCGCGGAGCCGGCGATCCGCAGGCCGCCGCTCCGGGCTGGGCCCCCACCGTCGAAGACCGCGGTGCGCGGTCCGCACACCCACACCGGAGCCTTCGCGGTCCCTCGGACCGTGATGTTCGTCTGGCCCTGGTAGCGACCGGGACGCAGCCTGATGACGGTCCCGGGGGCGGCTGCGTCGAGCGCAGCCCGCAGCGCCGCCGTGTCCCCCACCTCGACCGTGGGGTCCGGGCAGGTGGCGTAGCGCGGCAGGTCCGGAAGTGCGGGTGCAGCTCGGGTGAACACGACCCCGGCGGACCGCGAGGAGGCGTTGCCGCTCGTGTCGACGGCCTGCAGGCTGTAGGTGTAGACGCCGACGGCCAACCCGACGTCGTCGAGCGTCGAGCCCCCTGCCCCGGTCGTCCCGACGACGACCGAGTCGCCCGTCGCGGCACGGCGGACCAGACGATATCCGGCGAGGTCGGGCTCGCTGCCCCGCGTCCAGGTGATCCGTGCGCCGCTGCCGTGGTCCTCGACCGAGGGCGGCAGCGGTCGTGCCGGGGGCTTGGCGTCCAGCACGCGGAAGGCGTCGACCGTCACGTTGCGCCCCGTGGAGCGGGGGTCCTTGGTCCCGGCCCGCACCACCCGGAGCGTGTGCTTCCCCTCCTGGAGACCCCGGACGGTGAAGACCGGCTGCTGATACCGCTTCGCGCTGGTGTAGAGATCCACGCCCGAGGTGCGTCTGCCGTCCAGGTAGACGTCGGCCTTCCCGTCGAACGGCCCGGTCCGGGCGAGCCACTCGACGCCTGCGCCGCGAAAGGCGAAGGTCACCGAGGCCTTGCCCGACAGCGTCACCAGGGAGCCGTCGTACGCGTCCGGAACCCGCTGGGTGGACCGCTTCCCCGACCACGACACCGACGTGGACGTCTCGTCCTGGAGGCCGGTGGACATGGCCGCCGACGACGCGGAACCGGCCTGATCCCCCGCAGCCACCGGGTCCGCCTCCGCGACCGACGACGACGACGCGACCAGCACCGCCAGCACCAGGCCCGCCGTGCCCGTCATGCACCGACGCAGCACGTCCCTGACCGTGCCCTGCCGTACGAGTCCCTTGTCGAGCACGCGTTTCCTCCGAAGAACCAAGCCGCCGGGTACCTCACCCGGCGCGCTCACCCTCGGTGGCCGACCTCGTCGTCGTCCGAAGACCGGCTCCACCTCCACTCAGGACCTGCGCAGTTCGGCGTCCAGAGGAAATCCTGCGTTCATCCCAACGTTCATCCCGCCGGCGGTCTCGTCGGTCTATGCTCGGCTCTGCTGGGAACGGGCGGGGGCCCGCGTCGCAGCAGGTCTCGGGGGACCACAGGTTCGACGCTGCGGGGGCGGCCGTCGTCGACGAGAGGCCCCCTCGTGACCGCCACGATCCCCCTGCTCCGCAGCCGCACCCGCTCCCTGGCCGACATCCCGCCGGACGCCAAGGTGCTGTGGGTGACCTCGAACGGCGGCCACCTCACCGAGCTCGCCATGCTCGCGAGCACGCTGGACGCGTCGTCGGAATCGGTCTGGGTCACCTTCGACACCCCCCAGAGCGACCGCTTCCTCACGGGTCGCCGCCACCACTACGTCAACTACGTGGGTCCCCGTGATCTGGGGGCCGCCGTGCGGGCGGCCCGGCAGGTCGCTCCGCTGCTGCGACGCGAGCACTTCGACCTGTGCGTCAGCACCGGGGCCGCCGTCGCCGCGACGGTGCTGCCGCTCGCCGCGCTCGCCGGCATCCCCACCTACTACGTCGAGAGCCTGGCTCGGGGCGAGGGACCCTCGTTGACGGGTCGGCTGCTGCAGCACGCGCCCGGCGTCCGGACCCTCACGCAGTACCCGGCGTGGGCGTCCGCGCGCTGGCCGTCCACCCCCAGCATCCTGGAGAGCTGGACGACCACCCCGGGCTGGCCCGTCTCCGGCAGGCTCCGCGTGCTCGTCACCCTCGGGACGATGCAGGGCTACCGGTTCGACCGCGCGGTGGACGCGATGCTCCAGATCCTCGGTCCGGACGACGAGGTCACCTGGCAGCTGGGGTGCACGAGCCGCCGCGACCTGCCCGGGGAGGTGCTGACCGAGGTCTGCCAGTCCCAGCTGAACGCGATCGCCGAGCGGGCTGACGTGGTCGTCGCCCACAGCGGGGTCGGATCGGTCCTCGCCCAGCTCGAGCTGGGCAAGAGCCCGGTGCTCGCCGTCCGCAGCGCGCAGCACGGGGAGCACGTCGACGACCACCAGTGCCAGTTCGCCCGCACGACGGCCGACCTGGGACTCACCTCCATCCTCGACCTCGACGCCCCCCGCCGCGAGGTGCTGCTGTCGGCCGCGTCCCGCCGGGTCCGGTCGGCGGGCGCCGAGCAGTCCTTCCTGGCAGCGGCCTGAGGTGGGTCCAGCCGCACCGGCGCCGACCGGGCCACCTCGCCGCGTGGACCGGCTCGTCGTGCACCAGTTCGACCCGGCACGACCCTCGCCCGGCGGCATCGACTCCTGCCTCCGAGGGATCTGTCGATACCTGCCCGACGGCATGGACGTCGCCGTCGTCGGGGTCGACACCGGTGCGGGACCCCCTGAGCGGCGTCTAGGCCGCTGGGAACGTCACTCGCTCGGCGGTGGGAAGTCCTTCTGGTTCCTGCCGGTCGCGGCGCTCGACCCGGCCGACCAGGCGCGCCGGGTGCCCCACTCGCTCCGGCTGATGGCGGGACTGGCTCGCTACCGGCACCGGCTGCCTGACGCCGACGTCGTGCAGGTCCACCGGATGGACTCCGCGCTCGCGCTGCGGGTCCTCGTTCGGCGGCCGCAGGTCTATCTGATCCACACCCAGGAGAACGGGCTCACCGGGCAGACGTCGGACTCGTTCTGGCGATTCGTCGGTGGCGCGCACCAGGCGCTCGAGCGCCACGTGGTCGGCGCAGCGCGGGACGTCGTCGTGTTCAACGAGGAGTACAGCGGTGTCGTGCGCCGGTGGAACGCCCGTTCACGTTTCTCCCCCACCTGGTACGACCCGGCCCTCACCTCGAAGCAGCCGGCCCAGGAGCGCGATCCGCACCAGCTGTTGTGGGTGGGACGTCTGGAGGTACCCAAGGACCCGGGGCTCGCCGTCCGGACGTTCGTCGAGCTCGTCGAGGCTGACCCGGGCCGGCCCTGGCGGCTCGACCTGCTGGGATCGGGCACGCTGCTCGAGGACGTACGCCAGCAGGTCAGCGCCCTGCCGTCCTCGGTCGCCACACGGATACGCCTCGCCGGCCGGGTCTCCCCCGAGGCGGTCGCCGAGTCCATGAACCGGTCCGGCGTCTTCCTGATGACCTCCCACCCAGGCTACGAGGGCTTCCCCCGCGTCCTCGTCGAGTCGATGGCCTGCGGGCTGCCAGCCGTCGTCACCCGGGGGTCGGACACCGGCGGCCTGGTCGTGAACAGGGCCACCGGCTTCGTCGGCGACCGCGACCCGGCCGGTCTGGCACGGCTGGTGCTGAAGGCTGCCGACCTCGACCGCTCGGAGGTCCGCGCGGCGGTCGCGCCCCTCAGCGCGCCGACGCTAGTGTCAGAGATCCTGCGACCCGGCGCAGGCGCTTGAGAGAGGTCCGCAGCATGAGAGCACTAGTCACCGGGGTCGCCGGCTTCGTCGGGAGCAACCTCGCCCGCGCACTGCTGGACCAGGGTCACGACGTCGTCGGCATCGACTCCCTCACCGACTACTACGAGCTCCGCATCAAAGAGCTGAACCTCGCCGGGATCCCCTCCGAGCGCTTCACGCTCGTCCGGGGCGACCTGAACGAGGTCGACCTCGACCAGCTGCTGACCGGTGTCGACTGGGTGTTCCACCAGGCGGGACAGCCCGGCGTCCGGATGTCGTGGGGTCGTGACTTCGCCATCTACGAACGCCTGAACATCAGCGCGACGCAGCGCCTGCTGGAAGCGGCCAAGAACAGCAGCTCGTTGCGTCGGCTGGTGTACGCCTCGTCCTCATCGATCTACGGAGACGCGGAGTCCTTCCCGACTCGCGAGACGGACCGGCCGCAGCCCCTCAGCCCGTACGGCGTCACCAAGCTGGCCGGCGAGCACCTGTGCTCGCTGTACGCGGCGAACTTCGGCGTCCCCACCGTTTCGCTGCGGTACTTCACGGTCTACGGGCCTGGGCAGCGGCCTGACATGGCCTTCACCCGATTCGTCCGTGCCGCAGTGCTCGGTGAGACCATCCAGATCTTCGGGGACGGCAAGCAGATCAGGGACTTCACCTACATCGACGACATCGTCGCGGCGAATGTGCTGGCGGCAAGCAGCGACGTCCCCCCCGGATCGGTCTTCAACGTGGCGGGCGGCTCGAACGTCTCGGTCAACGAAACCCTGGACATCCTCACCGGGCTGGCCGGACACCCCTTGAACGTCGACCACGTGGACGTGGTCGCCGGCGATGTCAGGAGGACCGGCGGCGCCATCGACAAGATCACGGGGGCCATCGGCTGGCGCCCACAGGTCGCCATCGAAGAGGGTCTTGCCCGGCACCTTGCCTGGGGCGAGCGGACCTTCGGCCGAAGCCGGTGACCGGGCTGGACTGGACCCCGATCGGCGACCGTCGCGACTACCGCGAATTCCTTGCTGCAGACCTTCAGGCCCATGGCCTCAGGCGCTGGCACTTCTACCTGGAACCGCAACATCCTGAGCTCCGTTACCAACGCCTTCTGAGGAAGGTGGAATACCTGGACACGAGGTCGGGCCCGATGGGTCGCTTCCGCCATCTCTGGTCGAGGGTGCGCCTGGCCCGGCTCGCCGTGCGGACCGGGATCTCCATACCTCCGGGTACCTGCGACCGCGGGCTGTCGGTCGCACACACGGGAAGCATCGTCGTGAACGACCGAGCACGCATCGGGGCCTTCTGCCGAATCCATTCCGGCACCAACATCGGTGTCCACGCTGGGGGAGTCCCGCGGCTCGGCACCCGTGTCTACGTCGCCCCCGGCGCCGTGCTGCTCGGCGCGATCACCGTCGGCGACAACGTCCTGGTCGGAGCCAACTCCGTGGTCAACAAGGACGTGCCGCCGAACGTGACGGTGGCCGGGGCTCCGGCCCGCGTCATCGCCGACCACGGTTCGGACCGATCGATGCCCGAGTGGTTCCCCGCCACCGGGATCCACGGATGACATCCTCCGGAGCACCCGGCGACCCGCTGTTGAAGATCGGCATCGTTGTTCCCCGCCTGACGGGCGGGGGCGCCGAGTTCGTCGCTCGGCAGTGGGCTGACTACCTGCTCGAAGCCGGCCACGACGTCACCCTGATCACGACGCACGACCCCGACGCAGGGGCGGTGGACGTACCCGTGGTCGCCCTTCTCGCGCAGTCCTTCGTTGCGCGGGCCCGGGAGCTGCGCGCTCATGTCAGCCGGTCGGGCTATGACGTGCTGCTCGGGATGATGCCGCACTGGAACCTGCTCGTCCTGCTCTCGACCCTGGGCAGGCCACCGAGGGCGCCGGCGACTCTGATCAGCGGTCGGAACGTCGAGGTGCCCCTGCAGCGGATCCAGGGGTGGTCCTACCGCGCCGAGCTGGCGTTGTGCCAGCTGCTCTACCGCCGCGCCGACGGCTACGTCTCTATCTCGCACCCGGTCGCGGCTGAGGCTGCAGGGAAGTACCGTCTGGATCCGGATCGCGTGTGGGTCGTGCCCAACCCGGCCACCGGCAAGTTCTCCCGCGAAGTCGCTGGACGACGCCGCCCGAGCAGGGCCTGGACGGATCCGCCGACGGTGACCCTGACTGTCCCCGCTCGTCTCGTGCGGCAGAAGCGGCCCGAGCTGGCCGTCGAGACAGCTGACGTCCTCAGGACCCAGTACGGGATCGAGGCGACGGTCGACTACTTCGGCACCGGTCCCGACGAGGCACTCGTACGCGAGGTCGCCGCGCGCCTCGCCGTCCCGGTGACGCTACGGGGCTGGGTGACCGCCTGGTTCGACGAGGCTGCCGAAGATGCAGTCGTCCTCCTTCCTTCGGCGGCCGAAGGCTTCGCCAACGTGCTCGTCGAAGCCGCCGCCGCAGGCATCCCGAGCGTGGCGTCCTCGCGGGCCCTCGGAGTGGCGGACGCCATCGTGCCGAACGTCACCGGGGTGCTGACGCTCGGCTCCGATTCCGCCGAGTTCGCGGCGGCCGTCGTCCGCGCGAGACGTCTGGCACCGGTGTCGGAGCCGCAGTGGCTCGAGCGCTTCTCCCCGGAGGAAAGCGGCCGCCAGCTGCTTCACGTCCTGAGGGCCGTGACGCGTTCTCCACGAGCTCGAGGCGACGACACCGGGGCCGCGGTTCAGTCCGGCACGACACCGCTCCCCCAAGATCCAGCAGCCTCGACCAGGAAGCTCACTGGTCGCGAAGGATCCTGATGCCGTCATGATTTGACGCCGACGACCCGGGGTCCGTCACCTCACCGACAAGCGCCCCCACGCTCGGCGACGGAAGTGCGCGGTCGCCGCGCGTCAACGGATTCGGCGGCCGGCCCGACGCTCAGCCAAGCAACCGTCGGCCCGCGCCGGGTTCGGACGTGGTCTCAGCACCGAGCGCCTAGTCAACCCGCCCCCCGTGCTCTCTTCGTTCCCTCACCCGAACCGCACTGCTCGACTAGGCTCACAGCAGCGGTTCTTCGGTTGTCGACGACGGATCGCAGAGTGGCTCGGGGCCCTGGTGCGACTGCAAGAAGGAACCCCGTGAATCCTGGTGAACGCCGCGGAACAAAAGATCATCGTTGTCTTTCCGTGCTGCTCTCCCTCAGCCTGCTGACGTGCTGGGTGTCGATCGTCAGTCCGGTCGCGGCTCGGGCTGCGTCGATGGTGGGGGCGGGCACGGTGGAGAACACCTCCAGCGACATCACCTACACGGGGTCGTGGACCAGCGCGACGTCCAGCTCCGACTCCGCCGGGTCGACCGCCACCCTCACCAGCACGGGCTACGCACAGATCGCGTTCAAGGAGACCTCGGTGCGCTGGGTCGCGCGCACCGGCAACTTCTACGGCATCGCCAACGTCTACCTCGACGGCACCCAGGTCGCCACCGTCGACCTCTACTCCCCCACCAACACCTACAAGACCACGGTGTGGACCTCACCCGCCCTGAGCTACACCAACCACACCCTCCGCATCGAACGCAGCGGCAACAAGAACAGCGCCTCCACCGGGCGCACGGTCAACCTCGACAGCCTCGTGGTCGCCGACACCCGCGCCCCCGCCGCTCCCACCGGCCTCACCGCCGTCCCCGACAGCACCGGCGCCAAGCTCAGCTGGACGGCCACCAACGACGACGCCCTCGCCGGCTACCTCGTCTACCGCGCGACCGGCACCTCCACCAGCTACCAACCCCTCACCCCCGACCCCGTCACCGACACCACCTACACCGATCCCGCACTCACCCCCAACACCAGCTACCGCTACCAGATCAGCGCGATCGACAGATCCAGCAACGAATCACCCCGCACCAACGACGCCAGCGTCACCGCCAACTACTCCGCCGTGGGGGCGGGCACGGTGGAGAACACCTCCAGCGACATCACCTACACGGGGTCGTGGACCAGCGCGACGTCCAGCTCCGACTCCGCCGGGTCGACCGCCACCCTCACCAGCACGGGCTACGCACAGATCGCGTTCAAGGAGACCTCGGTGCGCTGGGTCGCGCGCACCGGCAACTTCTACGGCATCGCCAACGTCTACCTCGACGGCACCCAGGTCGCCACCGTCGACCTCTACTCCCCCACCAACACCTACAAGACCACGGTGTGGACCTCACCCGCCCTGAGCTACACCAACCACACCCTCCGCATCGAACGCAGCGGCAACAAGAACAGCGCCTCCACCGGGCGCACGGTCAACCTCGACAGCCTCGTGGTCGCCGACACCCGCGCCCCCGCCGCTCCCACCGGCCTCACCGCCGTCCCCGACAGCACCGGCGCCAAGCTCAGCTGGACGGCCACCAACGACGACGCCCTCGCCGGCTACCTCGTCTACCGCGCGACCGGCACCTCCACCAGCTACCAACCCCTCACCCCCGACCCCGTCACCGACACCACCTACACCGATCCCGCACTCACCCCCAACACCAGCTACCGCTACCAGATCAGCGCGATCGACAGATCCAGCAACGAATCACCCCGCACCAACGACGCAAAGATCCGGTCGACGGTCGGACCTGGTACGTACGAAGGAGACGACGAAGCGGTTGCCCGAAGCGGTCCCTGGACGAGCGAGGCAGCTGCCGCCGCAAGCGGAGGAAGCGTCGAGACCATTGCGGAAAGCGGATCCGCGAGCTTGACGTTCCTCGAGACCAACGTCCGCTGGGTCGGCCCGACCGGCCCTGACCTCGGTATCGCCGTGGTCTTCCTGGACGGGGCACGCATCGCGACCGTCGATCAGTACTCGTCCAAGACCGTCAACGGAGTCACGCTGTTCGAGACGAAGGATCTGTCGGCCGGTGGGCACACCATCAAGGTGACCCGGACAGACGGCAAGAACTCTTCGTCCACGGCTGCCACTCCCTCGACCTCCGTCGACTCGTTCGTGGTGAAGGACACGACGGCACCGAAGGCTCCGGAGACGGTGTCGGCGGAGCCTTCCGGCTCCGGCGTCCAGGTGTCCTGGTCGAGCTCGCTCGACGACGACACCGCCGGGTACCTCCTGCACCGCGCGAAGGGGGCGAGCAGCGTGTTCGAACCCGTGAACACCGGGCCTCTGGTGGCCAACGCGTTCTTCGACGACAACCTCGATGCCGGGACCACTTACCGGTACCAGGTCACCGCACTGGACTCCGACGGCAACGAGTCGACCGCCTCCTCGACCGCACAGGCCACCACCGCAGTCAGTACCGGCACGGTGGAGAACACTTCGCCGGCGGTCGTCTACAGCACCCCCTGGGCCACGTCATCTTCAACTCGTGACAGCGGCGGGAGCTACGCGACCCTGAGCGTGCCCGGCAGCGCCCAGCTCACCTTTTCGGGGACGGGCATCAAGTGGGTGACCCGGACGAACAACTTCTCCGGGATCGCGCAGGTCTATGTCGACGACGCCCCGGTCGCGAAGGTGGATCTTTACTCAGCCACCCAGGCCTACCAGCAGGTGGTCTTCTCCAGACTGTCGCTCGCCGACGGCAGGCACTCGATCCGTATCGAGCGCACAGGCACCCTCAATCCGGCATCCAGCGGCCGACTCATCTCCCTCGACTCCTTCGTCGTGCTCGACAGCCTCGCGCCCCCGGCCATGTCCACCCCGGTGCTCACGGCGAGCAGCATGGGCATCAAGGTGACGTGGGAGCCTTCGCCGGCCGGTGACGTCGCGGCCTACCGTCTCTACCGGACGGGACCATCGGACGACGAGCTCCTGCTCGACCGGCTGCCCTTGTCTCAGCTGAGCTTCCTCGACGTCGGGTTGGTCGACTCCACGCTGTACAGCTATCGGGTGACCGCACTCGACACCAGCGGCAACGAGTCGCCCTCGTCGTCACAGGCGTCCCTTCGAACACCAGCGCCGGCACCTCCAGTGGCGGAGCGCTACGCGAGCTGCCCCGGGGCAACCCGTACCGTGTCGACGACCGGTCAGCTGCACGATGCCCTGTCCCAGGCCGCACCAGGGACTGTCATCAAGATGGTTCCCGGAACCTACGCTGGCAACTTCTCGCTCACAGCCAGCGGCACGGCGGCACGGCCGATCTGGATCTGTGGTCCCCGGGACGCGGTCGTGGACTTCGGTGACATCTACTCCGGCTACGGGTTCTACCTCAAAGGGTCGTCATACGTGAATCTCACAGGGATGGCGGTTCGCAACGTGCAGAAGGGCGTCCAGGTGCTCGGAGCCACGCACGTCACTGTCTCCGACGTTGCACTGGACGCGATCGGCGACGAAGCCATCCACCTTCGTGGCAACACGACGGACAGCACTGTCATCGGAAACGTCATCAGCGGCACGGGTAGGTCGACCGCGGCCTACGGAGAAGGCGTCTACGTCGGTTCTGACCCGGACGCGTGGTGCACCTACTCCCAGTGCAACCCGGACCGCAGCGATCGCAACCAGGTGCTGGACAACACGATGAGCCAGACGACTGCCGAGGGCGTCGACGCCAAGGCCGGCACATCTGACGGACGCATCGCCGGCAACGTGATCGACGGAGCCCAGATGTCGGCAGCCAGCTCGGGCGGCTGGATCGTGATCAAGGGCAATGGGTGGCTGGTCAAGAGCAACACAGGAAGGTCTGCGCCCGCCGACGGGTTCGCCGCGACCTACTCCAAGGCCGACGGCTGGGGGCGAAGCAACGTGTTCGTGAGCAACACTGCCGACGTGGCCAACCCTACGGGCTTCGGCGTATGGGTCCAGAGCAACCTCGGCAACCTCGTCGGCTGCGACAACACCACGCCTGACGGACAGAGGACGTCGAACGTCGTGTGTCAGCGATAGCCAGCGAGGGTGCGATAGACGGCTGCTGCCCGACGGGCTGCCGCCGCGGCCGGCGCATCCTCTTCGACCACTAGAAGCAAGGGAGATGGACAAGCAGGGCTGAGAGCTCGTGAGCAGCCACGCTGCGCCCAGCCGGGAGGAGCCGCTGCAGCGGCCTTGGTCTCGAGCTTCGACGGGCGCCCGCCACACATGACCGGTCGGGAACCAGTGGCGGACAAGTCTTGGCCGGAGCTCTCAGCGACGGGTCCCTCTGACGAATTCGTGAAGGATGCGGAAGTCGGACCGACCGGCCGGAAGGACGACCATGGTCAAACCGACGTACGCCAACGAGGCCGCGGTCGCCGCCACGAGGGTGACCAGGTCTGGCCAGCCGAGCCGGCAGACGGCGCCCGAGACGAGCACTATCCCGAGACCGACCACGACGCAGACGCGGACCGCGGCCCGAGCCAGGGGACGAAAGCCGACTCCTGCGGCTCGGCAGGCGAACCACAGGGACAACGGCCAGTAGAGGGCGTACCCGACCGTGTGCGCCACGGCTACTCCGACGCCGCGCCAGGGCAGCCCGGCCAGCATCAGCAAGACCAGCACCGGGTAAGCGACGGCATTGAACCGCAGCTGGGCACGCGTGTTTCCTGAGGAGAGGAAGACCCAGAACGCCAGCTGCGACATCGCCCGGAAGGCGCCGCCGAGCGCCAGGACAGCGAAGATCGTGATCGAGCTGCTCCACTCGTCACCCAGCGCTACACGGATCAGCGGACCGGCAAGCGTGAAGCACAGCAGGAAGACCGGTGCCGTCAGATACAGGCCCAGCAGCTGAGCCCGACCCACGATCTTCGCGTAGCGAGGCCGGTCGTCGTTGACTCTCGCGAGGACCGGGAGAGCGACCTTGGTGAGGGGAGCCACGATCTGGGTCAGTGGCAGCGCCATCAGCTGGTACGCCCGGCTGAAGTAACCAACGACGACTGCGCCGTACGTGGCGCCGATCATGACCGTCTGCGAGTTGTTCACCACGTAGGTCATGAGGTGGGTGGCGAACAGGCTCGACCCGAAACGCAGCTGGGACCGCAGGGTGACGCCCCGGCGGGGGCGCGAGGGCCGCCAACGCGACAGCACGACGCTCATGACGAGGCCAGTCGCCGAGACCGTCATCTGCTGAGCCACCAGGGCCCAGTAGCTGCGCACGGACAGCGCGACGCCGATCGCGACCGAGAAGGCAAGGACCTGAGGAACGACGTCGGCGACGGAGAGCGCCAAGAAACGCATCTTCCGGTTGATGTCTGCACGGAACTGTGTGGCCAGTCCGTTGAGCAGGAAGACCGGGGCCAGCGACATGGTGATCGTGGTCAACGCCGGCTCGCCGTAGAGCCGGGCGATCAATGGCGCAGCGGCCAGCACCCCGAGGGCCGCGACCAGACCGATGAGGCTGTTCAACCAGAACAGGTTCGACTGCTGGGCCTGGCTGAGCGCGCGGGCCTGGACGGCCGCTGCCGACAGCCCGAAGTCCCGGAGCAGCTCGGCAATGCCGATGACCGCCAGCACCATCGCGAGGTAGCCGTAGTCGACCGAGTCGAGGACCCTGGCCAGGACGAAGATGGAGGCGAACTGGGTACCGATACGGACGCTCTGGCCGAGCAGGGTGACGAGCGAACCACGAGCTGCCGACCCGGCCAGCGACGGGGCGCCCACGACTGTGCCGGTCACGTCAACGGAACGCGACGGTCGAGCAGCCTCCGGACCCGCGTGCTGATCATCCTCACCAGCCCGATCGGCAGCTGCCGCGAACCCGCTGGGGACCAGCTGACCATGGTCAGCAGTCCGCTGCGGAGGCGCACCAACCCAGAGGTGGGTGCGGAGAGGCGGGTGCGGTGCGAGATGTAACGCAGCACCCGACGGTCCCTCCGGCGAAACTGGCCTCCGTGCTTGGCGAGAAACAGCAGAATTCCATCAGCTCTTCGGATCGTCGGGTCGGTCAGCCTCTCGCCCGCGTGGAGCCGCATCCTGACCAGCGGTTCCGCGACGACCTCGTAGTGGTGTCCCTCCAGCAGGAGCCGCAGGAAGAAGTCCCGGTCGTTCTGCACCGGGAGGGCGCTGTCGAATCCGAGAAGTGCGTCGAAGGTCTCCCGGCGAACGACGATGCTGCTGCCGGTGACGTGGGGAGCAGTTCTGAAGACGTCTCGCGGGCACAGCCCGCCTGCTGGTACCCGTAGCCCGCCCTTGCCCTGAGCGGGAAAACGCCGGATACCGGTGACCACGGCGTCCACCCCTTCGGTCAACCGGGCCGACGCCGCCTCCAGGTAGCGCGGCTCCCACAGATCGTCATCGTCGAGAAAGGCCAGCACCGGTGCGTCTCCGGTCTCTGCGCCGGCGTTGCGGGAAGCCGACGCGCCGGGCCCGTTCTCGCTCCGTGCGACGTAGACCACCTCGAACCCCTCGTGGGCCGACCGGAACTCCTCGACCACGCGCTCGGAGGCGTCGTCGCCGTTGTCCGAGACGACGATCACCCGTCGTGGACGAAGGGTCTGTGCGGCTACAGACTCGAGGCACTCCTGCAGGTAGCGGGGTCGGCCGTGCGTCGGAACCACGCAGTCGATGCCCTCGGCGCGACCAGGAGAAGTGCGATCGGAGGACCCCGAGCCGGAGGCAGACGACCCCGGGTCGGCAGCAGGGGAGGACGCGGAGGACATCAGCCTTGCCGCGCCGTGGTGGCGGCCCGGTGCGCCGCCGGCTGACGGCTGTCGAGACGTCCCGTCCGCCCACGCTGGCCCGACACGACGGGAGGTGAGAAGGCAGCTCGGCTCCGCAGGCACAGCACGATCAGCATCCCGAGAACGACCAGCAACGTCCGACGTGAGTCCAAGGCTGCGAAGCCTGAGACGGCGATCGAATAGGCCACGACGCCAGCCCAAGCACCCGAGTTCCGGTTCCTGATCCCGATGATCACCGCGAGCGCCAGGACGGTGATGAACAGCAGGAGCCCGACCGCACCGACGTCGATGAGAAGCTGCATGAAGGAGTTCTCGATCGGCAGCCCCTGAAAGTTGAACGGCTCTGCAACCGCCGCAGAGCTGGCGGGCCCTCCTCCCAGGAAGTGGTAGGCACGTGCTGTGTCAAGGGTGATCGTCGGCAGGTTGCTCCGCGAGCTGTAGGAGCTCGAGGCCTCTCCGCTGAGACCTCGTTCGACAAAGGTGGAGGAGCTCAGGGCGAGGCGGGTCGCAACCGCCAGACCCATCACGATGACGACCAGCCGAAGGCGCCCGCGGGACTGGGTCGCTATCACGACGAAGGTCAGCACGATGACAGACCCGGCGGCCGCCACGTAGGACCCGCGCGAGACGGTGGACACCACGCCCAACCCGCTCAGGACAGCGATGGCCAAGAACCTCAGCCGTCTGGTCTCCAGCCAGCGCCCGACGCAGAAGGCCAACGCCACAGAGAAGAACAGTCCGGCGACGAGCGGGTGCCCGAAGGAGCTGTCGGACCGGTACACCGCCCAGTGCTGGTTGTCCGGCTTCCCCAGGGCGTCGTAGATCGGCGTGTAGAGGACGTTGCGCTGCAGCGCCGCCTGCAGCACGGCGTACGCAGCGGTCACGGCGGCGATCCCGGGGAGCCAGTCGGACAGTGCCCGGGCCTCCCGGTCCAGGTCACCGACGAGCAGCGGGCCGACGATCGCCACGAGGTAGGTGAACGTCCAGGCCACGCTCAGTAGCTTGCTCGGTGCGACCAGCATGAGCGGCAGCATGATCGCCCCGAGGAGTACGGCAGAGGTCACCAGGGCCTTTCGTAAGCGATCGGTGCCTGGAGCTCCTTCTCGGGGCGCAACCGGGTCTGCGTTCGCGCGGACAAGGAGCCGTCGCCCGAGCCAGACGAGCAGGACCACGGTCCCCGGGGTCACCAACGGGGAGGTGCCGTAGTCAGCCATCCGGTCGGGGACAAGGACCGACGCCAGCAGGGCCAACGCGGGCAGCACCTGGACAGGCAGCACCATCAGGACCAGCAGCGCAAGGAGCGCCACCGTCGCGAAGAGCAGCAGCCGTCCCTGCCGAGAGCCGATCGAGAGCGCTACGACGACCAGGAAGGCGGTCGCCACACTTCCGAGGAGGGCGTGCACAGCTGCTGACGCGCGGATCGTCCTCCGCACCACGCTCAACGCCCCTGGCCTAACGAGCCGCCGGCTGGGGTTGAGCCTGGGCGCTCTGCACGTCCGGCTGCTCGGCCTGGTCATCGGTGGCCGACGCCGTCATCGCCGGCTCGACGACCGCCGGACCGGAGCTGTTGCGCTTCGGGGTCTTGACCTTCGCCTTCCGGCCGGCGGTCTCGGTCTCGTAGCCGTACCCGTA
>Ga0210040_10001396_pt1 | contig 36597 bp, 31 predicted proteins | sample CryGeyCG12114_NA_FD_185462 | JGI IMG/M metagenome (GOLD analysis project Ga0210040, IMG submission 185462) | Groundwater microbial communities from aquifer - Crystal Geyser CG19_WC_8/21/14_NA (SPAdes) (version 2) | ecosystem: Environmental > Aquatic > Deep subsurface > Groundwater | place: USA...
GGCAAAGAATGCACACAGCGTTGTTACCGTTGGTGAAGTGTTGGTGGCTTACAAAGAATGTTCATTCAACGGCATGCCAGGTGGCCTCAGCAACTTTTTGGTTGCGCAGTCTCAGTGGTGAGACCCCCAAACTCTCAAGTCTCGCTTCGACGTCAGATGAAACAGGAACCATCTCTAGTGAGACTTTAAGCATTCTCACGCCACAGCAAAGCCACTTTGATCCACCAATCGACATGTCTTGTGCTCGCCCTAAAGCCCCGAAATAGGATGATTTTTCAAGCTATGTCTATCGCCTCCTTACTTGGTAGTGGTTTTCATAATCTGGACGTCGATCAAGTTACTACCTAGATAGTCACTATCCATGCTAGCATACTATTCTCCAATGGTAGCCACCTGGCTGTCCCAGTCATAAAACATCCAGATGGGTTAGGTAGCGTAGCGAGGAGCAGCTCAATGGCCTGAATGGAATACGGGAGGCTAATCATGTCTAGCAAAGTCCTCTTGGTAGGAGGCCACTTGAGTTCGTCCCAATGACAAGCTTGTCGAGGCCGGCCTGCGTGAAGGCTCTCGGGCAACATGCATTGCAGCTTTATATTGACTGCCTATTCTTCTTGCTTGTCCTTCGAAAATAGGATGGCTTCGATATACAAGCTTGGCCTCAGAACAAGGCGCCAGATGATATAACCATAGCTTGTCGATCAGGTAGGCAGTCAACATCAGCTTTGGACATATTGTGTCTAAAACTATGCTCGCAGTAAGCACCTAACCACTTCCGGCAGCAACAATGAAGTGCTTGCTTATGCTCGCGTTCACAAAGCACCAACATCGCTTGCTGGCTGCTGGCACAACCAGCAGATGTTCTCCGCCATGCAACTACCGTTGGCATCGTACCAGAGCGATCAACCATCGAAACGGCCCAGTGACCGTCGGGACGTTCGGAGTCGGCCACCTACTGAGATGTGCATAGAGACGACCTACCTCGCCATGTGCGGCCACTACACGCAGAAGCCCGCGTACGATTTCTGCCACGTCGCAATTGACAAAGCCATATCGCGCTCGCGATCTCTAAGGTTCTACCAGTGGCGCTGGTCGGGCCGAGACCTGGATCAGATCGATCAGACCTGGCAGCACACGCAACCATGTACTGAGATCAGAGTCAAAAGGAAAAAGAACACCCCATACTGGAGGAATAGACTGTGTGATATGTGCAGAGACGAGATGAGGAAACAGAACACGATCATCAAGGAACAACATGGGAAGGCGGAGAGACCGGAGAGGAGGAGGAGGGGACGGAGCGGGTACCAGAAGTAGGCATGCCACAGTCTGGGGTCCTGCTCGTTACCCTCGTTGCAGATTCGAAGTACAAATGGCGTTGTGGATGTGAGACGCTGGAAGCAGCTTTGATCTGTTCAGGATCTTGGGATGCTCAAGACTCCTTAAGCGGCGTTCTCTACTGAACATACCACAATCGAGATCTCGCTCCGGGATGCTTTTCTTGGGTGCCAGGGAGTCTTTGTTACTGGGGTTCACGCTCGTCCCAGCCTTTTGATTTGCTTTTACTTGTGTCATTGGAGATCACCAAAAGATTGAAGTGGGAAACATGTCTACCGGTAGACAACGCTCTCCATGAGCGCAAAGTGTGTGCCGCAGACTTGATGCTTGCCACGATAGTGTCATCGCCCCGCTAAAAGATGAATGGACATGCGTCGGAGCATGTCAATGCATGTAATGTTAAAACGTGGCAGGACGTCAAGTGCGAGAGGCACGCCTGGAGAATGGTGTCGGCTTGCGGTCTTGGGTCTGTCCTGGCTCGTCAATAAATTATTCTCGGGCAAGGAACAGCGTGGACATGCGCGTCAGCTGGACGCTGAGGCAGTGGCCTGAGAGGGGTAATAGGTTAGCAATTGCTTTAGGAACTACGGTATAGTTTGTTATTTATTGAGTGGGCTGCAAGATGTTCCTTGTAGGCCTGCCTCCTTTTGCATGGTCGAGCTTGTTATTGGCACCAAGGCGTTTCGTGGTCAGGTGCTTCGACTCACTGACTGCATGCACCCCCACAAAACCATTGCCCTTGGTGGCAGACTTCATATTCAGGGGTACAGACTTGTGAAACCTCGGTGATGGTTTCGATGTCATGCAAGGATGTCTAAATGTCTCCGATGAGATCGTTCTCGAGCCTGCGGGCACGTAAGCCTCGGCCGCAAAATGCGGCACAGCAGAAGCAACTGTTCTGTGCGCCAGTCGTGGAGTAGGAGTACTCCTGAATCATGGCTCGAACCTTTCGAGTCTGCTTCGGTCATAAACTCGCAGTATGAACCAGGATATGGGCTTGATCTGATTTGGCAACATACCTTGTCTGTCGGCATACCGCGTTGTTGAGCCAATAGAGAATCATCAGGTATGCCGACTTCCGACGTTCTGGGGTGACCGTGGTTCGAACGTATTCGCTACCCAACCATCACGGGCTTGGAATTTTAGGCTGGTAAGGGTCTATTCTCAAAATGAGGTTACGTCCAGAATTTAGACCCCGACCAGCCTAAGACCCCAGCCCGTGATGGTAGGTAGCTTTCATTTCCCCTCACATGGACTTGGCAAAGTCTGGTCGCAAGTCGCTGCGTGCAGGAAGAATGTGGTGGAACATGCAAGAGCTGGTCGCGAATGAGTCGCCTAGCTCACCCGGCATCCGGAGCCGACGTGTATCGTCATGCTGACCAAAGCGACGACGTGGCCTTGTTTGCTGGTGCAGTATGGAGAGAGACACTACGGTACTATCGACTCACTATCGGCTCTAATAGTTAGTGCAAGTCCTGAAGTCTGGGGTATTCACTAGTGGCCTTAGAAACCTGATGGTCTCAATTTTGAGATTTCGCCAATCTAGCTGTACGAAAGCCAGGCTCGTATCAGGAGCTGAGGGCTTCCACAATTCTGTTCGTAAACGTCACCTGGTTGTTTTGCTTCTGTTGACCCCTTAGCAAAGATTGCAACAATAGCGGCTTGAGCGGGCTAGAAGGAGGTTAGTCTTCAAAGCTGTGGACATCGCAGAAGTCTAGCAGCAGAGTTTCGCCTTGTCCTTTTCTGGTAAAGCACGATCTCATTCTTGCCGAGCTTCCTTGAAGCGTGATCTGTTCAACGCTTTCACTTTGTGACTAGGATCGTAGTCTAACCCTTAGCACAGGACGTGACAACCAGTCATATCCGTGTTCCGGGGGTGCTTGATCGGAAAAGGCATCGTCAAAAGTCGGTAGATCGTTCCTGGCAGGGCGTCTAGGTGTCATCCTTGAAACATTTATGTGGCTTTCCAGTTGCAGGAAGGCAAAGTACGTAAAGGAGGTCGCATGCACACAGGCGAAGACGGAAACGGAGGGCTAGAATGCGCCATCAGTTCGACTCTCTACCTAAATCGTTCCACTGCACAATCGTTGTCTAACGCAGCCTGCCTCTACCGCTTGATGAGCAAGATTACGACCACGTTGTCCCGCGAGGCGTTTTCTGGATTTTGGCGACTTCGAGGAAAATTTCTCCTGTCGTGTATCGTGATACAGTTGAACGCGTGACATCTGACGCAACGAAAATGATTAGGTCCGAGGTGTGGGGGCTGGCCTATCTCGAAATACAGGTCAGCAAACTACGTCAATGGTTCTAGATTCATTGTTTTCAACTCAGCTGCTCGGGTTCATGGGACCCAGCCTGGCAATGTATGCGTCAATAATCTCCTGAGTGATGACCGGAATTCGGATGCGTGAAGGTAAGGATCACTTTTCCACAGATGCAGCGTCATGACGGGTTCCATGGAAGCTAACGGTACAAGCCGAGCACTGGCGGGACACTCGAAGTTACTGTACGATGAAGTTGAAGCCGCCTGCCAGTGGCGGGTAAGATCCACTTTAGGTGCACAGGCCAGTTCATCAAGTGTCGACGTGTGGCAATGTCATGATTGTCGTTCTCATGGCAGACAGACCAGGTTAGCGGGCCAGTCCTTTGCACGAAGGAGGCCCTGTCATCGAGTCACGCAGACATGGAATAATTGAATAGAACAGGCTTGATGCTATCTGTTCTACTAACCAATATGTTATGGAGGGAAGAGCTCATGGTCTTGAGCAGGTCCATGACCATATGCCATGCTTGCCTCACTCGCAGGCACAATGTATGACGAGTGAGAGATGTTGCTCAGACGGCGCTGATGCCTGGCCGTCCAGGTACTTTATCCTGTACCAATGCCTTCCTTGGCCCGATGCTGATGCCTATGCATATGCAATTTCCCATAACCATGTTCCGTCGTCCCATGCTGATAGTCCAATTGTGATGATGTCCCTAGCCTCGTCATGATCCTTCGTTACAGCTAGAACGTACACGCAATAAAACACTTTTGTTGTTGACACGGACACATGGTCCGCATGCTACATTCCCAGCCATGCCCTGTAACGAGGATGTGATGAGATACACTTTGTTGTTGGCATGTCTTCCCTTGACGCCGATCCACATGCTGAAACGCTTCCGTAGTTACCAAGTCCAACGCCGTCTTCAACCAATATCTGTCGTCCACGCTAACGTTTCGACGATGCTTTCATATCCTCGTTACTTTGCATAGATATCCTTCTGCGTAGTGTTCGTGATTGGTCAAAGCATGAGACGTAGTCATTCAAGTCATTGCGTGCCTGCTCTGATATTCGACGACGTGATTTCGTGCTCTTCATGCTCTCCACAGACTTCGCCGAGGGCACTCTGTAGATTGAGAAGTCGAATGCTGGAGGCAGATATAGACCAGATTGTATGCCAGTAGGCTGTTGGTAGATCGAGTGATGTTCAGAGTAGGTTGGAGAAGAAGGTGCCGGGCTGGTATAATTGTCGAGTTCAGCCAGTCGACAGGCTTGGGAGCAGAATACTGAGCCATTCGTCTGTGCGTTACAGGTCAGGCAGAAGTCCCCGAAGCAGTCCATACTGAGGGAGCGAATCGAAGAGGAGGTAGAGATATGATGTGACACAGCGGGTTTCCGATCAACGGCAAGATATATGCTCGTCCGTGGTTCGAAGGGATAGTAATGGTGTAATAGTCCTCAAAGATTATGAGTCAAAGAATCGAATTGCCGAACTTCTGGTAAGTGTTTGGCATATGTAGTGAATCGAAAGGGAGATGCGTTCGTGAGAGTGAGGAAGCATGGAGATATGAGTAGATGGTGAAGAGGAAGACTAAGCTCCTAGTGTAAAGTCAACAGAGCCACATTTGTTGCGCTAGTTTCTGGCTTCGATGGCGCCCAAAATTTTGTGGGGAAGTTGGTGCTTGTGGGTGGTGTGAGACCAGCAAAAAATCCAGCACGGCTCTGGGCTGGTGCTTGCATGGGTTTGGGTTCTCCAGGCCGTCTCAGAGCGGAGATCATCAGATGATTGGCGTCTGTTCATGTGTCTGAAGGTCCGTGCTCTGCTCTGATCCACACTAACACCAGGCTCCTGGACCCCACCGCCTGACTAGCCAAATAATGAGCGAGCTTTCTGATCATTGTGCACTCAGCCCAAGAAACCTATTGACACCTTTGCTTGGAAAGCAATCTCAAGGTTGCGAATTCAATTGATCAGCGGCCAGCTCTACTATTCGAGGTGGGGGATGGTGTGACCATGTGGACTTGCTCACGATGGTCTCAAGCTTGCTCTTTGCCATCTGCTGATATGTGCTTTGACAGCATCATTGATGTTGGTCTCTACTAACCCCAAATTAAGATCGGCGAGGTTCACGATCACAGGAAAGGAAGCTCCTGTAGCAAGTAGAAAGTAGAGGTCATCAACCTAATTACGAAGGCAGAACAGATCTTACTGGCGGTTCGTGACAGGCACCACGACCTGCATGGAGCAGCATGGGCAAGAAGCAGGATGAGCAAGTCTTGCGTGAGTTGCTGCAAATCCTCGAGACCCTGCTCACAAGGAGAAAAATCGCCTTGCATAAGCTCTGCCCGCACTGGCTCGCTTAGACCTGGATTCGTCTCAGAATGGGCTGGTAACTTAGCACTTGAAAGTAGGCGTGGGGTATCTCTGTTCATGAAATCTACCATCACATCTCGCTTCACATTTTGGCCTTTGCTCACAGTGTGTCGCAATCCCGTCTCATCCGCTCACATGGCCGAGCACAGACAACGTTGAGTTCTTCAGGAGTTGGAATGCGGCTCCAACGCTGAAGATTAATGCAAGGGGGCCTCAACGTGGCAGGCGCCCGGACTGCTCTTGCCGTACAGAGAGCATCGTGCCGCATAATCATATGATTCAAGCATAGCAATGCCTTGGGGTGTGATTCAGCTTGAACACAGTACAATATTCGTACTTCGCAGTAGGGTGTGAGTTAATGGTGTGAAGGCCCTCGGTTTATCAGCCACCTAGAGATGCCCTATGGAATTGGCGAGGGATTGTCTCGTCGCGGCCTAGCACACGGAAACAGCCGCCCAATCTTGATAGTTTCTGCGAAAAATATGTTCGCGAGTGTCTACTGCATGAATACTTGGCCTTTCCACCAGCGTGCCTGCAGGACTGGTAAAGAATGTTTCCTGATGCTTGAGACCCAAGCACACTTGCAGATCGTTGAGACAGGGCCAAAGCAGTTACGACCTATTGGAAAGCAATGAAAATTTGAACAGATATATTCGCCACTGCCCTTCGCAGAGCTCCAGCACTCTTGCAAGCGGCGACGCGGACCTGATCAACCACGACCCCTCTCGATGATCGACCTGCACTCTAGCTTGGGAGTGTACCGTGTCTAGGATCGGTCCACGGAGCTACTGGCCAAGTTCGTCCACAGTCTGGAGAAATGCAGAGATGCCAACAGCGCCAGCTCATGCATGGCAAGCTGACCCCTGCTGATTGTTCGTATCGCGCACAAGTTCGCGAAGCCGCAGAGTTTATTCAACCAACATGTGCCCTTGCATTGGAGTCCTCCGCATCGATGCAACAAGCAACATCGAGCAGTGTTTCATCGAACGCAAGCGGCAAAGGCAGAATCCTGTGAGCCGAGTCTCGGAAGAAAACAGCTCTTGTTGCATGTCTCGCATGGTGACACAGCCCGGCGTCAGTAAACTTTCCGGTTGCTGCGACCACAGAGAGTCATATCTGGTGACTGTGAAGCGCCTACGAGGTTTCGTGGGTGTGCATTGCTGTATGTAGGCGTCGGCGAAATAATTGGGTCGTGCAGCGAGATGGTACAAACCCGCTTGAGCGCTTTGTGCTCGTGCAGATCGTGTGCCACCCATGTTTCCATGACTTAACGTCTGTGACTTGTCAAGTCGCTATCAGTATCCCAGTAGCTAGGCATTACTTCCTTCCTATCGCAAAGGCGAAAGACGTCTGTATTGGAGTGACCATGTCCGCGTGCTACCTGCCACGTACGCACAAGGTGAATCGTGCGGAACTTGCCGCAGGGTGTCGGGGAGCCATAAAACGTGATTAGGGCTCGATGCAACACATTGCGGGTGGCGCTCTGAGCCTAGTGGTATGACCTTGACGTCTCTTGTCTTTGAAGGTTAAGATCTGGTGAGCCTCATCCGCTACTCAGCGTGGAGTAGTGCCAACATCAAGCACGAAACCTGCCCACCAGCATCATTAACTTTGCCTCGACGTTGTTTGCTTGAAGCGTTCCAGCCATGCTTGGAAAGACGTGGGACGAAAAGTTCATTAAGAGAAGTCATTATTGATTCATAACTCGTCCCACAACGAGCAGCCTGCAAGGCGGTATTTACCGCAATTCTCCTGCACCTAGCCAACCTTATGCAGAACACCAAGGCGTAATGCCAGTGCCCCCAACGCCGTGCTTAAGCAAATAGCAAGATTCAAACCAATGGCAAGTTCGTGAGTTCGTTCAGATGATATCATAATGCGAGCGTCGTTGTGCTTTGCTCGCCAGTGAAAAGGACTGGTAGCCTCTTCACGTCGACATAGTCCGGATGTAGCAATGAAAACTGCTTCAACCCAGCAAACACGTCTGATCCGGACAAGGTAATGGTAAGCGGGGTAGAATCGTGTTCTGTAGTGTTGCTCTCGACCTGTTTTCGTTTCATGCTCTTGTGATTCGATGCCAGGAGGAGATTTTCTATCCTCACCTGAACCCGGTCTAGCTTGGCATGCGAAGGGCCCTCCATTGTGCCAAACCTCTGTTCGACCAAGTTCTGATGTTGGACCGATAAGTGACTATTAAGCCCTGCTGTGTCTGACTCCTCATCTGCCTTCGGCTTGGGTTGGGAAAGCTGCGACACGGTACCACCAGTGCTACCCACCTTCCCATTACCCCGCAATAATGTCATGGCTTGCAAACTCTTTGCGATGAGCCTTGTAGTTTCCAAGCTCCATCTTTGCTGCGGTCGAGACAAGGCTTTCGGTATGGCCTCGAGGACGACCCTCTTTGTGGCAGCGACGTCAACCTTGGTGCTGGCTTTGGGACTCGTAGAGCCCGAGACCGAAACATAGACATAGGGACAGCTGTCTGGCAGGGCTATAAACATCGTCCTTGCAGAATCTGTACCAGCTTTACCTTGTCGAGGCACGTTCGTGCTGAGAGGTGCGAAAGGTGCATTCGGCGTGATGTAGAGTCTCACAACGGACAGGCGGAGAGCCGCTATGCGATGAACATGATAGTGCGCCTTTACCAGTGGTGATATGTGCTGCTTGAGATTCTGCACGAAGATGGCAGCTGTAGTTTCAGGGTAGCGAGGCACAACATCTGCGCTTGCAGTGTGTTCAAACTTCCTCCTCTTGCTCGGTCGCTGCGCATGTTCTTCGCTGTCGCTGCTCATCGGCACAAGTTTTAGCGCAGTCCAGCGCAGCGCGGCATCATTCTCTTCGAGATGCGCAAAATCTATAGATGCCAGCTGGTCATACGAAAGACCTCGTCGCCAGTCCCCATCCAAGATGCGGTCGATAATATCTCGTTTGCTGAGATGGGCAACATTTGGATTATCTTCTCTCAGTCCCCCGTATACTGCTTTGAGCTCTTGCCGAGATTGCGCTGGCTCGTGAAGATAGTCTTCTTCTTCGAGATCGAACCTGTTGCGGTTCGATGACAGGTAGGTATCGCATTTCGACGACTTTGACCACGCCTCGCAGATGTCGACAAGCTTCTGTCGTGACAGACGCGACAGCGACTTTGCCACAGCCGGTGGCATCATGGATTGATCATAGGAGGTATTGTTAATGTGCTCGCCATTAAGGCCGGGCTTACTAGTACTTTGAATGTTCGACTTGCGCCTGTTCGATGTTGACTTTCCAAGATAGGCTAGTCCCAAACACAATATTTGGCCACTAGAGGACTCCAATCGACAGCAGCTTCAGCATTAAGTTTCAATACTACCTCACACCTGATGTCTTCGTGTCGATCCATGATCTCAACTTGGTCCTTTGTATCGTTTGTGCCATCTGTAACAATGGGTCAATGCATGTGTGACTATGCTGCATCTCGAGGGCGGTACCTGATTCGAGAAGCACAACCCTTCCACATCTCACGAAAAGGGCCCTATCTTGGGTGACTCGGGGACAACCAGATTTCCTTCTTGCTACGCGTAGCTGACGTACCTTCCTGGACTCTCACTCGTTCCAGGGCGCGGAGGGAACATGTGTAGGTCATGGCCTTGCGCTTACACCCGTCACTGCTGGCCAGCTCAAGTGATCCATGACGGAACAAACGGGACGGCATGAGCTGTTAATTAATGCCTACTGTAGACTGCTAGCGACGCAACTCCGATCCAGGAGACGTGAGAATGATGATGCTATAATCACAGCGATTACAGCAGCAGCAACCTTGACAAAATCAGGCAGCGAGAGGCCGTATCTAAGTTAGATAACCGCCGCATGGGAACTCCGGCAAACGTGCATGATCGCCATGTGCATCACAACGAAGCCGAAGTCGCAAATGATTGGTGGCATACGTTGGTGCCGAGGGAATAAGGATAAGTCTCCCACTTCCTCCGATCATGACCTCAACGACGGGAGAGCTTCATGAGTCGAATTTTCGGATTTCTGTTGAGCCTCACGCTCTCCTAGTCAACGTAATGATAGATTTGATGTGAAGCGTACCTGAATCTGTACACGTGTAACCACAGTTGCTACGACGTTGACCTCGTACGAGCAAAGCTAAGGCTGCTTGAAAGTGCGACTACATTGGATTTGTCAGGATCGGCGGCAGGGCATTCGTCCGGCGCACATTCGGAAATAGCACCCCAACCCAAAGCCGGTCAAACACCCGCCCTGCGAAAGCCAAAGAAAGAGCAACCCCACCAGCTCGAGTCTACCACTCATTTCTGCACGACCTGCATCCTTTCCACCACTCAACCACCACCACCACAAATTTCATCTGCAGTACCATTGCTTCACACAACGAGATTGAGGCTAACACTCTCACGACGTCTGGCTTGTAACTAATCGCATGGCCCTCTAAACCAGAAATTCGACAATCGACCGCTACCGACACCACCCCTCAAGAGTCGCACGTTGAACGTAACCCATTGAGTCGACAGCAGAGTCTTTAGATCGACAATATGTCGAGTTACCGCGGCCGTCATGGGCCCAATTTCTCACAGTACCTCAGTGACCTCAACACGCTGAGTCCGCAAGACAAGCAGGTCACCGAGGGCAACGATTTCAGCAACGATTTGGCCATGTACACCAACACCGATTTCACGAATCTAGACATGCCTGGATCGCTGGCGGAGGATGATGTCTTCAATTGGGATCTTGCGACGGATAGTCAAAATCCGGATGACGTGAAGTACGAAGAGCTGCTCGGTGCGCCCGACGCAGGAACAGATTTTGGCAATTTTGGTGGCATAGAGACTGCTCCTGTGCCTCCACAGCCGGCTTTCTACCCCACCTACAACACCCCGATACAGCCGGCACCGGCCACTGGTATCCCCCAGGCAGAACAGATGTCGCAGAACGTAGCACCGATTGAGAATAGACGGTCAAGGGCTGGTACGGTACAGTCGGTTGGGCACATGTCTGTCGATGAAAAGTCTCGGGTAGCAGCGGAAGAAGACAAGCGAAGGAGAAACACGGCCGCTAGTGCTCGCTTCCGGGTTAAGAAGAAGCAGAGAGAGCAGGCTTTGGAGAGGACTCTGAAGGAAGCACATGACAAGAGCTCGAAGCTCGAGGCCAGAGTGTCACAGCTCGAGACGGAAAATAGGTGGCTGAAGAACCTGATCACGGAGAAGAATGGTCTGTCATCCAAGGAGGAAATTGCAGCTGCTTATGAACGCCACCGGAAGGAGAGCGAAGAGCGTGATCTGAATAAGGAGCCAGGTCGCACGCAAGGTGTTGGCACGAGCTAGCCTTGACCCAAAGCGAAAGCAAAAGCAGAAACTTAGAAACCAGTTCTAGACATTTCTGAAGATACCAAATATATTCGGCCGTTTATGGTTATTGGGTCGAGCAAGAGCTCGATCGTCATCCCCAATCAATAGTCCTCACGTACTGACAGTAGTCGACAAGTTGCTTGTAAGACCACCTAGAAGTAGGATGCATCACACCTGACAGGACAGGTGAGGAGGTGTGAAAGTGCATTAATAATACAACCTCGACCTTAGTCTATAGGCATGACCCAGTTGGCTGGCAAGATTGGGTGGAGTATTGTTAGTAGGCTCACCAGGCATCAATGGCCCAGCAAACGCGAGTTGGGTGGTGCAAGGCAAGTCTTGTGCCGAATCGCGTCTAGTGAGCCTGCACTTCGATCATGGTAAATTGCCTACGGTCAAGGCTGCGGCACGCATCCGAGCATTCACCATTCACTATTCACCACACTACTTCTACTTCCTCTGTTCCCCCCTCCGCGGCGTACACTGTTGTCGAGCCTCGTCCTCTTCTCCGTCAATTTAAATACACTGGAGTTGTCGGTGGAATTGACGAACAAAGTAGTACAATCGCAATCAAATTTCCAGCCCCGCCACAGCTTTTGCGACTGGTTCACCTTCCGATATCCTCCACGCTCACAGGGCGCCCAAAACACTCTGCAAGGACGCAGTCATGTCGGTCACCGTCGGCGAACTCGACACCACCGTCAAGACCTTTCAAGAAGGGAAAGGTGAAGCCCAGAAACAAGCGCAGAATCAGCTCAACGAATTCAAGTCGAACCCAGATGCCTGGTTGATGGTTGACAAGATCCTGCAAGAGGCCCAGTACATGCCAACAAAATATCTCGGTCTGCAAGTACTAGATGATGTGGTCACGACGAGGTGGAAGATCCTGCCGCGAGATCAGTGCCTGGGCATCCGAAATTTCGTCGTCAACCAGATCCTGGAAGCATCCGCCTCGGAAGATTCGCTCAAGGCAAACCGTGTCTTTGTCAACAAGCTCGACTTGACCCTCGTCACCATATTGAAGCAAGAATGGCCTCACAACTGGCCAACCTTCATCAACGAGATCATTTCCTCCTGCCACAGCAGTTTGTCCGTCTGCGAAAACAACATGACCATCCTGCGCTTGCTTTCCGAAGAGGTCTTTGACTTCTCATTAGAGCAGCTGACCTCCAGCAAGGCCAAGAACCTGAAGCAGACCATGTGCCAGGAGTTCTCCAACATCTTCCAGCTATGCAACGAAGTCCTAACCACTGCAAATTCGATACCACTCGTCAAGGCTACTCTAGAGACATTGCTACGCTTCCTGAACTGGATCCCGCTCGGCTTTATCTTCGAGACGAACCTCATCGATACCCTGATAACTCGATTCCTCGAGGTTGACCACTTCCGAAACATTACCCTCAAGTGCCTGACCGAGATTGGCAGTCTGCAGCTTGGTCAGCAATATCAATACGACGAGAAGCTGGTCCAGATGTTCACCGAGACCCTGACCGTCGTTGCAAGAACAATTTCCGTCGACTCCAATTTCAGAGAGCTGTATGCGCGGAGTCGCGGCAGCGAGCAGGAGTACATTCTCAACCTTGCCCTCTTCCTATGCAACTTTTTTAGTGCCCACCTCAACATCGTGGAGAAGCTGCCGAACCCAGACTACCTCCTTCACGGTCACTTCTATCTTATTAAGATAAGCCTGATCGACGATCGAGAAATCTTCAAGATTTGCCTCGAGTACTGGACCAAATTGGTACAAGAGCTGTATGAGGAAATGCAGCAGCTTCCCATCACTGAGCTCAACCCTCTAGTGAACATGGGTGTTAGTGGCCTAGCAAATGGCGGCGCGCCCCACCCAAGCGCATTGGCCAACTACCCTCTGCGTAAGAACAAATACTCTCAAGTGCTGACTAGTCTGCGACAAGTCATGGTGGAAAAGATGGTGCGGCCCGAGGAAGTCCTGATCGTCGAGAATGATGAAGGAGAAATCGTTCGAGAGTTCGTCAAAGAAAGCGACACTATCCAGCTCTACAAGACCACAAGAGAATGCCTGGTCTACCTTACCCACTTGGACGTCGTCGACACCGAGAATATCATGAACGAGAAACTGCAGAGACAAGTGGACGGCAGTGAATGGTCTTGGAACAACTGCAACACTCTCTGCTGGGCCATTGGTTCGATATCCGGCGCCATGAACGAGGAAACGGAAAAGAGATTCCTTGTTACTGTCATCAAGGATCTGCTTGGTCTTACTGAGATGAAGCGAGGCAAAGACAACAAAGCTGTCGTGGCCTCGAACATCATGTACATCGTCGGACAGTACCCAAGATTCCTGAAGGCACACTGGAAGTTCCTAAAGACTGTGGTCAACAAGCTCTTCGAGTTCATGCATGAATCTCACGAAGGTGTTCAGGACATGGCGTGTGACACTTTCATCAAGATTGCGAATAAATGCAAGCGACATTTCGTGGTGATGCAAGCGGGTGAGAGCGAGCCGTTCATTGACGAAATCATCCGTAACATGCGGAAGATTACCTGCGACCTGTCGCCACAGCAGGTTCACACATTCTACGAGGCCTGCGGCTTCATGATATCGGCACAGGGGCAAAAGGCGATGCAAGATCGGTTGATAGAGAATTTGATGGCCCTACCGAACCAGGCATGGGACAACATTATCCAACAAGCAAACGAGAACCCTGCGATTCTACAGGATGCAGAAACCATCAAGGTCATTGGCAACATCATGAAGACCAATGTCGCGGCATGCACATCGATCGGCAGCTACTTCTATACGCAAATTGGCCGAATCTATCATGACATGCTGAACATGTATAGGGCGTCGAGTCAGCTAATCTCTGACGCTGTTGCATCGGGAGGTGAGTTGCAACCCCGCTACGTAAGAGGCACTACTAACAACATGGCAGGCAACGTGCAGACGAAGACACCGAAAGTCAGAGGTCTCCGCACCATCAAGAAGGAAATCCTGAAACTAGTCGATATATATGTGCAGAAAGCGGATGATCATCAAATGGTCAACGATAGCATGGTTCCACCGCTGCTGGACGCTATCCTACTAGACTATCAACGCAACGTTCCTGACGCTCGAGATGCAGAGGTGTTGAGCGTTACTACCACCATCATTCACAAACTTCACGTACGTTGGACTCCTAAGCGCTCTCGGCACATGGTCAGAGATGGCTATGCCCTGATAGGTACATCTACTGACATCTCACAGCAACTTATGGAAGACAAAATCGCTCCGATCTTCGACAGTATCTTCGAATGTACCCTCGACATGATCAACAAAGACTTCCACGAATATCCCGAGTTCCGTGTGGAGTTCTTCAAGCTGCTCCAAGCAATCAATCTATTCTGCTTCGGTGCTCTTCTCAAGCTTGATGGTCGACAATTTAAGCTCATCATTGATTCGTGCATGTGGGCCAGCAAGCACGACAACCGAGAGGTGGAAAACACGGGTCTAGCCATGTGCCTGGAACTCATCAACAACATGGCAGAAGTCGACCAACAAACATCGGCCATCTTTTTCCAACAGTTCTACATACCAATCCTCCAGGACATCTTCTACGTCGTTACGGACTCTGATCACAAGTCAGGGTTCAAGTCGCAGGGTATGCTGCTGTCTCGGATGTTCCAGCTTGTGGAGAGTGGTCGAATCTCACAACCACTATACAAGCCTGATCAAGCTGCAGCGGGTACACCCAACAAACAATTCGTACAAGAGTACACTGCCAACTTGCTACAGCAGGCATTCCAGAACCTGCAGCAAGCACAGATTCAACACTTCGTGTCAGGACTGTTCACACTTAACGAGGATCCTAACAAGTTCAAGACACATATTCGAGACTTCTTGATTTCACTCAAGGAGTTCGGCGGGGATAATGCGGACTTGTTCGCCGAAGACCGGGAGCAAGAGAAGAAGGATCTTGCCGAGGCAGAAAGAGAGAGGAACATGAAGGTCGGTGGACTAATCAAGCCAGCAGATCTAGACCAGGACGACGACTTGTGACTAGATGAAGAATTACCTTACGAGCACAACAAGGGCGACATGCCTTCAGCAGGGCCTTCTGTTGAGCATTACGCAACTGAAGAATCTGGCACGCCAGAAGACAAGCTGGGAGACGGATGGCTCTTCTACAAAGTTTAGGATAGTGGCATGTCACAAGATAGCAAGCGAAAGACTAGAGCTAAGCAGCAGGGTCGAGTTTACGAGTCACTCGAGTGTTTTAGAGATACCAAAAAGCAAAGGATGGATAGATTTGCGATTGAAGCATTTCTTAGGCGAGGGCGCATGGGCGCAACAACCGTCCGAGAACATGAGCGGGCATAAGCCAGCACGGATGAACCAAATGCAACTCAAGTTATTCCAACCATGCGATGTCTATTCATTCTCCTAAGTGCTGTGGCTCCCTCCGGACATGCCAAATGGCCGCTATTGTACGCTTAGCCTACTGTAGTAGCCTATCTTGATCTTAACAACACTGAGGCTTCAACTCCGTCTTTTCTGATCGCAATTAGTACCAAACTGTCCGTAGAGATGGTAGAATAACGATTATAAGGTTTATTATATATAATAATGCGTGGTTGTTAGAGTATTGTCGTCGATAAGATAATTAGCATTTTGGTGGGTAAGCGTGCAGCAGCGGCCACTTTGGTTGTCCGCACGGAGTGTGGTTACTTGTGAATTTCGCTGAGACTGCAAGAGCGGCCGGAGATTCGCGGCTGTCTCCGAAAACCGAGCACCCAACGACCCAACGGCTCTGCAGAGGGTGCCTGAACTCTACGTAAGCGCGTGCCTAAAACTGGTACTTCAAGTTGCGGGTATTATTGCGGAGATGCCACCAATCCCACTGCGCCGGGCTGTCCTTCCGCATTGTCTCACGCAACAATTCACTCCAAAGCCTGCGCAATTTTCTGTACAACACTGCACATCAGTTCTGTTTGCCGCTCACCATCTGCGCCCTTCCACGAGCCCAATAAACACTCTTCACTGCTCTCGACACCGCTTCAGGCTATTATCACTGCCCCCATTAGACTTGCTTACAAGTCCCGACCATCATATCCCCGGAGGGACTTTTGGAGGACCACGACTGCCCGACATTCACGATCCTGCAGCAGTGAGAGAAGCAACCAATTTCTCACTTGCAGCGCAAACATCATCATGTCCGCCTCGGCCTCCCCAGCGCGAAGAGCCCCTCCGCGACGAGCACCCAACCACCCCCCACAAACGCAGACACGCACACGCACACGAGGACCCGGCAGCGGCACAGCAACTCCCGAGGGCTCAGCAACGCAGACAATTACGTCCGCGCCGCCTCAATCAGACGGCTTAGTCCTGCATCTCCGGGGCGCACATGAGCCTGAGACACAGACGCAGTCACGCTCGAACTCGGAAGAGCCGCAGTCTTCGACGAGGAGGAGGATCCAGTGGGCGGAGGATGTCGTCGATAACGAGGGGCTGGGACGGAAAAAGAGTAAAGTGTGTTGTATTTTCCATAAGACGAGGGAGGTGGGAGAGAGTAGTAGTGAGGATGACAGTTCGAGTGACGATGAGGGGGGAAGTGGGAGTAGTCCGTCGGATGATGATGGGGGTGCGAGGCCTGTGGGCGGGAGGAGACGCGGCAGAGGGAGGGGCAGGGGGCAGAGAAGGCATGAGCATGAGCATGGAGACGGTGATGGGTGTGGCCACGGAGAGAAGAGGAAACCCAGTCCGAACGCGTACGAGAAGATGCCGAAGTATGATGTTAAGCCTTTGGAGAGACAGCCTGGGAAGTGAGTTGGGCGGAACGAAACGATTTACACGTCATCCACACGCCTACGACCATTCGTGCTAGGTAGTATGACGAAGTGCCGAGAACAGTCTTAATGCAGTATTGCTACTTTGCGACAGAAGGCCTTTGACAACTTGCCGCTGTCCAATTCTCCAAGGAAGGACAAATCCTCCCATCCCGAGGGTCTCAGACACAGCGTGCACGACGAGACCAAATCTCCTTACTTGGGACAAGACCATCCGGAATGGGTCCTCACGGTGTTCAGTGCGGTGTCATACTTGGACCTCAGATGTGAAGATGGTCGCCAGCCACGGCACGATGTTCCGACGAGAGACCGATATATCAGACAAAACACGAGGCGCGATAACGGGAAAGCAGGGGGTATCGTAGATCCCGATTATCCAGAACGAATGAGTCGCGGAAGACTAATTGTATGATTCACGAGTGGCAATCGAATGAAAGTGGAAATGAATTTGATATTACGCATATTTTATACATCAAGTTACACACCGAGACGGGAAACTAAACTCCACGAGCTACAGTACAATCCGTCGATCGATCACCCAACTGCCCCGCTTCCCACCCCTCCCTCCCGAGTTCTCACCTACCACACGCGCCACTCGTCCTTCTCCCCCACCGTGACCTGGCGATAATACCTCGGCTCCGGCTCCAGCACCTCAAACTCCCTCAACTCGCACTGCCCGCCCTCACAGCTCGCATAGATCTGCAACTTGGTCGTGCTGCGTCGTCGCATGAAGCGGGCTTGGGTGTATACTGGACTGCCGTAGAAGCGGGTCGTGGGCAGTGGTGCGGAAGCTGGAACTGCGGTCGCTATGTCTATGCTTTCACACACACGCTCGGTGGTGTTGAGGTTGATGGTCTCTAGACTTGGGCATTCGGCCAGAGAGGGCAGGGGGGTGAAGTAGAGTTCATCGGCTGACGAAGACGAATTGGAGTTGTAGAGGAGGGTCTGGCTGGTGCGGTTGCGGGTGCGGGTGCGCAGTGGGAGGTCTTTTGGCGGTGGTGTTGGGGTGCGGCTGGGTGGAGGAGGTGGAGCTGACGCTGACGCTGAGTGTCGAGAGGGGGTCTGGATGAGTTCCCAGTCCGCGGGTGCGTTGGCGTCGAAAGAGAATTTGCGCGGTGATGGTGAGGATGCTGCTGTTGGTGGGGATGGGGATGGTGATGGGGACGCGAGGTCGATGAAATTATAGTCTGTGTCTTGCACTGAGGCTGTCAATATGGGAATGGAACGGGACTTACCTGCGCGCGGTTTGTAGGCAACATTAGTCCGGGCGCGCTTTAGCGGTCGCTTTGATGCTTCGGCTGTACTCGTTAGCTTAGGCGCGGCTGCCGTGGTCGTTGGTCGATATGCCTCGTAGGTGCTTGTGGGGGCTGGCATTCGCCGTGTAGTAATTTCTGGAAAGCGCCCCTTCGGCTGCTGTGGGCTGGTTGGCGGTGTGGTGAACAAGCCAGATTTGGAGAGGATGTCATCAGCAGGCCAAATCGCTGGTGCTGTTGGAACCACTTTGGAAAATGGCTGGTACTTGGGTGCCTCCTTCCGCTGGGCAACTGGTGGTGTTGGCCCCTGTGGGGGAGATTGCTTCTGGTAGGCTTTCGTCATCATGCTCATCTTGTTTAGTCGTAGGAAGAGCTCCTGGCGTCTTCCGTCCTTTGCCGTGATACGGCCAATGTTGGGGTGGAACGCAGCAAAGCCTTGTGCGGTGGGCAAATCTCCTGGGTATGCGATGGCAGACATGCTCATCAAGGGCTCATTGACCAGCAATGGCTTGCCCATGAATTGAGTCTGCCTTAGGACTTCGGTAGATGCTGGATCGAACTTACCTTGCGTGTCCATATCGGATGCTTCCTGGTCCAAAAGCGTCTCCTGGATGAGGTTTGGGTTAGCCATAGATGCACAGGACTACTAAGACTCCTTGATCGCAGATCTGAAGAAGCAGTAGCAGGCGTGTCGACAGAAATCGATTGCACTCAGTGATCGTCCGGTGGTTTCTGTGGTAGTGCTGTTCTGACTCACTTGGGATGAAGGAGCTCATTTATGTGTCCCTCGACCCTCGACAAAGGACCTTACCCATAGTCTTGTAACAATGGCATGGAAACAACGTCAAAGGACAGTCAAAGGGTCATTATGAAAGGAGCATTGTCATTCCTAGTCCCCTCGGTCGATGATGAAGACTAAGGAACGGTTGTTTGCAATTTCATGCTTGTTCGACGACGTTTTGAGGAGTTTTTGCACGCTTCAACGAGGATAATCGGCCGTTATCATGCAAGGGTCCGTTAGGAGATGTTCTTGCCGTCTTGATATTTTTATGGGAAAATGGCAAGCCGTTATCATACGTGCCGGTTGCTACTTACAGATGCTTTCATTATTTCTACACTATCTAATAACTAGTCTTCCGTCGTATTTTGAAATATGGCCGCCTTGCCCGCTCAGATACGCCTTTATAGCTGACTTCAGTCATTACAACCTCACAACTGGTGTCTCTTTAAGAAGTCGAACATGACCTGATAACCCGCGGTCGCATTTTTGTGCAATGTTAACCCGTGACCAGTGCCAGGCTGGATGTACGCTTCCAAAGCCGCGGCCTGTGGGTAGAGAGACTGCTTTAGTTGCGTCAGGTTGTACGCATTTTTGCAGTCGCCGCCACAGGTGAGATAGTCGTATTCAGCCAGGAAAAACTACAGTCAGCTCGTTAGCATACAATCTGTGTAGTTCGCTCATCATGTAGACTGCGATTCGAAGGAGAGTGCTGTGCTTTACCTGCAAAGGGGCTGTATAATTCGGTGCCGGCAAGCCCACGGACAAGAGAATACTGTGGAATTCACCCACGGTGGCCGGATTCTTGATTGAATTCGCATATGATAAGGCCTTCGGGTCCATCAAACCATCCACCACGCTGAAAAAGCCTTGTTGGATATCCGACTCAGTGCCAGGGACGATGTACCCACTGCCATAGTCGGCGTACAGTTTCGGATCGTGCTGATGCGCATACTGCCAGCCGAAACTCGCTTGAGTAGCAGCGCCGCCATGTGGGCTGAGAATTTGTCCTGTGGCTATGGCGCCGTCAGAGAGGGTTGGGTACTTGACCAGGAAGGCAAGGGTAAGGATCGTTCCGAAACTATGACCTATGTGAATGTATTTTTTAATCTAGATGGAACAATTAGCTGGCTGCTCAGGATTCGTGATTACTGGAAGGTTTCTGTCTGTATGTAAAGCATAAACGCGAGCAGTCTCAAATAGTGAACGGTGATGGAAAAGTGATTATTGCTAGAGTTTTATGCCCTATCGGTGCAGGGGTTAAGAGCCAATGGGTTCTTAGCGGTCGACTTACAGCCGGGAGAGGCGCGGAGAAGCTTGTTTGAGCCATTTTACTGAGCTGTCCCGAACGGGCCAGTATCGTGATTCCGTGCAAAATTTCGAGCTCAAGAGGTGCTTGGACAACGTCGTATGCGTCTGGTTTGTCCGACTGCCCAGTGCCCAGGCGGTCCCATGTTAGAACCGAATAGCCTGCGCCAACGGCAGCACGGACGTAGCTATAATTCTCAGGTTCATATTCCGAATCCCAGTATCTCTTGTCAAAGAGGAGACCGTGTGTGACGATCTGCAAAGTTTGGCCAGTTCCCCGAGCCTCACTGGGAACACAGAGTTGTACGGAGATGTTGTAAGTGCCCTTGACAGGGTTGACGGATGCTATACGCGACTGGTTGTACCGGCCGTGCGACCAGGTGTCGTAGTCCCAGGCATAGTTGACGGCATCGATGTTGGAGTCAACTCGAACGGGATCCTTGACAATGTAGTTGTCGGCGGAGGCGGTTATAGGGACAATGAATTGGGAGCAAGAGATCTCGGGTTTATTGTCGTGGATGGACTTGCTGGGAGCGGCGATAGCAGCGGCGTAGCGGGTGAGGAGAAGGTACACGACGCTTGCGGCAATTGGTGAGACCATTGTTGATTCTCCCTGACTGGATATTGTGCTAATCAGAGATTCTATGGTATAACCAGTGCTAAGGGAAGGACTCGATGGCTTCATGATAGTGTTTATATGCCGCACAGCTAGTCGCTAAGTTTATGGAGGAATGCGTATTCGGCTGGCATTATTGACGGAGCGGAGGTCTCCTGTTGTAGCATCTACCACATAAGCATATGCTGAGCTTAGCTGTACTCATAACGTTGACTAGCTTCTTGGTATTAATACCTTGCATATCGCATTAGAATTCTCCTAGAGAGCTCCTTAAGGTGAGCGCCTTAACTAGCACAATAAGGCATTCGTGTGTGCTGAGTCATGACGGTTTCGTATAGGCCGAGTGGCTTGTGGAGGACTCATGAGTGTAAGCACGGCAGGACTTGGAGTCTGGAGCATACTTGACATTGAACTGGAGGCGGAGCGCTTGTGCGGTCTGATCGTATCCTCCGGCATTGACATCGCAATACCGTGGTGCAACACCCGTGGGAGTTTTCGTGTCCGACTACTTCCTCCGAAGTGGATGACCATTTTGGAAGTGGGCCTCTGCATCTGAGTGGGTGGAACTCTAGTCAAGCTAAGATTTGTCACCTCAGAGGTCCCGGGTGGGAGGCCTAGAAGTTTACCTGTACACTTGTTGTGCCACTCTGAGAAGATTGTGCATTGTAGGTGCACTGGGTAGTTTAGCCTGCGCAGTTGCTAACGCTGAACTAGGGTCGTATTCGTTGACCGGGGTCGTATTCGTTGACCGGGGTCGTATTCATACACCGGGTTCGCATAGCGTTATAACTGGTAATTCTAAGTGCATGGATCTGTGTTCCTCTTTTCAAAGGGTCAGGCACTTAGTAGTGTGTGTGATTCGAGATCAACGCGAGGTTTGGAAACGACATGGTTGCTGAGGAGAAGCCCACCTCGCAGGACCCGGCGCCATCACGAAAGCTATATCTTGTAAGCAATGCATGATCCTTTGCCCACGGTCATAAACAGATCAAATGGAGAAACCATTGGGACAAGTCTCAGTGCAAAACTGGACTCGCATTTCTCGCATCATTCGTCGATACGAATAGGGAGATTAGGAGACGGCAGTGCTTTGTCATTGCAACGTAAGTTTTCTTCGCTCGATAATAAATTTAATAAGACTTTAGGAAATTTACTTCGGTCTTTGGACCTTTGACTGGCGATTGCATGAAAGGGGTCAAGGAAGCGGGCAGTGCGCGGCGAGAGGCTAGTATGAAGGTGAAAACGAATCCGCAAACGGGAGGATACGTATACGAGCGAACGAGGCTGAAAGAGGAAACTCAACTAACCATTGATTACGTGTACAGGCACCTACATATGTAGTTCCACGAAGTGTAAGGCTATCCACATCTTATTCAGAATTCAATACAGGTATCAAATTGACATGTATCATTCTACCTGGGCGTACGGTGCATAGCGACATCTGTTGTGTAAGCGTCAGATCTAAGAGCTCTTATGTAATCTCTCCCGCGCCATGCAGTTATGCTAGAGTAGTAGCCCAAGGGGACGATAAGTATGGAACATTTGCTCCAAGTGCTCTACATCCTACGTTTCTCTGTCTCTCAGCGCATCAATCTCAGCGACCCGCCCAGCAGTGCTAGCCTTTTATCACTTAGCAAGAAGTTGGGACTATTCTCAGATTCGTAGTGGAGCCTACCATACGACGAGGCTGTTGAAATTCGCGATACTGCTGATCGCGACAACCATGGTTCGCCTCCTAGCTCCAGCCGCGCTTGTCGCCTTTCTCTACGGCCATGTCGTCACGGGTCGCAAATGCCAGGACATCGTAGTCCCGGTGTCCATCACAGCACGGAACGGTGTGTTCGACCTTGCAGCACCTGGTAACAATATCGACCTAACCAACTTCATATTGGACTTGGCACAGCTCGGAGCAAATTATTCACAAGCTGTGCTCGGAGGAGTAAGTGTCTCTTTTATTTCACGTATAGTCGAGTGTCATTCCACTGACTAGGTCTTAAGTACACCACTATCTCGGGTACTTATGAGTTAGCCACCACATACTGCACTCCAGATGAAGGTGCCTCGTCTGTTGTTCAGTTACTCACCCATGGAGGCGGATTTCGCCGGGAGTAAGGGCTCAATTGCTGCCACGAGATACGAGAATTAGCTAATAATCACCGGCAGCTATTGGGATTACCCGTACAACGAGTACAATTATAGCTATATTTCAGAAGCGGTCGATCAATATGGCTATACCACCTTATCCTGGGACCGTCTCGGTGTGGGCATGTCAGATCACGGAGACCCAGTTTCTTTCGTCCAAGCTCCCCTCGAAGTTGCTGCACTCACAGCTTTGACCAATTTGCTACGTACAGGGTCTATACCAGGCATTACATGTAGATCCAAGCCAACCAAGATTGTTCACGTCGGTCATTCGTTTGGTGCGTATAGTCGTCAAACCCACGAACCGTGTCTGAAGATTGATTGAATCAGGTTCACTACTATCCTACGCTGCCACCTCTATGAATCCGGAGCTTTCGGACGGCTTGGTCCTGACCGGCTTTTCTGCAAACGGCACATACGCTCCCTACTTCATTCTCGGTGCCAACTTCGTTGTATCCAACACCCTGTCAGCTCTAGCTCATTACCCCAACGGCTACATCAACTCTGGTGACGCGAGCGGTCTCCAGACCAACTTCTTTGCGCCTGGGGATTTTGACCCCAAGATTCTCCCCTTTGCTCTTGCCACCGGTGAGCCAATCACCATCGGCGAGGTGCTGACCCTGAACGGTGTAATCGGGTCGATCAACAATTTTGCTGGTCCTGTCTTGGTCGTCACCGGTGAGCGTGATATTCCATTCTGTGGCGGCAATTGTTTCGCGACAGGAGATCCAGAAATCGCATCTATCCCAGCGGCATCTCAGAAACTCTTCCCCGCCGCTAGCTCTTTCGAAGTCTCGATCATTTCTGGCGCAGGACATGGTTTGAATTTAGTGAGCACCTTATTTCCAGCTTCTATCCCTATATCCATCCGTAACTAACGTTATCCAAAGCACTATACACATCCTACAACCTATGGCACGATGCAGAACTTTCTGCTGCAACACAGTCTCGCACCTGAGAAATTCGGCCACTGGTAGACTATAGTTGTCTATGGATCCGATATCACAGGACGTGATGCCACCCGCGTCTATGCCGAATTAGATTGACCGTCTTTTGCACCACAGGACCACCGTTTAGCTCGAGACCTCGGACCGATCCCATTGTATAAAAGTTACTCTGATTCTTGTGTTCGGATAGGGTGTGCAGGATTCAGCAGAGGTGTGTTGATAAGAGGACTGTGTAGGCACGAACAGAGCAGGTAATAGAATCTCGCTCGATTTGGTCAGCTGTCAAACACCTTTGCTATCCTTGCTTCCGCCACTCTTCCGCATTAAGTCCTCTATCCTGCGTCCCCATGGTTGTTTCATCCATGAGGTTCCATTTCGCTGGCGGTAAATGCGGGAGAATGCGAGTTGCGGAAAAGGCGGAAAAGTCATTTCTCGGATGGCAAGATAGATTAACAAGAGGCAGGAACGCGAAGGTCTAGTACACTTCCTGATCAGAATGTAGAATAGCACAGGGCAGCCAACATAAGGTCAAGTCAGGCAACCTTAGTGGTCGACGGTAATGATACTCGAATCGCAAATATGTTGAGGAGTGTAAGCTATAGAGGTCCTAACAACAGCATACATTACTAGTGTAGGTCCAGGCAGAATGGCTATGAGCTATTACCTGAAGCAGAAACTTGGATGCGATGATTTTGTCGTCACTGATCAGAATGCTGGGATTGGAGGTACATGGTTCAGCAACACATATCCAGGGGGTGGTATGTAACAGGGTTCATTGTACATAGGAAGAATTGACGTTCTAATACGGCCATCTCGAGGATGTGATGTGCCGTCTCATTTCTAGTCCTTCTCATTTGCTTCGATCGCGAACTGGTCAGCTCCACTTTGTGAGCGAGGAGAAACCCTCGACTGTGAGCTTGATATTCCTCCGCCAGTAGGACGGACGACCAATTCTGGTAGATATGAATAGTGTGGTTGATAAGTTCGACCTCCGAGGCCATTTCACACTTTTAACGACAGTCGTTGGCGCGACCTGAGACGGAAACACGACTTTGTGGAATGTTGAGTTTCAACATATCCGGGCGGCCACCGCTACACACGGAGATTCGAGGCGGTTTGTCTCAGTATGTGGTGGGACTGGAGTTACGACCTCACCAGCAAACGAGTCGTGGTTATCAAAAACGGCTGCAGTGGATGCCAAGTACTCCCAGCAGTGGCGTCGAAAGTTAAGTAGATAACCCATCTTGCTCGAAGTAAGCAATGAGTGTTTGAGAGGGTAAATGCTTAATCCTTTTGTGTTTGTTTGTTACATAAACTAACAGTTTTATAGCCGGATCCTCGCTTTTCACTAGTCGCCAAATGGCTCTTCAGGGCGATTCCTGGTTGGATGCGATGCACCCAGATGGATCTATTTCAGTGTCGACAACCTATACTCGGAGTACATACAAAACCCCGAGGCTGGATCTTTGCGTGTCGAAAGCGAGAAGGAAGCAAGGGTATATATGAATCAAGAAGACGCCTCTCGAATATCTGAAGGACATGATGCCTGATTATGCCGTGGGCTGCAAAAGACGTGTGCTTGACCCAGGATACTTGGATGCCCTACACCGAGATAATGGTCGATCTTTGCTCGGAGAAAATTGCTGGTATCGATGAGACAGGAGTCCTTGCTTCCAGGTCCGTACAGCCGTTGACACCAACCTGCTGTACAACCTGTCGGTAGCTCTCCCTAAATCGAGCCGCGCTGCTCGGGTGCACCTAAAACACCCATGACTGTGGAACGGTGTCTTGATGCGGCTAAGCATACTCGATCGCGGCTGTTATATCTCTTGCTATGACTTTACCAATGTGGCTCTGAATATCTAGGCCCACTCCTCCTTGACCGACTCGTCCGGTACGCGCCCCTGCTTAGACAGTACTGCGGTGAAGATGGTTAAGGATATCGCGTTCGAAAAAGTTTCGATCTGGTTGTACAATTTGTAGTTTACAGATCCCATAGTGGGTTCATGCAGAAAAACAGAACAGCTTCAAGCCTATTGTCAATTCTTGTCTGCAGATGGGATGGGTTAAGGAAGCTGATCTCGTGTTCTACTGTGGCGAAGGGCAGTTAGAAAGTTCCCGAAGGAGGATGGTCTCATAATGCCGATCAGTCCACACTTTTCGTTACCTCTACTGGCGGTTCACAGCTCCTTGGACACAGTCGAGTGTCGTAGGATGCACGCGAGAGATGTGAGTCGTGTGAGTAAACGATCGGGTCCGGCCGAGCCACGACGCGTCATGTTGCCATGGCAACGAGCGGTCAACTCTAGGCCAAATCGACGGGGATGCTGGCAGAAGATGTTGGCCAGCATTTCACACGCCCGACCATTATTAACGAACTACCAGCACATACTAGAGTTTGGCACAGGATGATACAGACAACATGAGACGTTCCATCGCGACACCATGCCCGGTGGCGCCTAACCAGTACACGGCTTTCGAGAACACCTACCACGATGATACGACCACTGACATAGACTTCACAACAGCCTTCAAGGCGTCGTTCCGAAATGTCAAGCCGAGGAGAGTTCAAGTGGCGCGTCGAGGAACAACTAATTTTGCCATACACGAAGACAACGAGGGGCCAGCACTGCCAGTGTTACAGCCTGTGAGAGGCTCGCTTTCCACTCTATCTCACCCTGCCAAGCGCGTCATCCCTCCTATTAAGACTCGAACCGGAACAGAAGTCTCGCAGGATGCCACTTCTGGCAAAAAGGGGTTGATTGAATCACGAAATGCCAAGCCGCAAAGATCTTCCGCCGCACCAAGACGATTACCGGCGAGGGTCCCCATCATACTGGAGGTCGTCAAGGATGAGAACGATGTGCATGCACAGCCGGTAAAGCAGATAGAGAGGGATGAAAGGAGGAGAACGCTCTACATGCCATCAGAAGACACTACGCAGCCTACAATGTGGATGGGAATATTCAGTCCAGTCAAGAACGAAGTGCTTGCAGAACACCAGGCCGACCAAGTACTGTCTTCTGATCTGACAGGTATCGCTGCTCGAATGGCGGAGAAGAAGAGGAGGAGGACCTCGACAATGCAGTCCAAAGCCAAGCGGCTGCCCTTGCAAAACAACGCAACAGCGCAAGAGAAAGCAGTTTCAGAGGACAGAGCTGGTGCGCCGACTGGAAAGGAAAATGTCCCGCCAAACCAAATGGACCCAGTCTCCAACACTACAAGAAGGACAAGCCCGGTGCAGAAGAAGGTCACGAAAAAAGAGCCTGTTGTGAACGACAGAGATTTCCAGAGAAGGCAGTTCCTAGCTCAAGCAAGGCTCGACCAGATTTCTAAGCCACGAGGTTCACCTTGCAACTCCCCAGATGTATCAACAATGTACGAGATTGGCAAGAGCGCTCCGCCGACAGAACAAAGCACGCCGAAGAAGAGGCTGGCTTGGAATGCTGGCCCGAGAGTGATAGCTAACGACGAGTGCCGGTCAACGACATCTTCCCCCAAAGCCCGCTTCATGGCCGAAACCAAATCCGAAGAAGCGCTGGCACCCAAAATACCTACCAGATTTGTGCGGCCTATTTTACAACATCATCCCAACCCCCATCAACATCTTCCTATCCTCGAACATATCGAGAATCCTGCGCTATACGAAGAAGACTGGCTAGGCCAACAGGAGGTAGTCGTTACCCAGTTCTTGAACAGTCTTTTCGAGCAAGCTCATGGGAAGACAGGCCGAATCGATGAGGACAAATCGAGGAAAGTGCTCGTTGGCCTATACAATTCTCCTGAGATCGCCCTTGTCCACAGCAGGGTACAAGCAGCTGTTCTCTATGGATCGCTGAGTCTGTCCCATGAAGCAATGTTCCAGATGCAGAACCTAGTCAAGGATGTTGGAAGGAGAAGGCAATTCCTGAAGTTCTGGGCCGACAACTATGACACTTATTTGCTGAAAGTCGCACTTGAGGTTGTCACAGGAAGGCAGGTCAATGTACGCAACGTTAGAACGTCTTCCAGCTCAAGCCCAGCAAAGTCTGCAATCCGCAAGCTTCTGGAACAATTCATCGAGGCATTCTTGCTTCGCAATGAAGACGTCGGTTTCAAGTCGGCTGGTACTGGAGCGTCAACAAACGATCTGGGTGGCAGAACCATACTGAGAAGTCTAATGCTTCTAAAAGCTCTTGACCTCCTCCAGCAACATATAGGCGCAAAGTCTGGCACCTGCCTTTTCCGTCGCAATGCTACGTTCAAGTCTTCTGCGACGGCGGTGCAAACCCTAATGCGACTGATCAATCCTGCCGTTGGCGACTCGCTACGAGCTCTTCGTCAACTGGGATACGAGGTCTATCACGAGCAGCAAGCTATAGAAGAGCTCACTTATCGAATCGAGAACATTGCTGTGGATCTTCGAGATGGAGCGGTTTTGACTCGTTTAGTGGAGCTACTCCTTTACAGGACGCCCTCGAAAGAGCTAGGCAGAGCACACGAAGGTGACGCAACCACAGTTTGCATGCCAGAAGGAGAGACCCTGCTCATTGGAGCGCACGATACGTGGCCCCTCAGTCACCACCTCAAATTACCATGCGTGAGTCGAGCGACTAAGGTGTGGAATGTGCAAGTAGCACTAGCAGTGCTTGGTCACGTCAAAGGTATCAGCAAGTTCGTCGAAGATGTGTCTGCGGAGAATATTGTCGACGGTCATCGAGAAAAGACGATTAAGCTGCTGTGGGCACTGGTCGGCCGCTACGGCCTGGTTGGGATAGTAGACTGGGACGACCTGAAGCAAGAGGTCCGAAGACTGAATGCGTCTTTCGAAGAAGACTTGGACGAGGTCGACGCCGGCGACGAAAAGGACGTTCAAGCACAATGCGAATACTTGCTCAAGGCATGGACACGGGCTGTTGCAGCCTCGAAAGGTGAAGCGGTTCGCAACTTTACAACGGGCTTCTCAGATGGGCGAATCTTCAAAGCTATCCTCGACGAATACGAACCATACCTTCGAACCAGCGCATCATCAGAAAGCACTCTCCAACAGCGACTCCTACAACTTGGCTGCAGCAGGCAATTTTCGGAGCTGTTTTCCCCCACAAATGGGCAGGTGCATATATTCGGCAAGGAATTCGTGCTTGCCGCACTAGCCTTTCTTTGCTCGCGAGTGGTTGGCCCTTCGAAACTGTGCCGCAAGGCAGTCATGATACAGAGATGTTGGAGGAAGCATTGGCAAGCGGTCCAGAAGGAGAGACAGGCTGTCAAGCGTGCCTTAGCTGAAGCATGTGCTACGTCTATCAATCTCAGACAGGACTTCCGGCGTAACACAAACATCGCTTATGCTGATTTGGACTCGAAACCCGACGACAGAACCGAGATAGACGACGACATCTGGCTCTCATTGTAAGCTGGTGCAGCTCACACGTGGCACAACACCGCATCGACATGGATTCATGCGTTAGCGCAAGCAGGGTCGGTACCAGATTCTTGGTAGTGGTATGGCTCTCGGTACGGATGGTGCGTCAAGACTGGGTCGCAACATGACATTGAACGATATCTATCGAGGTGTAGGCAGTCTCCGCATCGGCCCACGAGTAGTTGACGATCTGGATAGCAAACTACATGCTTGTATATTCTAAACCAGTATGACGGCTTCCAACACACCGTTCTACCGTAAAAGCAAGATGTCCGAACCGTGCCGACGGAACCACTCACAATGCTGTTTCCAATATGTGCATCTTCGCGTGCTGAGTAGATCGCCACATTGCAGCACGCAGCTGCAAGGCGCGCATGGCTAAGCCTGACCAGGCGTCCCAAATCTGCACTCCATGAAACATCGGAATCAGCAGTCCAAATCGTGAAACCTCAAATCTGTGTAGCAGGACCGGCATACCGGCACCCAATCGGCGCTCTTGGCAGGTACCGATGGCAGCTGGCACGTAGGGCAGGATCGGTCTGGACCCTGACGCCGATCATGACCACAGCACGACGTAAGAGGGTCTTGATTCAGGTTCGCTCATTCGTCCACCGACATCATGGTTTTGCTCCGTCCACCCACAGTGACGGTAGCGAGCCAGATCCCTTTCTCACAGTCTAGAATGAGTTCAAGGTGCTCCCTGACAAGGGTGTTCACGATGAGTACTGCCAATGGACATGGTTCCGAGCATCGCATTGTGGTCGTGATTTCGGACATGGCTCAAGCGCTTGGTGATGCTGCCATTTGGCATGCTGACAAGCCCACAAGTATGACAGTCAGGAGCAACAATAGGTTTCCCATTCCCACTACTGTCCTCACGTCCAGTTTCACCACATTATTGTTGCCTAAAACTTGCACCGAGCACTATACTAGTTAGCATATTAATAGAATACTACGAACGCATTAGCACGACCAAGCAGGAACACCTAGGCGACAGCCTTCCCGCCATGGACGCAACACTGATGTCCTTGCCAATCGAATTAGTGGCAACGATCTTGTCTCAGTTACCACTACATGCCTTGTTGTCATTCTCCGCAACAAATCGAACGAACCACGCGCTTGCACAGACTGCGCTGCAAGAACTGAATGTGGCAGTCCTCCCTCGCGATCTGTATGGAAGACTGGCGCTGATGGACCACGATGCAGACAGCGCGTCGCTCGACTTCAGTGTCATCAAGACAGCAATGCTGGAGAAGTCACTGAAAGCCTCAAGCTCCTCAGAGATCTTGCGACGTCAAGTATCCCTTCAGAACAAGATTGCAACCGACGTCTTGAGGAACGAGTGCACCCACAGTGTGAGGACATTATCACTGCACATGTACGACTTTGGCTCAGTTGAACTTGCTTCCGTGATGGCCAGCAACCTCTCCAAGCTGCGAGAGTTGACACTGAGATTCTGCCATCCATACATCCACGACAAGTGTATATCGTACAATTACTGGAGACAAGCCCCAGACGGAAGCCCATGCTGGAACGCCCTGGCCGGCCTAGGGGGCGAGAACCAACAGAACCTTCGTCTCCGGAATTTGCACTCCCTGCGTATCGAGCGAGCAGGACTGACCTCAACACAGCTTCGCAAATTCGTGGAATCGAATCCGCGCTTGAAAAAGCTACACCTGGACAATGTAGCCGGCGTCGACCAGGAGTTCGTTCAGTGGCTAGGCACATATTGCGAAAGCGACAAGTCCAGGCTCGAACAGATCACGCTGCAGAACTGTACGCAGCTCAAGATGCAGAGACTTGAGGACTTTGCGTGGTTAGCAGGTATCGCCGAAAGCTCAGTCAGGTATCTGAGCTTGGCCAAATGCAGGAACGTACGACATGAGATGCTGGTTAACCTGATCGATGATGAGGATGAGGAGCTGGAGCTGAAGACGCTTGAGACGATCATCCCTCCGAAGGGGCCGGCTAGACACTACGGTGTCGCGGAGGAGGTGGGCCAAGGTCCTTTGCCGGAGATGATGGCGGCGGGTGTTGGAGAGGTTGCGAAGCAATTTGGCGACATGGAAAAGATTGTTGTTGATCCGGAATTTGAGTTCCCTGCTGCGATAGATGTGGTATAGGCTACTCAGGGGATCTCGCCAGCCATAGTATTCCGATTTGGATGTCCCGGAGATCAATGGCCGCATGGATTGTATACCTATCTAGTGCTTGACGGCATATTTTCTGCCCTTTTAGATCCATGCGAGACCCGACGCTCTTGGGGTGAGACCTCAGAGTCACATACTTCCGTCAAAGCAAGCTGCCTGCAAAGTTCCTAACTGCCTCGCACGGCCACAGCCGCCTTCGCCCATCTCGTGGTAAAGAGAAGAGCAGACCCTGAAGTGCGACGTCTCATGTGCCTTGTCCCACAACCGGCACAAGCAGCCACCAACATGTGAGTGATAAGATGCGCCTCATTCCCGACCTTAGACTATATATGATACGCTATTGACACGAATGGATTGGACAAGCTGGCAGAAGAGAAGTTGACTGGCCGTCAGGTGTGTTTCAGTTTGTATGTGTGATTGGTAGGCAGGCGCGTGCTAACGATGAAATCTATATCGAAAACGCCGTTGCACTAGCCAGCTGGTGAGCGGTTGGCGGTGACATTCGACCACCTCGATACAATGTTGGAAATGGGATCAATAATTCGGATGCTTGCGCAAAGAGCTGCAGCAAACTTAGAGATAACGGCTTGAGATGGTGAATTGGCATCACGTAGCGCTTGCCGGAAACCGACTAGTGTTCGAACATACATCTGCTCTGCCTCGTCTAGCTTACCTTGATCATAATATAGAATAGCGGTAAGTCTAAGGTCAGCAGCATGATGTACGATACATTTGAATATCTGATCTAGTGCATTTTTGATCATTCACTATTCTATCCTATAATGAGTGTCTCCATATTTTGACGACAACTGCGTCTTCCTTCGCCTCTGTTTCCGAATCTATATAAGTATCGGTAAGCCGGAAGTAAGGCTGCTTGCTCCCAGACATCTCGTTCCTTGACACCGGATGAGTTTCCATGGTGAAATTTGTGTGTCCACCTTTCACCGCTCATATGCTGAACTAGCTCTGGTACCATGCGCTCCAATGTTGTTCTAAGTCAAGACAACGACCTCGCCATCAAGGCAATGTAGCCCTAGTAGCATGTGCAGATGCTATATTATGATTAGTAGCGCTATCAAGGATTCCACGTTCAGCTACTTACTTGTTGGCTGCGCAGTATCCACCTCGCTGGACTTGGAGCATGCACTATACTAACAGTTAGATCAGGGTCAAGGACAAGGAACGGGAGACATTACGCTACCCCAGCAAGCACCCTCGCCAAAAAAGGTACAGGTAGTGCCACCAGGTTGTCGGGCCTCCAAATTGTTGGAGGCTCCGGATGCCTGAGCCTTCACTTCGATACCGTGCTTAACATCGGCAAGGGCAGTCTCGAGTGTGTCGGCAAATTCCTCGAGACTCAGGTGTGCCACTGGTTGTGAAACCAGCGCATCAGCAGAAACGGCTGCATTTGAGCGAGGCGCTGCTGCATCGGAGACTGGTGCTGTAGCGGCAAGAGGGAGAGTGACTGCAAGCGCAGAGATGATTGTGGTGAAGAACTGCATGTTGGCTTGTGGTGTTTGGTGTAGGGTTTGGTTTGTGCTTAGATGGTAGTTGAAGCTGGTTGAATGTTCTGATATTGTTGGTTTGTCGTGCTTGATAATGGGAGTGCAATATTGATTTTGGTAGAGCAGACCAGCCCTTTTTATGTTTGAATTCCACTCGCTAGTCTTTCCGTGTTCATATCGGTTCCCTCTCGCTGTTGGTGATCAGCATCAATGCCCAGTGCCGTGGAAGGATCCCAGCCAGACACTTTGCGAATTGTGAAAGGGGTTGTCTACCACAAGTTCCACTGGCGAGGGTCCCCAGACAACATACAGTTGACCTTGTCCAATCAAGTAAGCTGAAAAACACGAGGTAGCCTCACGCTGCCGACCCTGCCGTGAGGCTACAGAATGCAGTGGAAACACATTTGCCCGCGATGAGGACTTTGTCTGCAGGATAGCATATCGATTCCAGATCCCTGATGACTGACGTCGACACCAGCGACGACTTCATCGGTGAAGTTCAGTATTTGATCCACAACGTACCTCTCGGTATATGTGCGATGTTGCAATGACCTGCCGTGATAGGTTACAATTTAAGTCTGCACGTGCAGCACAGGCTTGGCGTGGGAGCTGCCCCACGGTCTCGGAGCAGATTCCGCGTTGCTGTTAGTGTACGAGCTGAAAGGTATCGACCCGTGAGACGAGTTTATAGCCTCTGATGCTTGCAGATCGACTTTTTCCTCACCTGGCGGAACATGCTGCGGTTTGTTGGGACCAGTAAAGTCCTTGCTTGCCTGCACGTGAATCTGATCTGCAAACCAGTAGCCCTTGAGGTGCGGTAGTGATCAATACGAGAATACGATCAGACAATTTGCCGATGCGGAACGCTCCATCCCGCACCTGCCGATTAAGGATAAGTGTACACGTATGTATCTTGGCATCTCCAAGTTTCCAGAGGATAGCTCCACTCTCCACTCCGCTTGCTGACCTGCGTACTTCAATCTCCGTCTAGCAATCACATCTTTATTCCCATGTGATAGGTACTGAGGTTGTCCAGAACGCATGTGGCCTGTGAAAACCATGACTATCCTCGTACTTTTGGATCATATGGTACAATGCACGATTTAGTATGAGGGATTTGATCATTCCTCATGAACGAAGAAGTGGTGAGAGAGGTAAGTGAGAGCTGTTTAATGTGACTCATAATGCTTCCCCATATAGCGGGGTGCTCCCCCTACATAGACGGCTCCTGACGCAACGTGACTGACTTGGAGGATCGTTCATCGGCGGCCTTCAGCTCTTGCAACACCGTACTTGTCAAAGAACTAGGACCAGACCATGTATAGGCCTTCAACAGCAGCAATGTTGGCTCGACGGGGATCTCAGGAGCACGACATGGACATTTAGTATTACGGTGTATATACAACTCTTTTGCAGTACAGCCATCCTTCATTGCAGCAGCATTTGCCTTCAATGGTGCGACGAGTAACCCCAGCAAATAGACCAACACCAATTCAGAAAAGGCTTCTGAGCCACTTATGTCAGCAAGGATGACTGGAAAGCTCACGTCGCAATGTGTACGATGCAATTCGCGACCTCTGCGTGACACTATCTCAGCGCTGCAGGCTGGAGTGATTGTTCGGATCGCAACCCTGCTTTCGTCCCAGCTGACCTCTTCACAGAGTGTGGAAAGTCGTCGTTGTGAACGTGTTCATTGACAGCACCCTACAGCCTCGATATAGGGGTCAAGTTTTGTATGAGTGCATTATCTGCTAACCAGCGACGGAAACGGCGGTTCACGGCCTACTTAGAGACTTGACTCATTTTCCCAGCACCATGTATTATGCGTCTTTGCGATTATGGGGTTGATACTCGAGTACTTCACTCAGCGGCTTTAATCATGCTTAGTGTTGCTTACTCTCGAGACTGTCTTGTCGCTACCTCGTGGTGTTACGATAGTAAGATAGTAAGCTATCTCTCTTAAGATAGTCTCGAGATAGCCTTAATAGGGTATAGTTACTAAGATAAGGCTACTAGCGTCGAGATAAGTACTAATAGGCGTTAGCTAGTAATAGAAACGAGATTAGTAGAGGAGTAAGCTAATAATTACTCTTAATAAAGCTAATAATTACTCTTAATAATACGTTACTACTTAGTTAGTATAGTAATATTAAGAAGGTTAAGAGTACTATTAATATTATTATTATAAGTAGTTTCGCGTATAATTAGTAAGTAAATATCTCTTCTTAATAATATCTTCTTTATCTTTATTAATAATTATAGTTATAGTTAATATATTATTACTAATATCGTTTAATTACTTATCTTTACTATCTTTAATTCTTACTACTATTATAAGTCTTTTATAGCTTATAATAGTACGATATAAAAGCTATTACTTTATTAAGACTAATAGCTTAAGTAACTATCGCGATATAGTTATCTTCGCGAGTTAGTTATACGGTATACTATTTTAAGAGACGAGGCTTAACGCTACTAGAATAGCTAGTTAAAGGTATACTATATATAATACCTTTATCTTAATTACTAAAGAGGCGTTCTTATCGATAATAAAGTACCTTATAGCGAAGTACTATATTTAAACGTTTAAGAACTAGGCTTAAGCTATTTTAAGTAATAGTAATAGCGCTAAGTCGATTATAGATTTATTACTAGTACTAGAAGGTACTTCGTTAATAATAATAATAGTAACTAGCTAATTAAGCTAAGATAATAAGCTAAGAGAGATAAAAGTACTATATTATAATATTAATCTTAATATTATACGCTAGCTTAATTATAGCTAAGTAAACTAGATAAATAAGGTCGCTAAGCGGCTAGTATAACTTATAAAATAATTAGAAGAGATATTTTTAGAACTAGGCTTAATAAGGTAGAACTACTCTATTAGATCTACTTACTTTAGTAGTAAAGTAAATAGAGTATATAAAGTACGTATAAGATATATACTACTTTAAGTAAAGCTACTTATTTAAATAGACTCTTTATAGTTAACTTATATTATATACTTACTTTTATTAGTTTTAGCTAGTTTCTAAACCTATATTATTACTCTTTATTATATACTACTTTATACCTTATAATAACTAATACTTACTTAAAGTACCTTTAAGGCTTTAATTATTTTTATATAATTAGTTTTAAGAAGTACCTTTAATACTTTAATTATCGCTTTTAATAAGTATAAGTATATATAAGTAAACCTTAATTATAACTAATTCTTACTAAAGAAATAATCTAATAGCTCTTAAATTTAACTATAAGTTTATAAGTACTAAGTTAAGCTAGTATAACTAAAGAAGGTACTTCTTTATTTAAAGTAATAACTAAAGCTCTATTAGCTATAATCGCCTTTATACCTTCTAGATTTAAAGTAGCCTTACTAG
>Ga0210040_10001397_pt1 | contig 36560 bp, 34 predicted proteins | sample CryGeyCG12114_NA_FD_185462 | JGI IMG/M metagenome (GOLD analysis project Ga0210040, IMG submission 185462) | Groundwater microbial communities from aquifer - Crystal Geyser CG19_WC_8/21/14_NA (SPAdes) (version 2) | ecosystem: Environmental > Aquatic > Deep subsurface > Groundwater | place: USA...
GAGATCGCGGCGGTCTCGTCGCGCCGCGGCACCCTCTACTACGCGCAGCTCGCCGTGGGGCCGAGCGGCTACACGGCCTCTGCGCTCATGGCGCGCGACCGCCGCGGCGAGACCCGTCAGGTCGCGGACATCTTCGCCTACGAGACCGCGACCAACCCCGACAGGGTGAACACGTACGGATTCTCCGGGCTGTCGGAGGGATGCCGGGGTCAGTTCCCCGAGGACTTCGCCTACGCGGCGAGCCCGTACCCGGGGATCGTCGACACTCACCCGTTCGCCACCCTCCCGTCCTGGAACGGCGTGTACGTCGCCGACGCCGGGGCCAACGCCATCCTCCGCGTCGGGTACGACGGCACCGTCTCGACGGTCGCGGTGCTGCCGGCTCTCGCCCCCGTCACGGTCTCGGCCGAGGTCGCGACCGCGCAGGGGCTGCCCGCCTGCGCGGCGGAGGGCACCTTCATCGCCGAACCGGTTCCCACGGACGTCGAGTGGGGACCGGACGGCTGGCTCTACGTCACCTCCCTTCCCGGCGGGCCGGAGGATGCGAGCCTCGGTGCCCGTGGTTCTGTGCTGAAGGTCAACCCCTGGAGCGGGAAGGTGGTTCCCGTCGCCACCGGTTTCCTGGGGGCCACGAACCTGGCCGTGTCCCTGCGGACGGGCAACGTGTACGTCGCCGAACTGTACGGTGGCGCGGAAGGCGCGGGACAGGTGTCCGTGCTCACGCGTCGCTCCACATCGCCGACGCCGCTCATCGCGCTGGCGAGTCCCGGCGCGGTGGGGCTGCGCAACGGCAGGCTCTACGTCACGACGAACGTGTTCGCCCCGGACGCCGCGGAGCTGGTCGCGGTGCCCCTCAAGGAGAAGAACCGCTGGGGCGGGTTCCACACGTTCACGGACGAGGACAACCGCTCCGCCGACGACGACTGAACCGGCCCGAGGTGCGGCCGCCGAAACCGCGCGCGACACGGCGGCCGCGCCCCGCCCGAGCTCCCCGGAGCGGTTCTCGGATATGTTTGCGAGAGCACCGAATCGAACAGGGAGTCTCGATGATCTCCATCGCGCAGAAGCTGCGCGCTGCTCGCGAGCGCAGCGGCATGACCCAGGAGGCGCTCGCGGCGGCTGCCGGTGGCGTGAGTCAGGCCCAGATCAGCCTCTACGAACGGGGCATCGTGCGACCGCAGGACGACGTCGCGGAGCGCATCCTCCGCGCCGCGAAGCCGAGGCCGGCCCTCGTGCTGCGCGGCAACGCCGAGCGCATCGTCGCGATCGGCCGTCGGCACTCGGTCACGCGGGTGCTCGTGGCGGAGCCCGGCCAGGCGGGCGACCCCGTGCTGATCGTGACGCTCGCCGCGACGGCGCGACCCCACGACCTCAGCGGTTTCGCGGTCGAGGTGGAGGACCTGCTGGACGCTCCGGTGGCCGTGCTGCGCGACGAACCGCGCAGCGACGAGGTGGAGCGGCTGCTGCGCGGCGCCACCGCGCTCGTCCCCGCGACCGAGCCGTCTGTGACCCAGCCGTCCGCAAGCGAGCCGTCCGCCACCGAGCCGCCCGGCGCGGCACCGGCCGTCGGATGACCGTGGTGCCGGCCGCATCGACGGAGCGTCGGCGGGTGCTGTCGTGGCGACTGCTGCCGGGCGTTCTCCTGTCCGCCTCCGGGGTGCTGCTCTACGGCATCGGCAGCGACGTCGCTGGATACGGTGCGCTCGCCTCCTCCCTCGTCACGGCGGCGGTGATCGACCGGCGGCTCGCGAAGGATCTGCTGCTGATCGCGGCGGGCATGGTGATCATCAGCGCCGTGCCCCTGGACTCGGACATCAGCATCGGGCACATGGCGCAGATGGGGTCGGCCCTCGCCCTCGCGGTCATCGTGCCGTACGCGGTGTCGCGCTGGGTGTACCGCGATCACGCGGTGCGATTCCCGGTGAACACGGGGCAGCGGTGGAGCCGACCGGAGCGTCTGTACCTCGTGTTCATCGTGGCGCTCGGCTACGCCATCCTGCCGTTCTACATGATCAGCACGGGCGTCTACGAGAACTGGCCAGACGTCTCGGAGCCCGACGCGCTGGTGCGCCTGTTCATCGGCGTGAACGCGGTCGGCATCTGGGACGAGCTCTTCTTCGTGTGCACGACGTTCACGCTGCTGCGCAGGCACTTCCCGGACTGGCTCGCGAACCTGCTGCAGGCGTTCGTCTTCTCGTCGTTCCTCTGGGAGCTCGGGTATCACGCCTGGGGGCCGCTGCTGACGTTCCCGTTCGCACTCCTCCAGGGCTACACGTTCAAGCGCACCAGGTCTCTCACCTACGTCGTCAGCGTGCACCTGCTTTTCGACCTGGTGCTGTTCCTCGTGCTCGTGCACGCGCACAACCGGCAGTGGCTCGACTTCTTCGTCTACTGACCGCGGTCCGCCTCACGGGCCGACCGGGCGGTGGAACGCCGAACGGCGGGCGACCCGGGTCGAAACCCTGGTCGCCCGCCGTCCGTGATCCCTCACCGGAGTGCGGGATCGGCGATGCCTGCGCGCTTAGAGCGGGCGGATGTTCTCGGCCTGGGGTCCCTTGGGGCCCTGGGCGATGTCGAACTCGACGCGCTGGTTCTCGTCGAGCGACTTGTAGCCGCTCGAGTTGATGGCCGAGTAGTGGGCGAACACGTCAGCGCTGCCATCCTCGGGGGCGATGAAGCCGAAGCCCTTTTCGGCGTTGAACCACTTGACGGTGCCTGTTGTCATTTTTCTTTTTCCTCCAAGGAAGGTTAGATCGGTCCCGTTTCCCGGAGCCGCTCGTCGCGGTGCTCGTCGCCAGCCCCCGACGGGAACTAGGCGCTCAGGCCGTGGCCGCAAGCATTCAAGACGTGCGAGACACAACAACTACTTAGTCGAGGATAGCCCAGAGACGGGGGCGTGCGGAATGCACATTTTCCGGTGAGTCGCATGAGAATCGGCTCCCGGCCGCCGCGGTGGCCGGTTATGACGGTCCGGACGGCGAGAATGAGGGGGTGTACGCCGTGCTTTCGCGCCTTCCCGGGGGCATGCGGCTTGATCTCCTGGGCGACGACGGCGCGCCGCTGACGGGGCCGCGCATCGTTCCGCGAGCGGAACTGGGCGGCACCGTACGGAATCTGGAGGCGCGGGAGCGCCCGAGGTGGGTGTGGGACGACACCGCGGCGTGGTATCCGGCGCTGCTGTCCGACGGCGTCCGAGTGGACCGCTGCCACGACCTCCGGCTCTGCCATGCGATCGTGCGGCGATCGGAACTCACGGCCGACTCACGGCTGGCGGCGGCCGGAGCCGGGCCGTGGGACGACGCGCCCGAAGCCGTCGTTGCCGACGCGGGACCGACGCTGTTCGATGCCGGGGACGTTTACGGTCCCGGGGATCGCGCCGGGCCGGAGGCCGCGCTGGCGGAGTTCGCGCAGCAGCTCGCGGCGGTCGACGGCGCGGCGCAGCCCGGCCGCATCCGCCTGCTGCTGGCCGCGGAGTCCGCGGGCGCCCTCATCGCCGCCGAGATGACGCACGACGGCCTGCCGTGGAGTGCCGAGGTGCACGACCGCGTGTTGACGGACCTCCTCGGACCGCGGCCGCGTTTCGGCGAGCGGCCCCGCAAGCTCGAGCAGCTCGCGGAGGAGGTGCGCGCCGCCCTCGACGCATCGGAGCTGAACCCCGACTCCCCGGCCGACGTCCTGCGGGCCCTGCGCGGAGCGGGGCTCACGGTGACCTCGACGCGGAAGTGGGAGCTGCAGGAGCTCGACCATCCCGCGATCGCGCCCCTGCTGGAGTACAAGCGGCGCAGCCGCCTGCTCACGGCGAACGGCTGGACGTGGATGGACGCGTGGATCCACGATGGCCGGTTCCGGCCGGACTACGTGCCCGGCGGCGTCGTGACGGGGCGCTGGGCGACGCGTGGCGGCGGAGCGCTGCAGCTCCCGCGACAGGTCCGCGGCGCCGTCGTGCCGGATCCCGGCTGGACGCTCGTCGTGGCCGACGCCGCCCAGCTGGAGCCGCGGGTGCTCGCCGGCCTCTCCGGTGACCTCTCCCTCGCCGAGGCGGGTCGCGGCACGGACATCTATCAGGGGTTGGTCGATCGGGGCGTCGTCGACAGCCGGGCGCACGCCAAGAGCGCCATGCTCGGGGCGATGTACGGCGCGACGCAGGGGGAGGCCGGCCGCCTGATGCCGCGGCTGGCCCGGGCGTACCCCCGGGCGATCGCTCTGGTCGAGGACGCGGCACGGGCGGGGGAGCGCGGACTCAAGGTGACCACCCGGCTCGGGCGCAGCTCGCCTCTGCCCGGGGAGGCGTGGCTGGCCGCGCAGGGACGGGCGGCCGCGGAGGACGCGGCGCCGGCGGACGCGCTTCGAGCCCGCCGCCAGGCGCGGGAGTGGGGCCGGTTCACCCGGAACTTCGTCGTGCAGGGCAGCGCGGCGGAGTGGGCGCTGTGCTGGATGGCGGGCCTGCGTGGCCGGCTCACCGCGCTGACCCGGGGTGACCGGCGCCCGCACCTGGTGTTCTTCCTGCACGACGAGGTCATGGTGCACGCGCCGGCCGAGACGGCGGAGGACGTGCGGCGGGCCGTGCTGGAATCTGCGGCGGAGGCGGGGCGGCTGCTCTTCGGCGACTTCCCGGTGGAGTTCGCGGTCACGACGGCGATCGTCGACTCCTACGCGGACGCGAAGTGACGGCATAAAGGCGCGGGCGGAGGCGTTGGCGTTCGTGGACGAGACGAGACGAGAGGGCAGGGCCGACACCGATGACCGACACAGACACCGCAGCAAGCAGGCTCGCGACGTACCGGGAGGCGCGTGAGCGCACGGTGCGCCAGCCGCAAGGCGTGCTCGCCCTCGTCAACACCCAGTGGGTGACGGGGGAGCCCGGCGTCGGGCAGCCGATCTGGGGCGTGCCCGGGCTCTGGGCCCCGCGCGATCCAGGCGAGTCCGGTCTCGTGCTCACGGCGGAGCTCGCGGACGACATCCTGGTCGACGGCCGGCTCGCGCAGGGCGAGGTCATCGTGCGCGGCCGCGACGACGAGAACCCGTCGGAGGTGCGCTTCAACGACACGGTCACCGGCTTCGTGATCGCGGGGGAGGACGGCGGCTACGCCCTCCGGGTGTGGGATGCGGACTCCGAGGCGATCCGCGAGTTCGGCGGAATCGACGCCTTCCCGTACAACCCGGACTGGGTGGTGCGGGCGACGTTCACGCCGCTCGACGAGGTGAAGGCGGTGGGCTTCGAGCACGTCAAGGACGACGGCCGCACGCGCGAGAGGGTGATCCCCGCCGACATCACCTTCGAGAAGGACGGCGTCTCCTACACGCTCGCCTCGTACTGGGACGAGGAGAAGCTGCTCGTCGTCTTCGGCGACGCCACCAACGGGGACAGCACCTACGGCGTCGGTCGCTTCCTCAAGGTGCTCCCCGACGACGACGGCACGATCACGCTCGACTTCAACCGCGCCTATCTCCCGCCGTGCGCATTCAGCTACCACTTCAACTGCCCGATCCCGCCGAAGCAGAACCGCTTCGCCGTGCCCATCGAGGCGGGGGAGAAGAACGTGCTCGCCCGCTCCGGGCAGCTCCTCCACTAGAGGCACGCCGCCCCGATTCGGATCCGGGTCAGGATGCCGCGGCGTCCCGCACGGGACGACCACGTCGCGGCGGCGTCGCGATCAGGGGCACCGCCGCCCCGCCGGCACCGCTTCGCTCGAGGCGCGCGGCGGCGCTGTCCAGCCAGCGCACCTCGGCCTTGGCGTGCTCGACGAGCGCGTCGGAGACGAGTGCCGCGGCGAGGTCCGCTGACGAGGCGCCTTCCGCATCTCCATCGGTCATCGCGGTGGACGGCCTCGCCCGCTCCGCCACGAGCGCCTCGAGACGCACGAGCGACGCGGCGCGCTGAGCCGCGACGAGCGCGCGCACGTCGACGCCGGGCAGGGTCGACGCGAGGGCCAGCTTGATGGCGAGCTCGTCGCGCGTCGCCGCGGTGCGCGGCACGGGCGTCGACAGCCATTCCGCCGCCTCCGCGCGCCCGCTCTCGGTGATGGCGAAGTAGACGTGACCGTCGTCATCCGAGTCGCCCTTGGTCACCAGCCCGTCGCGCTCGAGGCGGTCGAGGGTGTTGTAGATCTGCCCGACGTTCAGGGGCCAGGTGCCGCCGGTGCGCCGGTCGAACTCCGCACGCAGCTGGTAGCCGTAGCAGGGACCCTGGTCGAGGATCGCGAGGAGGCTCTGGCGCACGGACATCGCGCACCCCCTTCCTCGGACCCGGGGGGTTTCCCCGCGTACAGAGATAGTGCGTCCGGCCGCGGCCTCCGGGCGGCAGGACACGCCGCCGCACCGGCATCACCCGTTTGTGCTCCGCCCCCGGCGGAGGGCATAATTCAACTGACGGCAGCGATGTCGGCACCACCGATGCACCGGGACCACCGGTTCATCCGTTCAATAGGTCGTTGGGGAAGACGCACCTGATCGAACGGAGGAAGCATGGTCGCGGGAAGCGGATCACAACTGAAGGCACGGGGAGTGCTGTTCGTGCACTCCAGCCCCCGCGCGCTCTGCCCCCACGTCGAGTGGGCAGCAGGTCGCGCTCTCGGTGCTGCCGTGAACTTCGACTGGATCGAGCAGCCGGTGCTGAAGGGCGCCCAGCGCACGGAGTTCTACTGGGAGGGGCCGCGAGGGTCCGGCGCCGCCCTGGCGTCGGCGCTTCGCGGGTGGGAGCACCTGCGCTTCGAGGTCACCGAGGACGCCGGGCTCGGCACGGACGGCGGGCGCTGGATGCACACGCCCGACCTCGGCATCTTCTTCGCCCAGACCGACACGGCGGGCAACACGGTCGTGCCCGAGGACCGCATCCGCTACGCCATCGAGGTGGCGGGCTCCAACACGCTCGAGCTGCACCGCGAGCTGCGTCTCGCGCTCGGCCAGGCGTGGGACGACGAGCTCGAGCCGTTCCGGCACGCGAGCGACCTCAACTCCGTGGTCTGGCTGCACAAGGTCGGCTGACCCCGCCAGGGGCGTCCGCCTAGGCGGACGCGAACGCGACGACGGCGTTGTGGCCGCCGAAGCCGAAGGAGTTGCTGATCGCCAGCAGGGTTCCGTCGCCGAGCGGCCGGGGCTCCGTCACCACGTCGAGACGCACCTCGGGGTCCTGCTCGGTGAGGTTGATCGTGGGCGGCGCGACGCGCTCGGCCAGGGCCTTGATGGTGAAGATCGCCTCGATGCCGCCCGCGCCGCCGAGCAGGTGTCCGGTGGACGCCTTCGTCGCCGACACCGGGATACCCTCGACGGCCTCGCCGAAGACCCGACGAAGCGCGTGGTACTCGGCGATGTCGCCGACGGGCGTGCTCGTCGCGTGCGCGTTGATGTGGGCGACGTCGGACAGGTCGGCGCCCGCGGCGTTGACGGCGCCGATCATGGCGCGCGCGGCGGCCGAACCCTCCGGGTCAGGGGCGGTGATGTGGTAAGCGTCGCTCGTCACCGCGCCGCCGAGCAGCACGGCGTAGATCTTCGCGCCGCGGGCCTTCGCGTGCTCCTCGGTCTCGAGCACGACGGCGGCGCCGCCCTCGCCGAGCACGAATCCGTCCCGCGTGACGTCGTAGGGGCGGGACGCGGTCGCCGGCTCGTCGTTCCGCTTCGACAGCGCCTGCATGGCCGCGAAGGACGCGATGGGCAGCGGGTGGATTGCCGCCTCGGACCCGCCCGCGATGATGATGTCGGCGAGCCCGGCCTGCAGGTGGTCGTACGCGTTCGCGATCGACTCCGTGCTCGAGGCGCAGGCCGACACGACCGTGCGCGCGCCGGCGCGCGCGCCGAGGCTCATCTCGATGGCGGCCGCCGGACCGTTCGGCATCAGCATCGGCACGGTCATCGGCAGCACGCGGCGCGGGCCGCGCTCACGCAGCGTGTCCCACGCGTCGAGCAGCGTCCAGACGCCACCGATGCCGGTGGCCCAGTCGACGCCGAAGCGCTCGGGCTCGACCTCGGGGGAGCCCGCATCCGCCCACGCCTCGCGCGCCGCCGTGAGCGCGAACTGGCTCGACGGGTCGAGACGCTTCGTCTCGATGCGCTCCAGCACGTCGGCGGACGGTACCTTCGCCTGGGCCGCGAACGTGATGGGGATGTCCCACTTGGCGACCCACTCCTGCTCGAGCGGGCGGGCGCCGGACTCGCCGGCGAGCAGCGCCCGCCAGGTCTCCTCAACGGTGCCACCGAGCGGCGACGTTGCCCCGATTCCGGTGACGACGATGGTCTTGGTCATGACGGCAACTCCCTGAGCGTGGTGCGAACGTGGTCCTGCGACGAAGAAGGCCGGCCCTTCGCGAGCGAGGGGCCGGCCATCGGCGGGTTCTTCTAGCTCTGCGCCGCGGTGATGTAGTGCACGGCGTCGCCGACGGTCTTCAGGTTCTTGACCTCTTCGTCCGGGATCTTGACGTCGAACTTCTCCTCGGCGTTGACGACGATGGTCATCATCGAGATGGAGTCGATGTCGAGGTCGTCCGTGAACGACTTGTCCATCTCGACCGTGTCGGCGGCGATGCCGGTCTCATCGTTGACGAGCTCGGCCAGGCCGGCGAGGACTTCTTCGGTGGACAATGCCATGTGTTTTCTCCTTGGGGGTGTCGAGTGACCGTGGGACAGTTTAGGGCAGGACGACCACTTGGGCGCCGAAGACCAGCCCGGCACCGAAGCCGATCTGCAGGGCGAGACCGCCGCTGACCTCGGGGTTCTCCTCGAGCAGGCGGTGGGCGGCGAGCGGGATGGAGGCGGCCGACGTGTTGCCCGTCGTCGCGATGTCACGGGCGATCACGACGGACTCCGGGAGGCCGAGCTGCTTGGCGAGCTCGTCGATGATGCGCATGTTCGCCTGGTGGGGGATGAACGCCGCGAGCTGCTCCGGCGTGATGCCGGCCGCCTCGAGCGCCTGCTTCGCGACCTTGGCCATCTCCCACACGGCCCAGCGGAAGACCGTCGGACCCTCCTGGCGCATCATGGGCCACTCTGCTTCCCCGTCGCGGTACTGCTCGAAGGTCGCGTCCATGCCGACCGCATCCCACTTGGACCCGTCGGACCCCCAGATCGTCTTCGAGATGCCGGGCGTCTCGCTCGGCCCGATGACGGCTGCGCCCGCACCGTCGCCCAGCAGGAAGGAGATCGTGCGGTCGGTCGGCTTCGCGAACAACGAGAGCTTCTCCGCGCCGACGACGAGCACGTGCTCCGCCAACCCGGTGCGCACGAGCGAGTCGGCCTGCGCGACGGCGTAGGTGTAGCCCGCGCAGGCGGCCGAGATGTCGAACGCGGCCGCCGGGGTCGCCCCGATCCGGTCCGCCAGCAGCGCCGCGACGGACGGCGTGGTGACGGTGTTGCTCACGGTCGAGACGATGACCGCGCCGATGCGGGAGGCGTCGATGCCCGCCCGCTCGATGGCCTCGTTCGCCGCCTCGACGGACATGTCGATGACGCCGCGCTCCTTGCTGGCACGGCGGCGCTCGATGACACCGGTGCGCTGACGGATCCACTCGTCGGAGGAGTTCATCGGGCCCACGATGTCGTCGTTGGGCACCACGAGGTCGCCCCGGGCGGCGCCGAGTCCCAGAATGCGCGTGAACGCGGGGCCGGTTGCCTGGGTGAGCGTGGGAATGGTCATGGAACCCTGTCTGTCGAGTGGCTAGGCGTGCTGGTCGATGAGGTCGATCGCCGCGGGGATGTCGTCCGGCGTCTTCACGGCGACGGTGGGCAGCCCCTTGAGGCCGCGCCGCGCGAGGCCCACGAGCGCCCCGGCGGGGGCGAGCTCGACGACGCCGGTGACACCGGCCGCCGCGAACGACTCCATGCAGAGGTCCCACCGTACCGGTGAGGACACCTGGCCGACGACGAGGTCGAGGAAGCGCTGCCCGTCGTCGACCGCGGACCCGTCGTGGTTCGTCCAGATCGTCGTGTCGGGCTGCGTCGGACGCACCGCCGCTGCCGCCGTGGCGAGTGCCTGCTTCGCCGGCTCCATGTAGCGCGTGTGGAAGGCGCCCGCGACCTGCAGGGGGATGACGCGGCTGCCCGGCAGCGGGTCGGAGCGGAGGGCGTCCAGGGCGTCGAGGGCGCCGGCGACGACGATCTGCCCGCCGCCGTTGAAGTTGGCCGGCTCGAGCCCGAGCTCGGCGAGACGTGCGAGCAGCGCATCCTCGTCCGCCCCGAGCACGGCGCTCATGCCCGTCGGCTGCAGCGCCGCGGCCTCCGCCATGGCCCGGGCGCGCTCGCTCACGAGGGTCATCGCCTCGACGTAGCCGAGGATGCCCGCTCCCGCGGCCGCCGTGATCTCGCCGACGGAGTGGCCGGCGATGCCCGCGATGCGCTCCTTGCGCCCGTCGGCCAGGAGCGCCTCCAGCGCCATGAGTCCCGCGGCGACAATGAGCGGCTGAGCGACGGCCGTGTCACGGATGGTGTCGGCGTCCGACTGGGTGCCATGCAGGGCGATGTCGACCCCGGACGCGTCGCTGAACCGCTCCGCCATGGTGCGGTACTCGTTCCGCTCGAGCCAGGGGGAGAGGAAGCCGGGGGTCTGGGAGCCCTGTCCCGGGCACGCGAGAACGATCACCCGTCAATCCTGCCCGGTCGCGGGTTCCGTCCTGTGTTGTGACACGACCAAGATCGACGGAGGTCTTTGTGCGATGCCACAGGGTGCTCGCGCTCATGTTCTCTTGACCGATCGCGGATCGGACGGGCGCGTCGAGGACGGGTCAGCGCTGCGTGGCGCGGGGGCGCTTCGGGCGGGGGACCGGGATGCGCACGTCGCCCTGGCCGGGCTCGGCGATCGATCCGAGGATGAGCGCGGCCTGCAGGATGAGCGCCTCACGGGCGCCCGTCGCATCCCAGCCGATCACCTCGGAGACGCGCTTCAGGCGGTAGCGCACCGTGTTGGGGTGCACGAACAGCTCGCGGGCGGTCCCCTCGAGGGAGCGCCCGTTGTCCAGGTAGCACCACAGCGTCGCGAGGAGCTCCGTCGAGTGCGCCTGCAGCGGGCGGTAGATGCGGTTGATGAGGGTCGCGCGGGCCAGCGGGTCGCCCGCGAGCGCGCGCTCGGGAAGCAGGTCGTCGGCGAGCAGCGGGCGCGGGGCGTTGCGCCACGACCGCGCCACGGCGAAGCCCGCGAGCGCGGCGCGGGCGCTGCGGGACGCGTCGACCAGACTCGGCACCTCGGGCCCCAGCACCAGGTGGCCGGCGCCGAACCCGGGCTCCAGCTGCCGTGCGATCTCCAGGAAACCGGGTGCCTCGTTCTCGCCCGGCTCCTCGCCGTCACGGGGCCGGGGACGCGCGCGGCCGATCACCAGCACGAGGCGGTTGCCCTGCACCCCGATGAGCACGTCCGAGAGCAGGTGGCGCGCGGTGCGTCGCAGCTGGTCGACGTCGAGCATCGTCGGCGCCGTGCCGACGAGTACGCTCACCTCGCCGTGGCCGTGCCAGCCGAGGGCGGCGATGCGCGACGGCAGCTCGTCGTCGTACTCGCCGCTGAGGATCGAGTCGACCACGAGTGCCTCGAGCCGGGCATCCCAGAGCCCTCGGGCCTCCGCCGCGCGAGCGTAGACGTCGGCTGCCGCGAAGGCGATCTCGCGGGAGTACAGCAGGATCGACTCCCGCAGTGTCGCATCGCCGTTCTTGATGCGCTCCTCGACCACCTCGACCGTCACCCGGATGAGTTGCAGCGTCTGCTGCAGGCTCACCGAGCGCAGCAGCTCGCGGGGGGCGGCGCCGAAGACGTCGGCCGCGATCCAGGGCGTGGCGCGCGGGTCGTCGTACCAGCTGATGAACGAGGTGATGCCGGCCTGCGCGACCAGGCCGACCGCAGACCGCCGCCCCGGCGGCATGTCGCCGTACCAGGGCAGCGTGTCCTCGAGCCGCTTGAGCGTCGCGGTGGCGAGCTCGCCCGACAGCGAGCGCAGCCAGGCGAGCGTCTGCTCCTTCGTCTTGGGCACGGAAGCCTTCGAGTCCTCGTGATCGCGAGCCGGCGGGAGAGCCTAGCTCTCGCCGCCCGCCGATCCGGTCGTGCCCGCGCTCACATCGTGCAGCCGGTACTTCTCGATGGCCCGCGCCGGCACGTCCGCGTCGACGAGGCCGCGCGCGACGAGCGACTCCAGCGTGCGGACGACCATGCTCGGCCCGTCGATCTTGAAGAACCGTCGGGCGGCGGGACGCGTGTCGGAGAAGCCGAACCCGTCGGCACCGAGCGTCGCGTAGTCGCCAGGCACGAACGGACGGATCATCTCCGGCAGCGCGTGCGAGAAGTCGGTGACCGCGATGAACGGGCCGTCCGACCCGGACAGCTTCGTCGACACGTACGGCACGCGCGGCTCCGCGTCCGGGTTGAGGAAGTTGTGCTCCTGGGCGGCGAGGCCGTCGCGCTGGAGCTCGCCCCACGACGTGACCGACCAGACGTCGGCCGACACGCCCCAGTCCTCGGCGAGCAGCTTCTGCGCCTCGAGCGCCCACGGCACGGCGACACCCGACGCGAGAAGCTGGGCGCGGGGGCCCTCGATCTCCGCCGTCTTCAGGTGGTGGATGCCGCGGACGATGCCGTCGACGTCCACGCCCTCCGGCTCCTTCGGCTGCACGAGCGGCTCGTTGTACACCGTGAGGTAGTACATGACGTTCGGGTCCGGGTGGTGACCGCCGTACATCCGCTCGAGCCCGGCGCGCACGATGTGGCCGATCTCGTAGCCGAAGGCGGGGTCGTAGGAGACGACCGCAGGGTTCGTCGCCGCCAGGAGAGGCGAATGACCGTCGGCGTGCTGCAGCCCTTCGCCGGTGAGCGTGGTGCGGCCGGCGGTGGCCCCGATGAGGAAGCCGCGCGCCATCTGGTCGCCCGCCGCCCACAGTGCGTCGCCCGTGCGCTGGAAGCCGAACATGGAGTAGAAGACGTAGATCGGGATCAGGGGCTCACCCTGCGTCGAGTACGACGTGCCGACGTTGGTGAACGCCGCGAGGGCGCCCGCCTCGTTGATGCCGACGTGCAGGATCTGGCCCTGCGGGCTCTCCTTGTAGGAGAGCAGCAGCTCGCGGTCGACCGACGTGTAGTGCTGCCCGTTCGGGTTGTAGATCTTCGCCGTCGGGAAGAACGCGTCGATGCCGAAGGTGCGCGCCTCGTCCGGGATGATCGGCACGATGCGGTTGCCGAAGCCCTTGCTGCGCGTCAGGTCCTTCAGGAGACGCACGAACGCCATGGTGGTGGCGATCTCCTGCGTGCCCGACCCCTTCTTCATGATCGCGTAGGCGGAGTCGTCCGGCAGGCTCAGCGCCGTGTGCTTGGTGCGGCGCTCAGGCGAGAAGCCGCCGAGCGCTCGGCGGCGCTCCAGCAGGTACTGGATCGCGTCGTCGTTCTCGCCCGGGTGGTAGTACGGCGGCTGGTACGGGTCCTCCTCGAGCTGCGCGTCCGTGATGGGGATGCGCATCTCGTCGCGGAACTGCTTGAGGTTGTCGAGGGTCAGCTTCTTCATCTGGTGCGTCGCGTTGCGACCCTCGAACGACGGGCCGAGGCCGTAGCCCTTGACCGTCTTGGCGAGGATCACCGTCGGCTGGCCCTTGTGCTCCGACGCGGCCTTGAACGCCGCGTACACCTTGCGGTAGTCGTGGCCGCCCCGCTTCAGGTTCCAGATCTGCTCGTCCGTGTAGTCCTTCACGAGCTCGAGCGTGCGGGGGTCGCGCCCGAAGAAGTTCTCGCGCACGTAGGCGCCGTTCTCCGCCTTGTAGGTCTGGTAGTCGCCGTCCGGCGTGCTGTTCATGAGGTCGAGCAGCGCGCCCTCGGTGTCGCGGGAGAGCAGGTCGTCCCACTCACGCCCCCAGACGACCTTGATGACGTTCCAGCCGGCGCCGCGGAAGAAGCTCTCGAGCTCCTGGATGATCTTGCCGTTGCCGCGCACCGGTCCGTCGAGGCGCTGCAGGTTGCAGTTGATGACGAAGGTCAGGTTGTCGAGACCCTCGTTCGCGGCGACCTGGAGCTGCCCGCGGCTCTCCACCTCGTCCATCTCGCCGTCGCCGAGGAACGCCCAGACGTGCTGGTCCGACGCGTCCTTGATGCCGCGGTTGGTGAGGTAGCGGTTGACCTGCGCCTGGTAGATCGCGTTGATCGGGCCGAGACCCATCGACACGGTGGGGAACTGCCAAAAGTCCGGCATGAGGCGCGGGTGCGGGTAGGAGGGCAGTCCGTGCGGCGCGCGCGACTTCTCCTGACGGAAGCCGTCGAGCTGCTCGGAGGAGAGTCGGCCCTCCAGGAACGCGCGCGCGTAGGTGCCGGGGGAGGCGTGGCCCTGCACGAAGATCTGGTCGCCGCCGCCGGGGTGGTCCTGGCCGCGGAAGAAGTGGTTGTAGCCGACCTCGTAGAGCGCGGCGGAGGAGGCATAGGTGGCGATGTGCCCGCCGACGGCGATGCCGGGGCGCTGGGAGCGGTGCACCGTGATGGCGGCGTTCCAGCGGATCCACGCGCGATAGCGGCGCTCGAGGTCCTCGTCGCCGGGGAACTCCGGCTCGTTCTCGGGGGCGATCGTGTTGATGTAGTCGGTGGTGGGGACCATGGGCACACCGAGGTGCAGGTCCTTCGACCGCTTCAGCAGGCTCAGCATGATCTCGCGTGCGCGCCCGCGGCCGCGGGCCTCCACGATCGCGTCGAGGGACTCGTTCCACTCGGCGGTCTCTTGCGGATCGATGTCGTCCGCGTGCACCGAGTACGGGTCCTGATCGTTGACAGTCACCCTCGACCTCTTTCTGTGGTGGACAGATTCGTCTCGCGCCGCGTACGCCCGGGGTGGGGGCGACGAATACGGCAACCTGACGAGCCTACTAATTCTATTGGTTGGTTTCTCCAAAGCCTCGCCGCGGGCGTGCGCGCGGTCCACGACACGACGTGCGCAACGCCGCAAGAGAACAGGAGGTTCGCTCCCGCGCGGCGAGCGTATGATCAGCAGTCGTGTGTGCCGGGCCGCCTCGGTCCGGCGGTGAAAGGACGTCAGGCATCATGCCTCTGGAGAACTACACGTTGGCTCCGGATTTCGAGCTCGCCAATCAGTTCGGTGAGCGGATCCGACTCAGCGAGTTCCGCGGCCGCCGTGCGGTGGCCCTCGTATTCTTCCCGCTCGCGTTCTCGGGTACGTGCACCGGCGAGCTCTGCGCGCTGCGCGACAACCTCGGCATGTTCTCGCGGCACGACGTCGAGCTGCTCGGCATCTCCGTCGACTCGAAGCACACGCTGCGGGCCTGGGCGGAGACGCAGGGTTACGACTTCGACCTGCTCGCGGACTTCTGGCCGCACGGCGGCGTCGCGAAGGAGTACGGGGTCTTCCTCGAGGAGAAGGGGTTCGCCACGCGCGCGACGTTCCTGATCGACAAGACGGGCGTCATCCGCGGCAGCTTCGTGACCGCTCCGGGCGAGGCCCGGTCGTTGCAGGCCTACGAGGACGCGCTGAAGGAACTGCGCACGCCCGTCGCGGTATAGCCCGGCCGCGGCGCGGCGCCGGGGTAGCATGGGTGCCGCGCGCGCCGCAGGCCGCGCGAGGGGCCTTTAGCTCAGTTGGTAGAGCGCCACGTTTACACCGTGGATGTCGTCGGTTCGAGCCCGGCAGGGCCCACCGCTGAGCGTCGCTCGATACGGGTGCCTCTCTGCGGACGCGTAGACGGGGAGCGTGACGCGCTCGTCGCGCCCACGTCGCGCCGCGTCTATTGCGATTCCACCCACAGGTTCTCCGAGACCTGCTCCCAGGCGCTCGTATCCACGCGCGGTTCACCGTCGGTAAGGAGGTGGACCTCCCTTGATGACGGGGCGGACAGTTTCAGCACCTCTTCTCCCTCGCCGGTCATGACGCCGCCGCCGCATCCGAGCACCGCGCGGGAGGAAGCATCGGGCACGACGACGACGCACACGCCCTCGGGTTGCTTCGCGACGGCGATCCACAGACGTGCGCCGTCCGCTTCCCCGCCATAACGCGCCGAGTCCGGGTCGACCATGTCGTATGCCCCGTCGTACGGCTCGTCGGGGAGTCGATCCCCGGCGGTCGCGTCCTCGCGGAGCATCGCGAATCGCGACAGCAGGGTCGACTCCTGTGACACGCATGCGGTCAGGCCCAGGAGGGCGACGGCCGCAACGATCACGGCGACCCCCGACTTCTTCATCGACATGGTGCAGACACTAGGCCACCGAGAGGTACGGGAGCGTGCCGTCCCGCCCTAGGATTCCGACCATGCAGGAACCCGGCGACGCCGCGCTGCCGCGCGGGTGGGTCCCGCTCGGGGAGTACCGGTGGCTGGTGGCCGTGCTGACGGCATTGACTCTGCCGTCGGCCCTCTTCTTCTGGTTGTTCGGCTGGCACACGATCCAGCTGGCCGTCTTCGTCGACCCCGACGCGAGCCTGTTCATCCGCATCGCGAGCGGGGTTGGGATCCTGCTGGTCGTCTTCGTGATCTTCCTTCTCGTGCAGGGCAGGCGCGCACCCCGCCCCTTCGTCAACTTCGACACGGACGAGCTTCGCTTCGGTGGACGCACAGTCCCCATCACCGACCTGGTGTGGGCGCAGCTGATCGTCGTCGAGGGACGGAAGCGGCGGACGGTAACACTGACATTCGGGACCGCCTCGAAGATCGAGGCCAGATTCAGGCTCGTCGGCACCGGCGGACGCACTCTCGACGCGGGCACCGCACGCCTCGTAGCCGCGGTGCTGGGACGGTCGAGCATCGCGATGCCGGTCGACCGGTACGACCCGAAAGGCAGGTTCGCGAAGACGAACTTCCCGACTCATCTCACCCGCGACGAAGCGATCGGCGTGGTCGTCGCGCCGCCCGTGCGGGGAACGCAGCTGCCCATCCCGTCGATGCGGTGACGCTCCCGGCTTGGCCGGCGTCTCATCGTGACGTCGCCCGTGGAACATCCCGCACCGCTACGGATGCCCCTGAGTCATCAAGCGCCGGTTCGCTGCGTCCACCTGCTTCGCGAGGGTGCAAAGGTCGACGATCCACCACACGCCGACAGTGAGGAGCAGAGGAATGCCTATGAGGATCGGGCTGAGGATCCAGCCAGCCCACCACAGAAGGATGTAGGCGATTCCTGCACCCACGTGGCCGAGGTAGAAGTGGTGCGCTCCGAATCCCGCGAGAAGAATCGCGAACACGTAGGCCACTCCGCGGTCCTTCAACGGGCGGAAGTATGCCGGCTGGGACTGCGCGTACGGCAGGGATTGCGCGTACGGCTGAAGCGGCGCGGAGGGCTGGGGCGGCGCGGAAGACTGGGGCAGCGCGGGGGCGGCGGGCGCATGCTGGTCGGACCAGTACGCGCCGGTCCACCAGCGCTGACGTCCCGATCCGTCGTCGTACCATCCCGGCGGAGGGAGTAGTTCGGACACGGCCACAACATAGCGGCCGCAGTCACGGCGCGATACTCCGGCGTTGCGCCTCGATGCGACTATGGGACCGTGAACCGTGACGTCGAGCCCGCCCTCGTTCCCGAGCTGCTGGTCGCCGACGTCGACCGCAGCATCGAGTTCTGGTGCGGTTCCTGCGGATTCGTGATCCGGTACTCCCGCCCCGACGAGCGATTCGCCTACATCACGCAGGGCTCCGCACACGTGATGCTCGAGCAGGTCGGCGTCGGCCGCAACTGGGTCACCGGTGAGCTCGAGCGTCCCCTCGGCCGCGGGATCAACCTCCAGATCACCGTGCCGGACAGCGACGCCGTGGCCGCCTCGCTCGCCGCGGCCGGGATCGAGCTGTTCATGCCGCCGGAATCGGCGTGGTACCGCATCGGCGACGAGGAGGCCGGCGTCCGTCAGTTCCTCGTGACCGACCCGGACGGCTACCTGATCCGATTCCAGTCATCGCTGGGACGCCGCGCCGCCCGCCATGCGTGAGATCCGCCCGCCGTCGCGACCGCGACGCAACCGGACCGCGAGCGCTCCAACCCGGCGCGGCATGTACTCTCGCCGGATGGCGCAGGTCATCGTGTACGGACACCGGGAATCCCTCGACCGCCGACGGGACGCACTGTCGGGCGCGATCCACGGAGCGATCATGGCGGCGTTGGCCTACCCGCCGGAGAAGCGGTTCCAGCGATTCGTTCCGCTCGATGCCGGCGACTTCGTCCATCCACCGGATCGGGGGGTCGACTACACGATCATCGAGATCTCGATGTTCGAGGGCAGGAGCGATTCCGCGAAGCGCAGCCTCATCCGCGAGCTGTTCAGACGCATCGAAGCAGAGGCCGGCACCGCGCCGCTCAGCGTCGAGATCACGATCACGGAGACCCCCAAGGTCAACTGGGGCATCCGCGGTGCCAACGCCGCCGACCTCGATCTCGGCTACCGCGTCGAAGTGTAGGTGCCCGACGGCGCAGCCGCCGGCGCGGAACTACGTCGCGCTCGGTGTTCGGTGGCAGGCCCACCCGGCCCCGTATGGTGAAGCATGACAAACCCGTACGATGCGACGGGAGCAGAGCGCGCCATCTTCTCGATGACGAACGTCGATGACATCCGAGCGGTGCTGGTCCGGTACGCGCGGAAGCATCTGGGCGCGGACGTGGCGGACGTCATGTTCCGCGCTGGGCGGGTGGATGCGGTCTGGGCCGTGCGCCTGACCGACGACCGCGCCGTGCTCATCAAGGCGCACCGGCGGCCGGTCGACCTCACCGAGCGCCGCGCCACCGTGGCCGCCCAGCGAACGCTCGCCGATGCCGGTTTCCCGGCCCCTCGTCCTATCGCGGACACGATGGAGTTCGACGGCCTCGTGCTGACGACCGAGACACTCGTCGTCACCGGTTCGGCGGGGGACGCGCGCGTTCCCGCCGTCCGGCGAGCGCTCGCCCGCGGCCTCGCGGTGCACGTCGCGATCCTCGGCGAACGACCGGAGATTGTCGCATCCGCCGGGCTCGGTCCCGCCTGGTGTCGCTACCAGGAGGGACCGTGGCCGCCGGCGCACGATCCGTTCTTCGATTTCCGAGAGACGCCGCCAGAACTGGAGTGGCTCGACGCGTACGCCGGGGAGGCCGCGTCGCGGCTGCAGCACGGCGACCAGCGGCCGCGCCGCGCCGGGCACGCCGACTGGTACGCCGGAAACGCCCGGTTCGTGGGCGCCGACCTCGTCGGCACCTTCGACTGGGATCTCGTCGCCGGTCCCGAGCCGCACATCGCAGGATTCTCCGCCGCGGCGTACACCGACGGGGGCAGTGGCGTTCAGGACCTTCCTTCCCCGGACAACGTGCGAGACTTTCTCCGGGATTACGACGAGGCCCGGGCGCTGCCTTTCACGGGTGCCCAGCAGGAACAGGCGGCCGCCGCCACAGCGTGGACCCTGGCCTACAACGCCCGATGCCAGGCGAGCTTCCTCGACGGGGATCCCGAACCCGGTACCGCGCTGGCGCTCCTGACCGAGCACGCGGACGAGTACCTCGACCTCCGGTGGTGACCGCGGCGCGCGTCCCCGACCCACGGCGGCATTCTCGCGGCAGCGACGACATCGCGCGCACGCCGCGAGGCTGCGAGCACCCCGCAGCGGAGCGTGCGTGACCAGCGCAGCACCGCGGGCCGCCCGGCCTTCGGGCGCACCTAGGCTTGAGCGGCGTCGGAGCCGCCGATCGCGGTCGCTCGAGCGGCGGCGGAAACGGGGAAGCGTGACGATCGAGGACGAGGACCCGCGACGCCTCTGGACGGGCAACTTCGTGCTCGCCATCGCGACGAACCTCTGCATGTCCATGGTGTTCTACCTGCTGATGACGTCGATGGCGCTTTACGCCGTCGACCGATTCGGTGCGTCCGACAGCGCCGCGGGCCTCGCCTCGAGCGCGTTCCTCATCGGCGCGCTCGTCGCTCGCATCTTCGCGGGGAAGTTCCTCGACTTCGTGGGCCGCCGGCGGATGCTCGCGCTGAGCCTCGCCGTCTTCGTGCTGATGTCGGCGCTGTACCTGCCGGTGACCGACCTGGTGCTGCTCATCGCGGTGCGGTTCGTGCACGGCGTCGCCTTCGGCACCGGCAACACGGCCATCACGGCCTCGGTGATCCGCCTCATCCCCTCGGCGCGCCGCGGCGAGGGCATCGGGTACTTCGGCATCTCGTCGACGCTGTCCACGGCCGCCGGACCGTTCCTCGCGGTGCTCCTCGCCGACCGGGCGGACTACAGCGCGCTGTTCTGGTTCAGCGCGGCGTGCTCGCTCGTCGGGCTCGTCCTCGCGCTGTTCCTGCGCCTGCCCGAGCGCGCGCCCACCGCGGAGGAGCGGAAGCGGATGTGGCGGTGGCGCCCGTCCGACATGGTCGACCCGTCCGCGCTCCCCATTGCCACGCTCATGCTCGTCGCCGGCTTCGCGTACTCCGGGGTGCTGACGTTCCTCGGATCCTACGCCGCGGCCGCGGAACTGCCCGAGGCGACCGGCGGGTTCTTCCTCGTGTACGCGGTCGTCGTGCTGCTCGCCCGCCTCGTGATGGGCAGGATCCAGGACTCCCGCGGCGACAACGCCGTGGTCTACCCGACGCTGCTGTCGTTCGCGCTCGGCCTTCTCCTGCTCGGTGCGGCCCCGAACGCACCGGTCGTGCTCGTCGCCGGGGCGTTCGTCGGCTTCGGCTTCGGCGCGCTCCTGCCGAGCGCCCAGGCCATCGCCGTGACTGAGGCGCCCGCGCACCGCGTCGGGACGGCGACGTCGACCTTCTACCTGCTCCTCGACGCGGGAACGGGTCTCGGCCCGCTGCTGCTCGGCCTGCTCATCCCCGTCGCCGGCTTCCCCGGCATGTACACGGTGCTCGCAGGCGTCGTGCTCGCCTCGACACTGCTCTACCACGCGGTCCACGGGCGCAAGCGGTACGTTCGGCGGTTCGCCGCGTGAGCGGATGCGCGGCGGGCCGCGTCGCCCGCGCGGAGCGGTTCCCTACGATGGACCGGTGACGATCACCGCTGCCGCCGACGGATCCGCTCTCGGCAATCTCGGACCCGCCGGCTGGGCCTGGTACATCGACGACGACCGCTGGGCGGCGGGCGGCTGGAAGCACGGCACGAACAACATGGGCGAGCTCCGGGCCGTGCTCGAGCTCTTCCGCGCCACGGAGCACGTGGACGACGACCTGCTGATCCTCTGCGACAGCCAGTACGTCATCAACTCGGTGACGAAGTGGATGCCCGGCTGGAAGCGCAAGGGCTGGCGCAAGGGCGACGGCAAGCCGGTCATGAACCTCGACCTGCTGCAGGACATCGACGAGGCGATCGCCGGGCGCCGGTACCGGTTCGAGTGGGTCAAGGGGCACGTCGGCCACGAGCTCAACGAGGCCGCCGATTCGCGCGCCCGTGCTGCCGCCGAGGCGTACCAGCGCGGCCACGAGGTGCCGACCGGGCCGGGCTTCGATGCCGCCGCCGTGCCCGCGGCCACCGGACGGGAGCGGGCGCGCGCGTCCGTCCCGCCGCTCGATGCCCTGCTGCCGGCCGAGTCGCGGGCGCCGGGCGGCGTCGCCACGCTCTTCGACCTCGACGAGCCCGAACCGGAGGGCGCCGGACTGCACGAGCTGACCCTGCACCTCTCGGACGACGAGCACTCGCGTCTGCTCCTGCGCGCCCGGGCATCCGGCAGCAGCCCCGAGGATCTGCTTCGCCGTCTGATCTGACGTCGACGAAAGGACCCCCATGCACCGCATCAGCGACCGGCTCCTCAACTGGGCGTCGATACTCGACGACGTGACGCTCGAGCAGGCACGTCGCACGTCGGAGATGCCCTTCATCCACCCGCACCTCGCGCTCATGCCCGACGCCCACCTCGGCAAGGGGGCGACCGTGGGCTCGGTCATCTCCACGCTTGAGGCGATCATCCCCGCCGCCGTCGGCGTCGACATCGGCTGCGGCATGATCGCGGTCCGCACGCAGTACGACTCCGCCGACCTTCCCGCGGACCGCCGGCGCATGCGGGAGGCGGTGGAGCGCGCGGTGCCCCTCTCCGCCGGGCGGTACAACCGCTCCCTGACGTCGAGCGCCGAGCGTCGGGTCGCCGAGCTGGAGGGCGCGGCGGACGACGCCGGCTTCGACCCCGCATCGTACGCGGCCAACTGGCGCGAGCAGCTCGGCTCCCTGGGCTCGGGGAACCACTTCATCGAGGTCAGCCTCGACGAGCAGGATCGCGTCTGGCTGTTCCTGCACTCCGGCAGCCGCGGCGTGGGCAACAAGATCGCCCAGCGGCACATCACCGTGGCCCAGGACCGGGCGCGGCGGGAGTCCATCGCGCTTCCGGACCGGGACCTGGCCTACCTCGTCGAGGGAACGCCGGAGTTCGACCGGTACATCGCCGAGCTCCGCTGGGCTCAGCGCTTCGCCCTGCTGAACCGGGAGGAGATGATGGACCGCGTCGTCGGCGCGTTCTCGCAGTGGGTCGGCGGTCCGGTCGACGAGCGCGAGCGCATCAACTGCCACCACAACTTCACCGAGAAGGAGCACCACTTCGGCCGCGATGTGTGGCTCTCACGGAAGGGCGCCATCGACGCCTCCCTCGGGCGTCCGGGCCTGATCCCCGGCTCCATGGGCACGGCGTCGTACGTCGTGGACGGCCTCGGCAACGAGCTGTCGCTCAACTCGTCCCCGCACGGCGCCGGCCGGGCGTACTCGCGAAACGCCGCGCGCCGCACGTTCACGCGGAGTGAGCTCGACCGGGCGATGCAGGGGATCGAATGGCGGCACACGGACGCGTTCCTCGACGAGATCCCGCAGGCGTACAAAGACATCGACCGGGTGATGGCGGATGCGGCGGACCTCGTGCGGGTGCGGCACACCCTGCGCCAGATCATCAACGTCAAGGGCGACTGACGCCGTGCCGGGCGGTAACCGGGTGCGACGAGGACGGAAGGCGGGGCCGGCCGCGAAGTAGGCTGGTGCGGTGCCGTACTCCCTCGCCGACGTCAACGACGCCATCGAATCGCTGTGGCCGAGGGGAGGCGCGTCGTCATGGGATGCGCCCGGGCTTCTCGTGGGCGACCCCGGGGCGACGGTCTCGTCCGTCCACCTTGCGGTCGACGCCGTCGCGGACACGGTGGCGGAGGCGGTGGGCGCAGGCGCCGACCTGCTGCTCGTGCATCACCCCCTCCTGCTCCGCGGCGTCACCTCCGTCGCTGAGGACCGCTACAAGGGTGCCCTCATCGCCGCCCTCATCCGCGCCGACTGCGCTCTCGTGGCGGCGCACACCAATGCCGACGTGGTCGAGCAGGGCACATCCGCCGTGCTGGCCGACCTGCTCGGCCTGCGCGACCAGCGGCCCATCGAACCCCAGGGTGAGCCCGGTCAGGGCATCGGCCGGGTCGGCACGCTGCCGGCCCCCACGACGCTCGGCCGGCTGGCCGCCGAGCTCGCGCGCATCCTGCCCGCCACCGCAAGCGGAGTGCGCGTCTCCGGCGACTACGAGGGCGCTGTCACGACCGTCGCGCTCTGCGGTGGTGCCGGGGACTCCCTCCTCGCCGCACCGGCTGTCACCTCCGCCGATGCCTACATCACGTCGGACCTGCGCCACCATCCGGCGTCCGAGGCGCGGGAGGCGGCACTGCACGGCGCGGGCACGCCCTTCCTCATCGACGTCTCTCACTGGGCGAGCGAGTGGCTGTGGCTGGACGCCGCGGCCGCCGTACTGCGGACCGCCCTGCCGGAGCTCACCGTCACCGTGAGCGAGCTGCGCACCGACCCGTGGGACTTCGTCGTCACGCAGTGACACACGCGCAACACCAGAGAGAGACCAGGAGATCATGAAAGCCACTCCCGAGACCCAGAAGGAGCTGCTCAGGCTGCAGAGCCTCGACACCCGGCTGCACCAGCTGGACCACGCGTCGAAGACGCTGCCCGAGCTGAAGACCATCGCCGCACTCGAGGCGCAGCTGTCGCCCATCCGCCAGCGCCTCGCCGCCCGCACCGGTGCGCTCGAGGATGCGCGCACCGAGCTCTCCCGCCTCGAGTCCGACGTCGCGGTCGTGGAGGCGCGGATCGCCCGGGATCAGCAGCGGGTCGCGGCGACGAGCTCCGTCAAGGACGTGCAGGCGCTCGAGCAGGAGCTCGCCTCGCTGCAGAAGCGGCGCAGCGACCTCGAGGACATCGAGCTCACCGTCATGGAACGGCTCGAGGAGCTCGAGGTGGCGCATGCCGAGACGGTGGCGGAGAGGGATGCGGTGAGCGCTCAGATCACCGAGGCCGCGGCGGCGCGGGATGCCGCGCTGGCCCGTCTCGCCGCTGACCGCGACGAGGTGCAGGGCGAACGCAGCCGGCTCGCCGACGCGTTCTCGCGAGAGCTTCTCGGGCTCTACGAGCGGCAGCGCGCCCGATACGGCATCGGCGCCGCCCTTCTGCGCGGTGGCGTGTCCCTGGCGAGCAACGTGCGCCTCACCGGATCCGACCTCGAAGCGGTGCGGCGCGCGGAGCCGGATGACGTCGTCATCTGTCCCGACAGCAGCGCGATCCTCGTGCGCACGGAGGAGTCGGGACTCTGACGGCGGATCGGCGCGCACGCCCGCCCCGGTAGACTCGGCCACAAGCGAATGGGTCGACAAGACGGTCGCGTCGCCCCGAGGGTCCGGAAGGAAACCGCGAGGCGCCGAGGAACGTCCGGGCTCCACAGAGCAGGGCGGTGGGTAACACCCACCCGGGGCAACCCGCGAGACAGTGCCACAGAGAACAGACCGCCTGCCGCCTCGCGCGGCGGGTAAGGGTGAAACGGTGGTGTAAGAGACCACCAGCGACCAGGGCGACCTGGCCGGCTCGGTAAACCTCGCCCGGAGCAAGGTCAGACAGAAGACGTTGAGGCTGCTCGCCGAGTCTTCGGGTAGACCGCTTGAGGGCTGCGGCAACGCATCCCGTAGATAGATGGCCGTCCACGGCACTCAGCCGAGTGCCCGGACAGAACCCGGCGTATCAGTCGGCCCATTCGCCCCTTCCCCGCGAAACGGGGGAGGAGCGCCGGGGTCAGTCCTCGTTCCCGGCCTAGTCCTTGTCCTCGGTCTTCGCCAGCAGATCGCCCGTCGTGCTGTCGCCGGTGCGGGCCGCCGCGTGCGCGGCCAGCGCCGCGGCGCCCATGATGCCCGCGTTGTTGCGCAGAGCGGCGGGCACGATCGGCGTGCGCAGTTTCAGCAGCGGCAGGAAGTGCTTGTGGTGCTTCGACACGCCGCCACCCACGATGAAGAGGTCGGGCCAGAGCAGCTTCTCGAGCTGCGAGTAGAAGGCCTGCAGGCGCACGGACCACCGGGTCCAGCTGAGCCTGCCGCGCTCCTTCGCCGCGTAGGACGCGCGCTTCTCGAAGTCGCGGCGCCCGCCGATGTCCATGTGCCCGAGCTCGGAGTTGGGCACGAGCACGCCGTCGTAGATGAGCGCGGACCCGATGCCGGTGCCGAGCGTCGTCATGATGACGAGCCCCTGCACGTCCTTCGCCGCGCCGAAGTGGGCCTCGGCGACGCCCGCGGCGTCGGCGTCGTTGACGAACGTGATGTCGACGCCGAGGTGCTGCTCGAACAGCTTCTCCGCCTCCAGCCCGATCCAGTTCTTCGAGACGTTGGCCGCGGACATCGTCTTGCCGTGCTCGACCACCGCAGGGAAGCAGACGCCGACGGGCGTCCCGTCCGGCACGTCGCCGAGCTCGGCGATGAGCTCCTTGACCGTGGCGACGATGTCCTCCGGCTCCCCGCCCTCGGGGGTCGCCTTCTTGATGCGTTCCGTCAGCAGCTCGCCGGTCAGGACGTCCACGATGGCGCCCTTGATGCCCGTTCCGCCTATGTCGATCCCGATTGCCGTCGTGGCTGGCTCAGTCATGAATGAACCATACCGAGGATCGTCCGGCCTACTCTTGACGCCATGACGGACAAGGAAGAAACGCAGTTCTGGTACAACTCGCGCACCGGCGCGGTCGAGCAGGGTGCGGTGTCGCCGGCACCGGACCGGATCGGCCCGTTCGCCACGCGCGAGGAGGCGGCTCACGCCATGGACACGGTGCGTGAGCGCTCGGCCCGCTGGGCCGCAGAGGAGTCGCGGAACGACGGCTGGCGCGACTGACCGCCCGCCCCGCGCGGTCGCGGGGCCCGTCGAGACGCGACGGCTGCCTCGCCCGCGGGTGCTACGAGTACGACTCGGCCTCGCTGGGGTAGCTGCCCGACTCGACGTCGGAGCGGAACGCGGCGACGGCGCCCGAGAGAACACCGCGCAGGTCGGCGTACTGCCGCACGAACTTGGGGATGCGGCCCGCCGTGAAACCGGCGAAGTCGGTCCAGACGAGCAGCTGGCCGTCCACCTGCGGGCCGGCACCGACGCCGATGGTGGGGATGCGGAGCTCGGCCGTCACGCGGGCCGCGGCATCGGCCGGCACCATCTCCAGCACCACCGCGAACGCACCGGCCTGCTCCACCGCGTGCGCGTCGGCGAGCAGCTGCTCGAATCCGGTCCCCCTGCCCTGGATCATGTGACCGCCGAGACCGTGCTCGCTCTGCGGGGTGAAGCCGATGTGAGCCATCACCGGGATGCCCGCCTCGACGATGCGCCGGATCTGCTCGGCGCTGCGCGTGCCGCCCTCGAGCTTCACGGCGTGCGCCTGGGCCTCCTTCATGAACCGGAACGCCGTGTGCAGCGCCTCCTCGGGACCGGACTCGTACGAGCCGAACGGCATGTCGGCGACCACGAACGCGCGCCGCACGGTCGTGGCCACGGCGCGGGCCAGCGGCACGAGCTCGTCGACCGTGACGGGCACGGTGGTCTCGTAGCCGAGCACCGCGTTGCCGGCCGAGTCGCCGACGAGCAGGAAGTCGATGCCCGCCTCGTCGAAGATCCCCGCGGTGAGCGTGTCGTAGCTCGTGAGGCCGGTGATCTTGATGCCCTGCTCCTTCGCGCTCTGGAAGTGGCGGGTGCGCACGCGCTTGATGACCGGCTGCTCTGGCATGGCGTTCAGTCTATTGCGGCGCCTCCCGGGCCCACCGGGCGAGCCGGGGGCTTCCACCGCCGTCGGCTCCTGATGCGGCGGGCGAGCCACTAGCCTGGGTGCGGGGATAGAAAGGGTAGGAATGGACAAGCAGCGGGACTTCGTTCTTCGCACGATCGAGGAGCGCGGGATCAAGTTCATCCGCCTCTGGTTCACCGACGTCACGGGCACGCTGAAGTCGGTCGCCATCGCGCCCGCGGAGGTCGAGGGGGCCTTCAGCGAGGGCCTCGGCTTCGACGGCTCGGCGATCGAGGGCCTCACCCGCTCGTTCGAGGCCGACATGCTGGCGCATCCGGACCCGACGACGTTCCAGATCCTTCCCTGGCGCGGCGAGATCGACCCGACCGCGCGCATGTTCTGCGACATCACGACGCCGGACGGGCAGCCCGCCGTCGCCGACCCGCGCAATGTGCTGAAGCGCACGCTCGCCAAGGCGGCCGACCGCGGCTTCACGTTCTACACGCATCCCGAGATTGAGTTCTACCTGCTCAAGTCCTCGCGCTTCGGCACCGAGGGTCCGCAGCCCGTCGACTCCGCCGGCTACTTCGACAACGTGCCCGGGGGCACCGCGCACGACTTCCGGCGTCGCTCGGTGCGGATGCTCGAGGACCTCGGCATCTCCGTCGAGTTCAGCCACCACGAGGCGGGCCCCGGTCAGAACGAGATCGACCTGCGTTACGCGGATGCGCTGACGACCGCGGACAACATCATGACGTTCCGCACGGTCATCAAGGAGGTGGCGATCGAGCAGGGTGTCTACGCGACGTTCATGCCGAAGCCCTTCTCCGACCAGCCGGGCAGCGGCATGCACACCCACATGTCGCTCTTCGAGGGCGACGCCAACGCGTTCTACGAAGCGGGCGCGCAATACCAGCTGTCGAAGATCGGCCGCCAGTTCATCGCGGGCCTGCTGCGGCACGCGCCGGAGATCACGGCCGTGACGAACCAGTTCGTCAACTCCTACAAGCGCCTGTGGGGCGGTGGCGAGGCCCCGAGCTTCGTCACCTGGGGTCACAACAACCGCTCGGCGCTCGTGCGCGTTCCGCTGTACAAGCCGCGCAAGGGCCAGAGCTCGCGCGTCGAGTACCGGGCGATCGACTCAGCGGCGAACCCGTACCTGTCCTTCTCGCTGTTGCTCGCCGCCGGCCTCAAGGGCGTGGAGGAGGGCTACGAGCTTCCCGCCGAGGCCGAGGACAACGTGTGGTCGCTCAGCGACTCCGAGCGGCGCGCGCTGGGCTACAACCCGCTGCCGGCGAGCCTCGATCACGCCGTGCAGATCATGGAGTCGTCGGAGCTCGTCGCCGAGACGCTGGGGGAGCAGGTGTTCAACTACGTGCTGCTCAACAAGCGCCAGGAGTGGCGGGACTACCGCGCCCAGGTGACGCCGTTTGAGCTCCGCTCGAACCTCGAGATGCTCTGACGGCGCCGACGCGAACACGGTGATGCGGCGCGACTCGACAGGGCTCAGCGGGCTCGCGAAAGCGGGCTTCGCCGACCTGAGCGGGGCGCGCGACAGCCTCGACGAGGCCGTCGCGCTCTCCGGCGTACCGGCTGACGACCTCCTGCCGCTGTTCGCCGTCGTGGCGGACCCGGACGGCGCGCTGCGTGCGCTCTCGGCCATGCTGCGGTCGTCGCCGGAGCCGGTGTGCTCGCTGCTCGCCGACGGGGAGGCGGCGCGGCGGCTCCTGGCCGTGCTGGGTGCGTCCAGCGGACTCGCCGACTTCCTGCACCGGCACCCCGAGGAGCTCGCGGCGCTGGCCGAGCCGCTCGAGGGCCTGCCCGATGCGGCCATGCTGCGCGCCGACCTGCTCGACTCCGTCGGCGCGGTGGACGGGTTCGCGGCCCTCACCGAGGACGCGGGCCGCAATGCACTGCGGACCCGGTACCGCCGGCACCTCACCCGCCTCGCCGCGTACGACCTGTCGCGCTCCGAGCCGCTCGCCGCGATCGACGACGTGACGGCCTTCCTCGCCGACCTCGCGGGTGCGGCGCTCGAGGCATCCCTCGCCGTCGCGCGCGCCCAGGTGTCCACGGGCGGGCGCGGACCCGGGCGGTTCTCCCGCGAAGAGGTCGAGGGCACGCGCCTCGCCGTGATCGGCATGGGGAAGGCCGGTGCACGCGAGCTCAACTACGTGAGCGACGTCGACGTCATCTTCGTCGCCGAGGCGACCGAGGAGGTCGGCCTCGCCGCGAGCCGGGCCGTCGAGGTGGCCACGCGGCTGGCCGTGCTGCTCATGCGGGGCATCGACGAGCCGGGCATCGAGCCCGGCCTGTGGGAGGTGGATCCGAACCTCCGGCCCGAGGGCAAGGCCGGCGCACTCGTGCGGACGCTCGAGTCGCACCTCACCTACTACGACCGCTGGGCGAAGGGCTGGGAGTTCCAGGCGCTGCTGAAGGCCCGGCCGATCGCGGGCGACCTCGACCTGGGCGGCCGCTACGTGACCGCACTCGCGCCGCTCGTGTGGAGCAGCGCGAGCCGGGAGAACTTCGTCGAGTCCGTGCAGCGCATGCGCGGTCGCGTCACCGAGAACATCCCGCCCTCCGACGTGGACATCCAGCTGAAGCTCGGCCCGGGCGGGCTGCGCGACGTGGAGTTCACGGTGCAGCTGCTGCAGCTCGTGCACGGCCAGAACGACGATGCGGTGCACCACGCGGGCACGCTGCGCGCCCTCGACGCGCTGGCGGAGCAGGGCTACATCGGCCGCAGCGAGGCGGCGGAGTTCGCGCAGGAGTATCGCTTCTTGCGCCTGCTCGAGCACCGGCTGCAGCTGCAGAAGCTGCGCCGTACGCACCTGATGCCGCGGGACGAGGACCACCTGCGCATCCTCGCCCGATCGACCGGCCTGGCCACGAGCGCCGCGGAGCTCGCACAGCGGTGGGGGGCGACGAAGGGTGCCGTGCGATCGCTGCACGAGCGGCTCTTCTACCGGCCCCTCCTCGCCGCCGTCGCCCAGCTTCCCGAGGAGGACTTCGCGCTCACGAGCGCACAGGCCGCGGCTCGGCTCGCCGCCATCGGCTTCACGGACGCTCGGGGCGCGCTCGCCCACATCGGGGCGCTCACCCAGGGCGTCTCCCGCCGTGCGACGATTCAGCGCAACCTGCTGCCGATCATGCTGCAGTGGTTCGCGGACGGGGCGGACCCCGACCACGGCCTCCTCACGTTCCGTCGGCTCAGCGAGGCCCTCGGCGAGAGCAGCTGGTTCATGCGCATGCTGCGCGACTCCTCCGGGGCCGCGCAACGCCTCACGCAGGTACTGTCCGGGTCGCGCTTCGTCGGCGACCTCCTCGAGCGCATCCCCGAGGCGGCTGCCTGGTTCGACGAGGACGACGAGTTGCGGCCCCGATCCTGGAAGGCGCTCGAGGAGGAGGCGGTGGCGACGGTCAACCGGCACTCGACGCTGGAGGCCGCCGCGACCGCCCTGCGCACCGCCCGCCGCCGCGAGGTGCTGCGGCTGGCGATCAGCGCGATCGTGGGCATGCTGACGGTCGAGGAGCTCGGACGCGGCCTCGCCGACATCACGACCGCGATCCTCCGCGGGCTCGTGCGGGGGATCCGGCGCGAGGAGGGGCCGTGGCCGGAGTTCGCGATCATCGCGATGGGGCGTTACGGCGGCGCGGAGCTGGGCTTCGGATCCGACGCGGACGTCATGTACGTCTTCCGGCCGACCGCGGGCATGGATCCCGACCTCGCCTCACGCCGCGCGCAGCTGATCGTGTCGGAGTTCACCCGCCTGAGCGAGGACAACCGCCTGCCGCTCGACCTTGACGCCGGCCTGCGACCGGAGGGCAAGAACGGCCCCGTCGTGCGGTCGCTCTCGTCCTACCGCGCGTACTACGAGCGCTGGTCGCTCACCTGGGAGGCGCAGGCGCTGCTGCGGGCGCGCGGCGTCGTCGGCGACGCCGGTCTCGTGCACGACTTCATGCAGCTCGCCGACTCCCACCGCTACCCCGCCGCCGTGCCGGAGGCGGACGTGCGTGAGATCAAGCGCATCAAGGCACGGGTCGAGAACGAGCGTCTCCCGCAGGGCGCTGATCCCGCTCGGCACCTGAAGCTCGGTCGAGGTTCGCTCAGCGACGTCGAGTGGTTCGTGCAGCTGCTGCAGCTGGAGCACGGCCACGCCCTGCCCGGCCTGCGCACGACGTCGACGCTCGCGGCGCTCGAGGCCGCCGTCGCGGCGGACCTCGTGTCCGCATCCGACGCGGACCGGCTGCGGAGGGCGTGGATCTTCGCCTCCCGCGCCAGATCGGCGATGACCCTGTGGAGCAACCGCACCGCGGACGTGCTGCCCACCGACCGGCAGCAGCTCGAGGGCGTCGCCCGTCTCATGAACTACCCACCGCACTCGGCGACGCAGCTCGAGGAGGACTACCTCGGCGTCACGCGCCGCGCCCGCGCGGTCTTCGAGCGCGGCTTCTACGGCCTCCAGGCGCGCCCGGCGCCCACGGTCCTGTAGTCGGCGGGGCTCGACCGGCGTGCCGCACCGTGCCGGCCGCCGACACCCGGGGTGCGAGACGGCCGAAGGGCCCCGCCGCGATGCGACGGGGCCCTTCGGCGTCGGGGCTGGGAAAGCGATCAGACGCCGTAGTAGAGCTCGAACTCGAACGGGTGCGGGCGCTGCGCGAGGGGCTTGATCTCCTTCTCGCGCTTGTACTCGATCCACGTCTCGATGAGGTCCTCGGTGAACACGTTGCCCGCCGTGAGGAACTCGTGGTCGGCCTCGAGCGCGGCGAGCGCGCCCTCGAGCGACGACGGCACCTGCGGGATGTTCTTGGCCTCCTCGGGCGGCAGCTCGTAGAGGTCCTTGTCCACGGGCTCGTGCGGCTCGATGCGGTTGCGGATGCCGTCGAGGCCGGCCATGAGCTGGGCCGCGAAGGCGAGGTACGGGTTGCCGGACGCGTCGGGCGCGCGGAACTCGATGCGCTTCGCCTTCGGGTTGGTGCCCGTGATCGGGATTCGGATGGAGGCCGAGCGGTTGCCGGCCGAGTAGACCAGGTTGACGGGGGCCTCGAAGCCGGGGACCAGGCGGTGGTAAGAGTTCACCGTCGGATTCGTGAAGGCGAGCACCGCAGGGGCGTGCTTGAGCAGGCCGCCGATGTACCAGCGGGCGACATCGGACAGCCCGCCGTAGCCGGCCTCGTCGTAGAAGAGCGGCTTGCCGTCGCTCCACAGCGACTGGTGGGTGTGCATGCCCGAGCCGTTGTCGCCGAACAGCGGCTTCGGCATGAACGTCGCCGTCTTGCCCCACTGGTCCGCGGTGTTCTTGACGATGTACTTGAACTTGAGGATGTCGTCGGCCGCGTGCACCATCGTGTCGAAGCGGTAGTTGATCTCGGCCTGGCCACCGGTGCCCACCTCGTGGTGCGCGCGCTCGAGGATCAGGCCGGCGTCGATGAGCTTCAGGCTGATGTCGTCGCGCAGGTCGGCCTGCTTGTCGACGGGGCTCACCGGGAAGTAGCCGCCCTTGTAGGGAGTCTTGTTGGCGAGGTTTCCGCCCTCCTCCTCGCGGCCCGAGTTCCAGGCGCCCTCCTCGGAGTCGACGGAGTAGAAGCTGCGGTGCTGGTTCACCTCGTAGCGCACGTCGTCGAAGATGTAGAACTCCGCCTCCGGGGCGAAGAAGGCCGTGTCGGCGATGCCGGTGGACGCGAGGTACTTCTCGGCCTTCTTGGCCACCTGACGCGGGTCGCGGCCGTAGATCTCGCCGTTGCGCGGGTTGTAGATGTCGAACACCATGATGAGCGTGCGCTCGGCCCGGAAGGGGTCGATGTACGCGGTGGTGACATCGGGGATGAGCTGCATGTCCGATTCGTGGATCGAGGCGAAGCCCCGAATGGATGACCCGTCGAACAGCTGGCCGACGGAGAAGAACTCCTCGTCGACCGTCGAAGCGGGGATGTTGAAGTGCTGCTGAACACCGGGGAGGTCGGTGAACCGGATATCAAGGAACTTGACGTCAGTCTCCTTGATGAACGCGAGCACCTCGGACGAATCACTGAACATGTGATGAACTCCAAAGGGGTTGTGAACCGTAGCGACTGTCGTACGCAGCCGGACTCGACTGTACCGAGGCGCGGTTACCCGGTTCTTTCCCTCATGTTTCCGCCATGTTACGTGCGGCGTGCCGATCTAGACTCGCCTGGTGCCCGCAGCGAACCCGCTCCCCGTCCCGCACGGCGACCCCGCCGGCAACCTCTGGCCGGGTTGGCGGCTCGGGCGCCCGCAGGAGGGCACGGGTTCGGTGGCACGCGCGGGCCGGCGCATCGCCGCCATCGCCATCGACATGCTGCTCTGCGCCATCATCACGTGGGCCTTCTTCTTCGGCGCCGACTTCGCGTCCCTCATCATCTTCGCAATCGAGCAGATCGTGTTCCTGGTGACACTGGGGGGCAGCATCGGGCATCTGGCGGTCGGGCTGCGTCTCGTGACTCTCGCGGGCACGCACTGCGGTGTGTGGCGGCCGATCCTGCGCACCGTCCTCCTGTGCCTGCTGATCCCCGCGTTCATCTGGGACAGCGACCAGCGCGGCATGCACGACGTGTTCGCCGGCACGGTGCTGATCCGCCGGTGAGGCTAGGCCGCGCAGCCGAGGAACAGCAGCGTTGCGCTCCGCCCCGGTAGGGCGACCTCCTCGGGCGTACCCGCCCGCAGTCCCGTCAGCTCCCTCGTCTCGGTCGTGGGGTCACCCGATCCGGACGGGGTCACCTCGAACCGCGCCGACGCGGTGGCGCAGTCCTCGGGCGCTGTAACGCTGAGGATCACGCAGGATCCCGAACGGGGACAGTCCTCCGTCGTTGCGAGGGGATCGGTCACGGTCGTCACCCGCGTGTCCGCCGTGAGGTCGCGGGCGGCGGCGCCCACGAAGCGACTCCGCCACGAGTCCTGCCAGCTGACGACCGAGACCAGGATGAGCGCGAGCACGATCACGGTGACGATGGACGACCCCATGCCGTGCCGCGTCCGCCGCCCGCCACGGTCGTAGCCGGCACCGTCGTACACGAACGCGACGCGCGGAGACGATGGGGGAGAACCCGCCCCGCCGTCCCCTGCATCGGGCAGGCCGTCGCCGCCGTGCGGGGCCGCCGACGCACCGCGCGGACCGTCGGCCGAGCCCACCGACCCGGGCGCGGAGAGCAGCAGGTCCCGGGCCGCCGTGAGGAGCACGAATCGCTCGTTCGCCACCCGCACCGCCTCCGGCGTCGGGTCGACGAGAAGATCCGGGTGACTGAGTCTCGCACTCCGGGAGTAGGCGCGCAGGATGTCCGAGCGCGAGGCGATGTCGCCCAGCCCGAGGAGTGCGGCCGCCTGCTCGCGCGTCATGACACGGTCAGCGGATCCAGATCACCGGGGGCGCTGGGCGCGGGCCTTGAACGGATCGACGCCCTTCGGGATGGGCATCGAGCTCTGGCCGAGGCTGTCCAGACGGTTGCTCACGGCGATGATCTCGGTCTTCGTGAGCGTCTTCTTGAAGCGGCGCAGCGAGCCCGCCAGCTTGTGCAGCTCGACGGAGTCCCGGTCGGGTCCGACGGTGACGAAGCCGACCGGCACGTTGGGCAGCACGCGCTGCACCTTGCGCCGCTCGTCCTCCAGCATCCGCTTCGTGCGGCTCTTGGGTCCCTCGCCGATGAGCACGACCCCGCCGCGGCCGACGGCACGGTAGACCGCGTCCTGCGTCCTGCCGTTCACGGAGACGGGCATCTCGCTGCCGCGCCAGCCGCGCTTCAGCGAGCTGCGCAGCACGACACCGACCGCGCCCGGCTGGCCCTTCAGCTGCGAGTACGCGGCATTCTCGGCTTTGCGCCCGAGGATGATGAGGAACAGCAGCATGCCGGCGAGCACGCCGGTGATGATGTACAGGATGATGGCGAGCACGCCGCCGCCGACGAAGATCGACAGCAGGATGGCCGCGAGGATGGGGCCGAAGAAGCCGAGGGCCATCCACCAGACGGACGACCTGTCGTAGCGGCGGGTCATCTGGAAGACCTGCCACATCTGCTTGAAGCGGCCGGGTTCCTTCGGGGGAGTAGCGGGGGAGGCTTGGGCGCGTGCCATGGCACCAGGATACCGGTCACCGGGGGTCCGCCCCGACCGGATCCGGTGCCCGCCGAGCACGCTCATCCACAGGCTTCTCGCCTGCGAGCGCACGCGGGCGTCCGCCCCTCGCTCCCAGGCGCGCGTCCCGGGCGGGCATGCACCGATCCGCCGGAGGCGCGTCGGCATGGCCGCCGTGCGGCGTTCGATCGGTGGCATGCGGGAGACGCGAGGACGCCGACGGTCGAGCAGGGACGGGGAGCCGCACGGAAGTCCCGCGGAGACACTGCATCGGCTGGCTTCGCTCCCCTCCTCGCTGGAACCGCACGATCCGTTCCGGCTCGGCATCGAGCGCGACGGCCGCGTCATCGGCGGCTACCGCGTTCTGCGTCTTCTCGGGCGGGGGAGTCGAGCGGACGTCTACCTCGGACACCTCCCGACGTTCGAGCCGACGCAGAAGGTTCCGCCCGCGGACGTTCCTCCGTCACGCCCGGCCGGCACGAGCAACGGCACCGGCTTCGCCAGGAACACCGGCACGGAGCCGGCGGATGCGACGGCCCCGTTCGACCTGCCCGCTGAGGTGGCGCTCAAGGTGTTCCACGCCGACACACCGGTGGACAGCATCGATCGCGAGTTCACGGCGCTGAGCGCTCTGCGCTCACCGCACGTGGTGCCCCTGCTCGACATCGCGCGGACGGCGGACGGGCCGCCCTGCTTCCTGCTCGGCCGCTGCGGCGGCGGGTCCCTGGCCGCGCTGCTCGAAGCGCGCCATGACCTCCGCGCCGGCGAGGCGGTGACCGTGCTCGTGCCGGTGCTCGACGCGCTCGTCACCGGTCACGGCGCCGGATACACGCACGGCTCCCTGCGGCTGTCATCGGTGCTGTTCGACGCCACCGGCGCGCCGGTGGTCACCGGCTGGGGTCACGGAGCGGCGCTCCGCGACGCCCGTGGACGTGCGCCGGGCCCCGAGCGGCGCGCGGCCGCGCCTGCCGTGCGGGCCGACCTCTCCCGCTTCGCCGCGGTCACCGCCGCCGTGCTCGGCCGGGTGGCGGGCGGCGACCGCGGACTCGCGGACACCGTCGGCCGGCTCGTGGCGCATCCGGATGCGGTGACGGGCGACCGCATCGTGGACGCGTTCTTCGCGTTCGCCGATCCTCTGCCGGTGACCCTTCTCCCCGCCGACGGCGCCGCCCGACCGCCGTCCCTCGCCCGTCCTCGACCGCCGTCGCCCCTCGATGCGGAAGGGCCGGCCCTCCGGCGGACCGGGCGGACCGGGGGGCCGGTCGGGGCGACCCGCGGATCCGCGCCCGGTGGCGGGGGTCCGACGCGGGCCGCGCGCCACCGCGGTGCACGAGACGCGCGTGTGCACGCCGACGCGGTGGTCGGATCGCGGTTCCGGGACCGCATGCGGGACCGCATGCGAGCCGTATCCCGTGGGAAGGCGCGGTTCGGCGCACGCGTGCGCGAGGAGGTGCAGCGCGTGCGCCGGCCGATCTGGACCGCGGCCGCCGTTGCCGCATTCGCGCTCGTCGCCGGCATCCTTCTTTCGACCGTGGCCTTCCGCCCGTCGACCGCGGATGCGCCCGGGACCATCCCGCCCGCGCCGATCCGCTCGGACGCGGCCGTCGGGCCCGATGCGCC
>Ga0210040_10001398_pt1 | contig 36528 bp, 31 predicted proteins | sample CryGeyCG12114_NA_FD_185462 | JGI IMG/M metagenome (GOLD analysis project Ga0210040, IMG submission 185462) | Groundwater microbial communities from aquifer - Crystal Geyser CG19_WC_8/21/14_NA (SPAdes) (version 2) | ecosystem: Environmental > Aquatic > Deep subsurface > Groundwater | place: USA...
GTTTCCCTAAGATGTTGGCTGAATAACTTTGAACTTCAATTTTTGTTTCCTAATTTATGCACACACACACACATACGGAAAGTCTGAAGAGGAGTAAACCCTACCTTAGTATTAGTTCTCTAATAGTAATTTAGTTAAACCTATTAATTTTTTTGCTTTAAGAATGTAATAAATATGACTCAGTTGACGTAGTTTTAATAAAACATTACTTTTTATGGTTTTCCGAAAATAATGCGTTCCGATTAATAATCATTCCGATTATTAAGCATTCCGATTTTTATGGATTCCGGAATTTATGCGTTCCGAGTTTGAAATTCCGGAAATTATGCTTCCGGAAATTATGTTTCCGGATTTAATGCGAATACCGTAATATTGACAATGAAACGTTAGGACTGGAGAATTTTGAAAACCCTGAAAAAAAACTTTTAAAAGACAAAGGTAGAGGGCCGAACTAAAGTATAGGAGACAGTCGTAGTATGTACAGCATTCGAAATCCAAAGTCCCTAGAGGGAACAGCACAAGTTTTCCTGAGGAAATGACACGTGCTCACTGTGCCATTTCCACAGTTATATTCAAAAGGAGTCAAACCAGCGAGTTAGTTGTAGTTGGCATTGTTAGATTGTCAATCCACAGTGACAGTAGCACATAACATACTCCAATCTTGACAAAAAGAAGTACATTTATATAGATAATTTCTTCTTGAGACCTACGCTAACAAGATGCAAACTTTTTTTTATCAAACAGACATGGACAAAAAACTTCAGTCAAAATCTAATGGCTCATTGGGCAAACCTGGAACATCTATGAATAAAAAGAAGCCGTACATAAATGATCATGATGACAGCATGCCAGGACTACCAGGTCTGTTTTTGTACTTATCTTATTAAAAAGCACATGGTGGCTGTGCAAGTGAAGACGATAATTAGGTGTTGTCGGAAAAAGAAAACTTTAAATTGATTGGCAATGAAGGAAGGATTACATAAAGTTTATCATTATATCGATATAGTTTATAAGGTGACGCTTGTGTAGTGACGCAAGTTGGGATTTTGACAACTTGTAAAAGAAATGTTGTTTATTTTTGTTTTGTTGTTAGTTTCAAAGGTATCTCACGTATGAACTTGCCATGTTTTTCAGACGAGCTAGTTAAGAAAACAAGTAATAATGAGTATTTTTCAGGGTCGACTGTGGATCCGAACACACTTCGTTCTGAGCTGATTGTAGCGATCGAGAATAATAGATTAGATAAAGTTCGTCGTATCTTGAGTCAAGGAGTGGATCCAAATTCTGTATGCGATGAGAAGGGACGGTGGCCTGTAAGTCTTACATTGTGTGTGTGTGTGTTGTGTACAAACTAACTATGTAAACTACCGTATATTGTATATATTTACTAATATTATGAACAAGTATTTCTAGTAGCTATTTAGAGTGTTAATTATTGATAGGTTTTGATCATAACAAAGTGGCTAAAAGTTGCGGGTTTCGTAATCAATTATTAGGGGTACACCTGAAGCCTTGTATTTTCGTAGATTTCTACATGGCGTACACATCCCAGCCAATCGGATCAGTAGGTAGAGGTGGTAATCTTCTCTAATTGGCTGGGAGATGTACGCCATGTAGAAATCTACGATAGTACAGGGCTTCAGGTGTACCCCTATTGATTGATAGGTGGTGAGAGGTAAATTACCTTTAGTTATTTGGGAACACACAAGTTGTTTTCGTGTAGACCAGTTGAATTCCGTTCCATAGCATCTATGATTCATTTTTCCACGAGTGCGCCAGTGAGGGCTCATGTACAATAAATCATCACAAAAGCATACTATATTTAAAAGTATGTATAGCAAAGTTTCTACAAAGTTTCGGTTATAAACATTTTTATGTACTAATATCGTATCTTTGGTAATGAAAAAACGGTGTTAGTATTCTTTTATTACTCAGATTAGTATGCATTAATTTCCCAGTGAGGATTTTGAAAATAACTTTTTATTCTTAGCACGTAATGTCTCAAGCTAAAAGTTAATGACAAAAGAAAGTTTTTGCACAAAAATATGCATGCATTTTGTTTGTTGAATGCTCTAAAAGTTAAAGTTAGTGAGCATAAAATTTCAACAACTTATGACAAAATTTGCGCTTAGAAGCTAAAAAGTACTGTTGCTGGACGAAATATGACACACTGAAATCAATATTCTGCTGTTTTCTACACAAAAGTTGAATGCCAATTTAAATTATTGAACTATTACTGGCATACTGGCTTTGAAAATTGCATGTCTACGAACCTTTTGTGCCGTTTGAACGGTGTATCAATTTTTCATCCAAATACAGTGAACAGTAGCGGTATCTTACCATTTTGTTCACTCTTGTTTTTTTGGCCGATGCTTTCTGCATTACATACTTTAAGCAATTACCTTTACATTAACGGAAATTCACATTAACTAAACAATTAAAACTATTCTCAATTGACTTTCATTTGTTTTTAGCTAGGGGTATTTCGTTGCATATAAAGATGATCATAGTATTGAATATTTTTTTTTGTACGGGAAAGTATGAAATCAATTGTGAAATCTGTTTGCCTAAATGATCATCTTGTTGTTTTCAGGTCCACATAGCAGCATTTTGTGGCTATTCCGAAATTGTAATTTTTTTCATAATTTGTGTTGAAAGTTTGACTTGTGCAGATTTATTTGTAGTCTCATTCAATATTTCTGTTGGAATTAGGTCAAACTTTTACTAGAATTTGGGGCTCAAAGAGACCAACCAGATACTTCTTTAGAGCGAACTCCCTTATTGTACGCTTCTGCTACATCTCCTGAAACGGTGAAAGTTCTGTTGAGTCATAAAGCCGATATTCATGCACGAAATAAATTTGGAGCTACTGCTTTACATTACGCTGCTGGTGCAGGTAAGCAGTTTTTCCTATGTAGCTAGTTTTTATCAAATCTATCAGCATGTACCCGACTGTAATTCTATCCTGGATTCTTACTGTGCGCGTTAATTCTTGAGAGAGACTGGGCGACTACAGATGAACATGTTTCTGTCACATGTGTGACACTTTTATATACTATTTATTGTGAATATTTCATAATATTGGTTATATATTTGTATGAACGAAGGTAAAGCAGAATGCTGTAGACTGTTGGCAGCAGCTGGGTGTAGTGTAAATGCTCGAGATAGAATGAAAATGACTCCACTTCACATGGCAGCCCGTGTTGATGACATTGAAAGCATTGACGTAAGATTTGTATTCTGATTTGATTTAACAAGATGCACTATTTTAATAATATGAATTTTTATGATCTTCATAGAGCTATTTTTGTAGACATTAAAATATCGTCAATGGATAAGCTAGCTATTTGTGTTCCTCTTTGTAACACAGTTGTCAAATCGAAGGAATTTAAGTAGTATCATATTGCCCCAACCTGACTTCATTGAAAGAAAAGAATTAGTCCTGTGAGTCCCTTGTTCTAATAATTTTGAATGTAACGGCAAAAGATGCGAAATTTGAAGGAATTTTACTGTAGCATGAAACACAAAAATTGTGCCTTACGAACAGCCCTATACCATTGGCATTGCTACTCACTGTAAGTAAAATGGTACTTGTAGTTGCCACAAACATAAAATTATCTGTATGGTAGCAACAAAGCTTCTAAAGTATAGGGCAACGGAATGTAAATTGGAAAAAGAAGGTTAGATTTAGTGGCTAATGTCCGGTTGAAAATCGATTGAAATGAATTATTCACGGAATCGTGAATAATTCTTGCAATTTATTGTCCGACTGCATTAGATATACCACATTACATATATGGCGTATGCAGATAGGCTCCTACTGCTTGAGTAAAACCTTTTCCCCATCAATTTTCTTGTCGGCAATCTACCACATTTTGAGTCACAACTTGTGTCGCAAACATGTACGTTTCGCATTTGACATCCGCTTGGATTAGCCCATCGTTTCAACAGCTTAGCATTTCTAACCATCTGTAGGAAAAGTGTATCCTAAAGCTTTCACATACAATTCCCTGTTTCCTTTCCTATGCCAATGACGCATTTGACCTGGAAATTGTGCTGTAACTATTGTCCTCGAAATGGCATTCACTTATAACCCGTGTTTAGAGAACTTCAACTTTTTCTTCCATACAAATAACTCAATCGCAGGTACTCCTCAAGCATGGGGCCGATGTGCATGCAAAAGACAGCGTGGGGAAAACGGCAATGCATCATGCAGCAGAGACATGTGAAGGAGTAGTATCTGACTACAGAAAAATGGGAGCCACATTTAAGCGACTGATTTCCGCCGGTATAATTATCAATGTGATGGACAATAATGGAAAAACTGCCTTGTATTATGCAATTCAGGTAACAGACGTAAATAGTAGTTGTGATAAAACTCTCTAACTTTAATCACTAACCATTTGGATGGGACACCTGTATGTTTTTACTATCAAGACTATAATGTTATCATGAAAGCTTAATTGGTTAGTTAGTTAGTTAGTTAGTTAGAGCTGGCAAGTAGATAGACTGTGAGAAGGAAAATCTAAAGTCGTGGCAACTATGATTGACGTGTGTGCAGACAGGGTCCTCAGAAGCGGTGACACTCCTATCAGACCTTGGGGCTGAGTTATTGGACGGTGTCAGCATGTTAGCCATGGGCAAGAAATTCCCCGCTCTAATCCGGCCATTCCTCGACAAATGCATTTCATCCAACATTGAAACCTGTGATGCGGAATCCAAACAATTTTACATCCAGTTTGACTATACATGCCTGACCTTTTATCCCAAAGACATCCCCAATGACAAATTACGCAGTCTACAACTCCGGGAAGAAACTGAAGGGGTTCTCCCAGAAATGGGCGTTCTCTGTGGTCTTACCAAATGCAAGGACACGAGCATTCTGAGCCATCCCGTTTGCGAAAGTTTACTGCGACTCAAATGGAAAAAAGTTAAATGGTACCTGTACTTGGACATGTTGCTCTTTGCCGTCTTCTTAGCCTTTCTCACTGCAGTCATTTTCATGGAGTACGAGTCCGACAATCCTAATGTCCTCGTGATTCCAGAAATGAATACCACGTCGGATGATCCATTAGATCCTGATGGGGGAGTTGATGGTTTCGATGTACACTCACATCGATCCGAATACTGTATGGATAGCTCAAGAAATATCATTATGTGGACCATCTTATGGTTCTTAACTGCTTGTCTGGGTGTCAGGGAAATGGTTCAGCTGATCCAAGCTCCCCTGCATTATATTATTCAGGTAGGAGGGATTTGACATACATTAGTACGAGTGTTGATTATCTGTTTGCTTCCTAACCAAACGTGTATCTTCCATTTCTACATGTTCGCGGATTAAGGTAGAGAATATTCTAGAATTAGTTCTTGTCTTTTCTGTGGCCTTGCTCTCGTTGGCTGAATGTGGTGTACGAGGTTTTGTGGATGCTCGGGACCATTTTGCAGCCGTGTGTCTTATTGTTGGTTGGACAATTCAGGTACTTTTAAAACCAGTGATTTGTATAGTGATTCCTGACAGCATGCAAAACATACACTGTTGTGTTTGTCAGGTTACTTTGTATGGGAAAATCCCAGTATTTGGAGTATACATAAGGATGTTTGCTGCAGTTTCTGTGGACATTTTAAAATGCATGTTCACATACCTGGGTCTACTCTTTGCATTCAGTCTTACATTGCACTTTTTGTTCAGAGCTCAAAAAGAATTCGACAGTGTTGGGTTCACATTTCTCAAGGTAAGTGGAAAAGAGTTAATGGTTGTCCCGTATAGGAACTCATCAAAATGTACTATATGGTTTATGGACTGTTGTCTTGTATTATAATGCATAAACAGACTTTCGCCATGATGATTGGGGAAATTGACCTGATCCGAACATTCATAGATAAACCAAAAGACATGCACATTGTCCCATTCACAAGCCATTTGATGTTTGCTCTGTTTATAATATTCATTTCGGTCATACTGATGAGTCTTCTTGTAGCACTTGCTGTGTGCGACATAAGTAGCATGCAACGGGAAGGAGAACACATGCAACTCGTTCAGCAAGTGAAAGTAAGAAATTAGTGCCGTGCCATACATCACTTGTATGCATGACAGCATTTCAGTATTCATATGCTGTTGAGAATTTTGTATGCATATTTTGAATGAGACTGTCTATTCATTGGATTCATGACAAAAAGGTATCCAGTCAATTGGAAGATGCTCTGCAACATCGAAGTTTGCTGTACTCGCAACATGGGATGAGGGATATGAAGTCTATTCATCAAAGAAAAGGCGTAATTTTCCCTAACTTGAAGGATCATGGGAAATTGAGCAAAGACGCACTGGAAATCGTGATTGCATTGCATACGAAGAAGATTGATTCTACTCATGCAAATGCTTTGACGCAGCGTCCAAATGAAGAGAAAGTAGATGTGTCCAAAAATGGTCAAGTTGTCAAGCAGGCAACTACTCCTACACAAAATCTAGATCTGAATGCCTTGGCATCAAATATTTCTGATCAACTCTCCAAGAAGTTGAACAAGTAAGAGTTTAATTTTAGGCTTTCTGAAAGGGGAAGGGACTTGTATGAAGTATGTATTTGATTGTCATACATTTTCGTCTGGCAAATTTAGTTACTCCGCTGATTTGGAGAAAAGAGCTGATATAGCACTCCAGGATTTTCACAAGAATACGGAAATCAGCTCTACACACATACAACGGGAAGTATTGTTGATAAAAAATCAGCTAGAGGATATGAATATTTGCTTGAGAGATATAAGTTTTGAAGTGAAGGAAATTTCAAGGAGAACTTTAGAGATGAGTCTCAATGCTCCCATTCTCAGGGTGGAGCACAGGAAAGAAAATAATGCTATAGATTCAACTGCGTCCAGTACTGCAACTGCTACTACTACAAGTTCTGAATCTATTTCCACTGATACGTCCACGCAAACATCAAGTGAAACTGATAATTCTCAGAAAAGCCAGCATCCTCCACCCAATGCAACCAATACAAGTAGTTAGTACAATATTTTTAGGGTATAGCCCACAGGATCAAGAGTGCATAGTCAGGTAGCATAATAAAAAGCATAAATTCACCTGGAGTCACTGTACATGGTAAGTCAATTATTTCATTGCTACTTTTGGAAAGAGTATGGAGAAAAATTCTCAAGTATTATGAGGACAAGGTTTATTAAACAATCAATTTGTAGAATGCTTTTCCTGTAGTCGTCACGGTCAAACGTTAGATTCCTTGTTATGTGAGAAAAAGACTTGGGCAAATATGCTTGTGTAAATACATTTGAAATGTCATAAAATATAGCATTCCAACCTTGGAGTTTATGTAGACTCCGACCACGCAGTTTTCAATTGGTGAATTCGTCAATTGCACTGCACTACTAGCACAATAGTTCCTGAGGATGCATTGTCATGAATTATGTCAGTTTTTTTGGGATCGTGCGTTTTTGTTCTCACAGTAACATTTCCTGACTATTTGGTACAAATATCTCATAAAACAACAGTATTAACATAGTTTGCATGCCCTGAGAGTGTCTTTTTATTCTTTTTTTTTGTGTCAGATGATTTGTTGGTGTATAATGAAGAAGCTATATATGAATAAAAACACGTTTTTTGTCTAATAATTAGTAATAAAAGAGGAACTAAAAAAATCGGTGATCTATACCATGAAAGCCAGAGGTAATTTTTCCAGTTGCATGAATAAGGGGACGAGTTTTTCTGCTACGGCAAATGAACACGACTTGGTAGTATTGTGCGTCAATTGCATGTTTTTTTTCTGGAAAACTATTTGAGAAACTACAAGTATTTTATTCCTAAATTACACAACATATTGCTGAGAAAATACAAATATGACTTGACTGTGTGTCTAGCGTACCAACAAGGAAGCATACGAAAATGACTGATCGAATTTAGCAAATCTGAAGGCTCTGAACGTTCTAAACCGATATGGGTAGCTCAACATTAGAATTGACACATCTGACTAATGTCAGTATAGCACTTTCAGATGCATAAATATTTGCCTCAGTTGTCACAAAACACAATAAACATGTTGGTCAATCATTGACATCTAGAGGATTGAAAATTTCGTACGATTGTAGCGTCTTAAATATAAGTGAACTGTTAGATCAGAAGTCAAAAGTGCATAAAAAAGATGCGTCGACATAACGAGATATAGTGATAAAAATTAGCCATCTATACCTCTTTCTAATCTATTAGAAGGACTGCTACTACTTTTCTTATTAACTACAGTAGAATTAACTCGTCCCTTATATATATTCCCACTAGTGTCAATTGAGAAGTTGTAATCAGTTTCATAAGACATTGCAGCTTCAATGACGGCATCTAGATCTTCGGGTTTTATCGCCAGTTTTACTCGCACCTACGTAAACAAAAACGCAAGGTTAGATAGAAAACTACCTGGTAAAAATAAATATCAATAATCAATAAGCAAAAGCTAAATAAATTACCAGTTCCTGACGAATTTTAGCCTCGGCTTGTTTTATTTTTTCTAGCTCTTCCTGTTCATACAATGCCTTTTTGGATAAAATTTCATCCTGCATTGCTTTCCATTCTGCTGGCAATGCTTTTTCTCGAATTTCACGTACTTTATCGTTATCTTCTTTAGTCTCGGAAAACATTTTTTCATACTCTCCTTCTTCACTGACTTTTTGAGCTTTAGAGGCTTGGATGGCCATCTCCTTTTCGTATTCCTGTCTTTGAAATTCCCTATTGACAAAAACATAACGAACCTTAAACAACCATAACCACAATATTGATTTTGCATAGGCATAAGGAGCCTTGTTCTAGCAAAAAAATTAACCAACACAAATTAATTAAAAAAATTACCACAGTGATCTTGTATAAATGGTATAATTGTCAGATAGATATTTCATCTCATCTAATTCTAATGGACATTCTTCAGGTGGCTCTTTGATTTTATACATTTTAGACTTAGCCATAGGAATCCATCTAGGTTTTCTGCGAAACCTCAAAGAATTGTAATTGTAAAGAATTGCACATCGTTTTGAGAGGTTTATTGATGTTCCCAAAACATTCATATTGTTTGACTACGACAAACCCTAGAAACTTATTGTCTAACTCTAACTGAACTTAAACTGAAAGGATATGTTTTGGATAGTTTTCCGTGTAGGTAACAACCGCGCACTGTGTAAAAAATGGAAAGTTATGGGACCAGTTTGATTAAAAATTTAGACAACAAATAGTACATTCGCCCTTAATTTACCGTATAACAGTTTGGCTAAGTTATGCACCCCGTAACCGTTCTGCCGTGTCGACTCAAGATTTGGTGTGTACAAATTTCGCGCCATTTTGTAATTTCATTTTGCAGGTTTTGGTTGCAGTTTGGAATAGTGGAGGAATGGAGGAAAGGTATTCATAACACAATACAATTCTAATTCTTGCCTAACCTCTAGCGAGAGTTGCGAGAGTGCATTTCTTTGTTGTAATGATTGTTTTGACTAGTAAAAGTCTGTTGCCTGCATGTAAAATATCCCAAATGAGACTTTAGTTAATAAACTTTTTAACGTCCTGACGACAGGATTTCCAAGTACAGTTGTTAATACCTTCTATTTACGATTGCAATCTTTAATCTACAGGAGTAAACACAAGCCCGTGAACCGAAATATGCATGCCATAGTCATAGTGTATAAATGCAAATTTATTTTTCTCATTTACACCTTGGAATAGTAAATATAAGATGTGAAAGTTGAAAAATCACCACTTACAAAAAAGTACATTAGAGAGTTGAGGATTTTTCTCCAAAAGGTTCTTACACTTTCTAACATTTCTTATATACTAATTTAGTTAGTCCAGTCCATAGTATAGTACTTGAATTACAATTCAAAGTATTTAATTGCTGAACCTGCATGCAGAGGTAATAAAAGATCAATAGGATTATTTATTAGTTCTTAATAATGTAATCAGCACACATTTTGTCGTCATATTCGTCCTACTTGTCGTCTATCGTGAAGCAATTTTTATGTACAATAAAAAAATAAGGCTATATTCTCATCTCATCCGAACGACGTTTACATAATGGGACCATGGAATTTTTTGTTCAGTTTGCCATCTTAAAATTCGTCTTGTAAACCGGCATCAGGGGAATAAAACATTCCTCTCTGCTTATACGCTTCCGCCCTTTTGTTTTCTTCTAAATTTTTAGCGTCTTGTTCTTCTCTTTGAGCTGCTAAAATTGCGTCAACGGGAACACAATTCAAAGGATTGTTTTCTTCTTTAGCCTTGTCCTACGAACAATAACTGCAACATGTATGCTTTAATTTTTAATGCAAGCTACTTAATCTGATAAGCTCTTACGATTTCTCCAATTAGAACCACATTATCACCGCGAACAAGGAATACACCTCTAGGAATATCGCCATAATTTTTTCCCACGTGTATCCTCTCTACCGCTTGATGGAGTATTAGGTTAGCAAACTGATCAACCGATCTCAAGACACCAATCAAAGTTCTTCCATCCCTGAGTACTACTAACAGCCGCTCTAAAATTCACAAAAATTTTCATTAATTTGTAGAAAGAAAGGAGTTTATTTTGAAATATGAAACGCACTGTCAATTTCATCCAACAGATTAGCACAGCCCTCAAGTATTCCAGGGTCTAAATCAGCCCCAGCCATTACAAAATAGATTTTTAGAGGTAAAAGCACAATACTCAAACTGAAATGGGACAGATAAAGGCTTCTGGCCGGTAGTAATCGAAAACAAAATTGTTAATTTTTGTTCCGACAAAAACATTTTTAAATTCTTCAAGTCCCGCGTATGTAATCGAATGTCTCGGCTTCTGCAAACTACATAAGATTATAAATTAAAAGTTGTTAACCAATTCTGATCGAAATTACCAAGAATAAGTGACTTATTTCAGTAGGAAATTAGATATTCTAACGGATGTGCGTAACTTACTCTATAATTTTTTCAAACCAAGGGTAAATATCGTATTTATTAAAGTACCCCCGAATGCTAACCAACTTCTTTTACCTTTCAACTTCAATGCTATGGCTCGTCTAAAAGAAATTCAGTACACGCAATTCAACAAACGGCTAGCAAGGGCCATCTACAGTATATTTGCAGAGTTATGAAGTGAAGAAGTAAGACGATTTGTAATATGTTAATAAAGTTCGAAAATTATTGTACAGTGTACACTGTCTGTACACAGTAATTGAGGTTTGATATTATGCATTCATTCAGTAATAATCAAATAAAAGTAAATTAAAAATGTAAATTTAGGCTAAAAATTAAAAATCATACAAAAAATACTCTTCTATACTAATAAATTAAATGTACTTTCAAATTTTAAGAGACGATAGACCGATTAAATTATTTTTATGGAAAGAAACGACTTTAATGCAATTCAATTGTTTATTTTTAAAGTTAGTGAGACTTTAAAATTTCATGTAAATGAGATCTATCACAAATTTGGTGGCACGTAGTTGTGCTATGAAATTTATGAGCAGCCCTTAAACCCCTTCAAGCATATGCTGCGCTATGCTTTACACTTTATAAGCTGACTTGCTGACAACCTTACCAGTACCACCCTCGAACTTTATTTTTTGATCTTTTATAGTTTATAATTTCGAGTATTTTTTCACTCAAATAATTTACTTCAAAAGAAATAGGTTTAAAGAGCCAAAAACTTTCGTCATTGCTAGTAAACCAGCTTCAGCGAAAAAATAGTTTTTAATTGTCATGCATAAGAAAAGAATATGAAAAAATGCATATAAAAGTAGCAATCAGTGTTAAAGTTCATTTTAATTATCTTTTCACTTCATTTTTAACAATTGTCTGGCATTTAAGTAATTAACAGGAAATAGCACAACATGTTTGTTGCAATAATACAATTGCTCATGCAAAATTATTATCTGTCGCTGTCCGGTTTTGCGGCGCACTACTCCACCTCGTGGTTCATAGTGAACTTATTACAGTACTGCCATTTTAGCGTACAAACTCAAATGTAAAACACGTCCAGTCAGTCACTGACGGTCGGAGTAGTATTTGTACCTTTGCCGGTTCGTCATTAGTTTAATTAAAGTTTGATTAATTTTTAAGATGGTAAGTTGGTTTTTTATTGTAAAACGTTATTGTTAAATCAATTTAAAGTTGAAATACAGTTAAATTTTAATAATTTTAGTTAAACTGGTGTAGCTTAGACGATATTAGATAGTGCTGAATATTGTGTAAAAAATGTGCATAGTTGGGCATGGTTACTGATGTGAGCTATAATTGTGCAATTTTTAGGGTGCCAAGAAGGACCCTAAGGCGTCCAAAACGCCATCGAAAACTCCTAAAAAGAAGGAAGGGGGAGGAGGAGGCAAAGCTAAAAAGAAGGTAAGCATTTCCCTTTCAACAACCATCATCGACATTCTCGAGTGCGTTCCAACTTCTGGTTGCCATGGTTCAGCCAGCTAGTAAAATATTTTCGTTTGTTTTTCAAATTGTAGAAGTGGTCGAAAGGGAAAGTTCGCGATAAATTGAATAATTTAATTCTGTTCGATAAGACGACCTATGATAAGCTAACAAAAGAAGTTCCCAGCTACAAATTGATCACCCCTAGCGTCGTGAGCGAACGTTTAAAAATCAGAGGTTCTCTGGCTAGACGAGCTCTTGATGAACTCCTTCAAAAAGGTACAGTTTCAATTGCGAACCGTTTTATGGTTTTATATATATGCGTTTTTATGTTATGGTCAGGAGTTTGAACTGAAGTGATAAATGGGAACATTTGTAGTTCCTTGTTAAGAATTTCCAATCTATAAGTTTTTAATCAGCCAAATGGTTATTATTTATTGAGTTTCAAAGATCGTTTCAAAGTAGGTAAAACTGTTTGTTCGGATCGATTTGTTTAAATGCTGCTACTACTGTGTATATATTCTATTTTATTGTGTGCTCTGAAATGAATTTGAATGTCGGTAGCGAAGCCATAATCGATGAAAGATCTACTTTTAGGAATGGTTGTTTTCATTTTCCAATGATTTAGGTTCAAAATTACTTCGTAAAGTGTGTCGGTAATAAGCCAATTCTTTACTGTTCATGCTTTCTGTTGCCACTACATGATTGTTGTGCTTTGAGTTAGTGTATAGGATATAATAATTCAGCTGTGTATTGCCGATGCATTAAATTTGTTGGTTTTAATTATGAAATCCTTTATTTCTGTTTCCAGGTTTAATCAGACGTGTCATCAAACATCATGCTCAGCACATTTATACAAGAACTATTAAAGCTGAAGAGGCAGCCGCTGCAGCTGATGAAGCTGCTGAGGCCGCGCCACAAAAGGGAAAGGGAAAGAAATAAACAACTGTTTCGTATTTTAACTTTTCCATCTAGCAAAGGACTCTTTTAAATTTAATAAACGTGTTGTTATAATTCGTCAGCTGTTCTCATTGTCATTATTCTACCTCCTAGTCATTGGATCTGCACAAGCGACAAGCCCAATTAATATACGTTAGTTGTTGGCGTTGTTTCATTCATTTCGAAATCATCAGTCAGTGTAGTGATAAAGACAGTAATCTACTGCACTCTCGAGTCGACTGAACCGACCGACTGTACTAACTAAATCATTCCATGTGTTACAATGATTCTGTGCGGTGTGCATGAATTTTTTTAATCCAATGACAATAATTACGTATTGCATAGTTTTTTATGTCCGCTGAAACTATACAAGTGCATTTTTATAGTTGTTAGAGGGATTGTATTCTCTGGCCAGTTGATGTGCGACTGCGTGAGTATTTAAACCCAAGGCTTCCATCCCGTGCGGTGTATATTAACTGTTAGTAAATTTATTTTAAAAAACGCATTTTGGCAACTCGCACTTATTATGATGGTAGGAATAAATTTGCCTTTACTATCAACAATGAAGGGGCGAATGGAAACGGGATTTTAATCAGAGAAATTTGTTTTCTGATGTCGTCTTGGTCTGTCTGTATCTGTATGCTTCTCAGCCAACCAGCTAACTTTTAGTCTCCCCCATGTATAATGGAAAACCCTATTGATGGCCTCTAGAGGCCGCATATAAATCCAGCTGTGTTGTGAGTGGTGGAGTTTTGAAATGAGAAGTAGCTTAAAATGATTTTGAGATCGAATGCCTGCAACAATTCCTGAAATATTGGTTCCCAAAGCTGCATATGCCACGATAGACGAAGCAAATTTCGGAAATCGAAAATTAATTTTCGATTTTTATGGGAAATAGCATGGAAAAATCTCACCGTTTTTTCAGTTTTGGCCACAGTTATTTCGATTAATGTAAAAAAATACTCTTTTTCGTGTTATGAGAGTTCGAGGCTGTATCGCGATCTAATATTTATTGGGGTTCTTTTTAATTGCGAGTATAAAAGCATTGGTGAGTAGTCTACCTGTTGAGAATTGTGTTGTTTGTGTTTGTGAGTGAGAACTGCGTAAGTAAATGCGTGGCACACACACACTATAGACCAAAAAAACCATGCATTGCTAAAATGCTAGAAAAATTCATGACAAAATGGAAAAATCATGTACACCAATTTCAACCACCGTTTCCAGTGCCTCAGAGTCTCTGCTAGTTTTTGTAAAGGAAATAGTATCTGCATTTTTAATGTAAATTAACATTAATCAATGTCAGTACGGCATCAGTATAAGCTAAAAAAGTTTCTAAAATATGAATAAATTCACCATGGCTTTCTTGCAAGAAACATTATATATTCTCAAAACCAAAATGTATTTATTGCCTTTTTAGTGCTGGCCTTTCCAAACATTCGTGGTGAATGGTAATTATGTATGTTAGTCAAATATACTAAACGAGTAACAGTAAATACGAGCATACGTTAAATGGATACTATACTATTTATATTCGAAATAAATTTAATCTAGTGGTTTTGGTCGCCGCGCGCCCAGAAAATGTATTTAAATACTGAAATTATGCATACCCAATAATAATAAGTTTCGTTTCACTCACACGGCACTCGCTTCTGTTGAACTTGTTTATATCCTATTTTCATCGTTAACTATATCATATTTGTACAGGTTACTTTTTAACTTCAGGTAACAGGATGATAATACAACTATTGATTTGACAAGAATATTTGCTGCAGTCAAAATAATACTCTTTATGTATGTAGTATGTAGTATCCTAGCGCCGTAGTGTCAATCTCATTTATTAAACAATACCGCTATATTTTTAGACAAATTATGTTTCTCTTGCACATTTTTTCGAACGTATAATTCATTCATGCAGGACTATCACTCCATGAGCATTTTCTGGCATTGGGAGCATTAGTACTACTACTATTACTACGGCTTTTATTATTTTCATTTTGCCCCTTGATAGTCATAAATTCTTCAGCAAATTGTTGGGAAAATCGGCGAATTTGGTACACAATATTGGCTCCATCGTGGTCAGGATCTAAACTATGGGACTTTTGGGAAATATCTGACAAGGATTTTCCTAATGCTTCGTGACTCCGACTGGGAGTTTGTATAAGATTTTCATTACTTGATACATTAGTAATTATTCCCCTAGGACAATCAAAAATGTAGGGGTTATCTGTCCATTGATTTACAAAATCCTTCAGCCGATTTTTTGGAATATCCAGACTTGGTCTTTTCAATTTCTCCAAGGGATGCTTTATTACTACTAAAGGAGTAGGGGTAGGAGGTTGTACTTGTATTCCACAAGTGGGGGCATTCTTCTCGTCCCTGAAATTTTCATGACGACTCTCATCTTCACTGCCGCTACTCCCAGAAGCGATCTCCAGGTCACTATCATTAGTCAGTACTGAGGAGGATGAACTCCGTTTCGAAGATTTTGTTGATGGGCATAACCAGTGGTGTTTTAAGCTTTCTTCTGCCGTCATCCTTTTGCTGGGAACATAAAAAAGCAAACGAGAGTTAGAAATCAATCGGTAGCATACTATAAATGATGAAAGCACTTGAAAAACTTATTTTCCTTTCTATCAAACTCTTTGTTCTTAATTAATCTATTGGAAAGCTATTACCTTTGTTGAAACTATAAACACTTGTTACCCCAAAAATGCAATTGTAAATATTGTACTTTGTTTGGTACACTCCATGTATGCATAGAAATGAAAGGCACGCTGTACGATATAACATTTAATATAAAGATTGAATGCAAATTTACAAGTTGTGCATTTAACTAAAGAAGGGGAGTAAGAGATTGCTGGATAGCAATAGATGCTGTTCTCTCTGACTACACAGATCATAAAACAGAATCCTGTCGCGCCTCTTTGTTGAGAAGGTAATATTCGGGTTACTCACCTTTTGTCCTTCATCAGTAGCGAAGAAATGAAATCCTTTGCCTCATCCGATATGTCGTCAAAGCTCTCGTCGTCAAACTCATACTTGGCAATGGTCACATTAGCCATAGTCTCTATGTCATTATCACCCATGAAGGGAGACAGGCCTGAAACGAGCACATATGCTATGACTCCTACAGACCACATGTCGGTTGCGTAATCGATGTCTTCAAAGTTTACAACTTCCGGAGCTACAAATTCGGGCGTCCCAAATAAAATCTGCTCATGCACAAATGTCGTAAAAATAACTCATTAAACAGAGGCTTTATATTAAAAGGGTTCCGGGGTGAACTGAGAATTCTCTTAGATACAGGGCATTACAAGTATGACTGATTGGAGCTGGTATTTATGTATTTTTAGTTGGTTGCTTTCTTGCCTGTAATTTTTTTGTGGGATCATACATTCTGGCTAGTCCAAAGTCAATGATTTTAATTCGGTTCCCTTGTTTTGAAAGACACATGACATTTTCTGGTTTCATATCCAAATGAATTACACCTTTGGAATGTATGTACTCCATGGCTTCACATATTTGTCGCACAAATATGATACAAGCCTTCTCTGTCAGAATGAATTCGTCCTCTATCACTCGGTCGAAAAGTTCTCCTCCTTTTACCCTGGTTAAAAAAAGAAATGTATAGTTATTAGGTACTAGTAAACGGAGATTTCCATAAAACCCTACGCGTTATCAGTCATAGCTAACTGAAGAAATCATGTTATAATTATTTGAACTATTTATATATGTCTAATATCATTCTTCGTCTCTCATAATGGTACACATTAAAGCAAAATATCACGTCAAGGATTTTGTTAAATCTATCTGTTTGAAACAACATCCTGGTCCTGAATGCTTTCGTTACAGGGATATGCACGTTCAGAAAGAACGAGTAAAAAATGCCATCAGACCTTAAGTCAAGAGCCAATTTTGTGGTCAGCATTTATAGCACAGCAGAAGCAGATAACTTCAATCATGAGGATTTGTGCCTAGCCTCTGTAAATGTTTAAGCTGCTTTATAACTATTATCTACAAACAACAGCTTATCGACTTTATTTGCTAAAAAATTCTCCGAAAAAGATTTTGAACACTCTTAGCTGAAAACGTGTACCACACAGATAAATTAATAAAATATAATAAAAATGCAAGAAACAACGAGCGTTTTTTTAAAATTATGACGTAATGGTCGTTGATACTGATTTCTTTTCATGCATAAATCTGTCTTTTTTAAATAATTTTCAACTAAAAAATGTATTGTACAGCATGTATTACACCTGAAAAGCTGCTAACGCACTTGCTTACACCATTTTTTCGACAATACAAAAATCTGCAGCTAATTTTTACGAGAACAGCCATTTTTATAAAAACAGTGAACTGCCAGAGGATGCAAACTCCTGCATTATTGGCAATCACCCAATTAACATATTTTTAAGCGCAAACAGATGTGCCATGCAATCAGCGCATGTCTTTTTTGTATATCTTTCTTTCATGAATATTGTGAGCTTGGGCATCTTTTAGGCAGTTTTTATTTCTGGTTCAAATCCAATGTCAAGTGAAGTTCTAATAATGTCAATACTATACGTCACGTCCACGGGAAAATATCCCTTCATTTAATGGGATGGAATGAAACGAGTGGATTCCTTCTCACACTTTATCGGTGACCCTCGCTTTTATCATTTTTGGCAAAATCCATCAGGTAGAAAGGTAGATTAAATTTTTTGCCGACTAATGGATTGTGAACTAAAACGTTGAGTTCGAGTGGATGCAATTAACTTAACTCACCTGTAGATATCTCACCTATGAGATAAATATTTACGTTATTATAACTCAATGTGCTAATGATAAGGGAGTTATCCAGTCAAATAAATACGCTGCATATTGCATCAATCATATATATTATAACCTTGAGCCTTCCAAATTTCCTTCACTGTTGCGACTATGCGCAACAAAATGCCAATTTTGAGCTCAGAAATCTCCTTAGCTTGTGGGGAACAGAAAAGCCTTGCATGCACAAATCCGAGACCAAGTATTGCATGCAGTTTTTGTTAAACCATTATTGTTTATGTTTATACTTTAGCCATGGAGTGCAGTAGTTTTGGGTGGACTTCAAAGTCAAAATACTTGCCAAAAAATCTTTTGTTAACATTATCATCTTACATTTCAAGTACAAGGCACATTTCCAATCTGCTTGTGTCTTCAATGGCATCGAAAAGCTGAATAACTCTGGGATGTTGAAGCCTTCTCATTATCTCTGTCTCCCTCTCCACATTTTGCCGATCTTCTTTCCGCTTTGTGGATACAATTTTGGCTGCCAGCACCAAGTTTGAATTCTTCTCACGGCAACGGTACACCAGGCCAAATTTACCTCTATAGGGTCAATACAACTTTTATTACGTAATGTATGTAGTACGCATACACGTCTCTACCAACCTCACATACCAAAAATAACTTATTGTTAGTTTTCATATTCCATCAATTACCGTCCGATTTCTTCCATGATTTCGTAAGAATCTCGTATGGAAACTCCTCGTCGCACAGTGACATCCCGAAACGGGAAAACTGGAGGCTCTGACATATAGAATAATGTGAAAGTTTATAATTCCCACTGTATGACACAAATTCAAATTGAATTCATCTAGTTTATTGGCAAGCTAATACGGCCTGAAGAAAATTCAGATGGGAAAAAGCAGACATAAAGTAACTTGTAGTTACTAAACTACACATACCGCAAATAACATACAGCGAATTAAGGATTCAAGAACGTTAACTAGAGCACTGACTGAATGCGAATCTCTTATAGGGAAAACGGAATTTACCTTCATTAGAGTCACATTCGTCGACAATGATCATGTTGAATTAACTGTGGGTCCACAGCCACTCTGCAAAACACAAGCCAAGATATTTTACATAAGTTGATGACGTTCTCTACTGAGTATGGATGTTCCACTTGGTTTGTGAATTCTTTGGCTCTTGTCAACCATATTATTTTATATGCGCAGTCATGCATGCTTAATACTTGTGAAAAGGAGCAGATTATGATCCGTGAGGAAGTACATCGGTGAAGGCAATAAACTTTCCACTTGATAGTCAAAATCTGGAGGAGTAATCTTAAAGGAAATAAGATGCCCATGTGGTATCTTGTTTAATACTAATGTTCGCATGTTAAAAATAAGCATCAACACAGGGATAAATAATGGGTCTCTCTGTTCCAATGGTTTACCGAGCATTGCTTATTGTTAGTTAGCTAGCATTACTGCACGAAATGCACTCGTGGACTTTACAGACATGAATGAAACCTCTGTAGAGTTGGTGAAAAAAAACATGGAGCTCAACTTCATTGAGGTTGGGAAGGAGGAAGGAATGCTGTTTACTTTGCATGCATCTCGGTTGAAATCTAAAGTACAGGAATGTGTTGTGCAAAAAAATACATGGGCACATGGGCAGTAACAAAATCAGGGATTCTAAATGAGGTTCTTTACTTGCCCTCATTTTCTCAAATGAAATGGTAACAAAATTCTGACATGGATGCTTATCCTACCTAGAGTCCGTGGAAAGAAATTGAATCAGATATTTTTCCTCGCCAATTTGGTACACGATCACATGTAGTACCATATAGCATTAGCATTAGGGATCAAATGAAAAAGAAAATGTACGGCGTGATGCAGTGATGCTCGAGTCCGTGCTGTTTTTTTTACACTTACACGAGTCTTATGGTAAAAATATTTTGGGTTTGGGTGTATCTCTGGATCATCAGCTTTTAATTAGAATTCACCTTGAGAGCAATAGTCTTCACTTTCAAAACAAGTTTTCTATGCAGGATCACTGTGCACTCTCTCGAACCTTTGCAATAAAACACTGGTGGAAGGAACTTATCTCGTAATGGGTCTACTTTATGATGCACGATACATTATTACAAATGAACTGTATGCATAATTTATGAGACGAATGGAAGGGTTAAATTAGGATCAGGATCCTTATCGGAAATGCAGAGACGCACACACGTATAGTCACTATTATAAAAAGACAAGGTGAACAGGTTGGATGACAGGATTTTGTTGGGAGCTCTACTCCACTGGTTGCACACGGATGGACCCGAAACTGAAACTGCGGTGAACTTCTCGAGCTGTGTATTGTGGAGAGGAAACTGATTTGCATGAAAGTTTATGCAAACTTGTAGTGTTCGTCGTAGTTCGTATTGCCAACTTTTCCAATGGAGATAGGTTAGGTTTTCGCCATGCATAATACCAACGGAGTAAGACTAGAGTGTTTGCATTTGATTATTAAACTTACACAGTTTTTACATTTGCCCGATAAAAGGTTATATGCGATTTGTGCAAAAGGTGCATGTCTGTTCCTCAGAGTTAGTTTGTGCATATAGAAAATAACCGGGGAATGGTTTATGGCACAACTGATATTTAGATATCTCTCTTGAGTGCACATTTCGAGAGTCGCATATGGTGGAAGAGAAATCCTCTGTAATGAGATAGCTAAGCTATGACATAAATGGCATTTCATGCATACTTTACGTTAACCGACAAAACTAACTACGAAATGCCGCCTGGCAGGCAGCTAACAAAGTATGTAATATATATGTCTGCTCTATGAATTAAATCATCAACTTTATCATGTCAGTTTTGGATTGCCATGACGACTTTAAGAATTTAAACGAGGCTCGGAGATTTTTGCTCAGTAAAAATATGAGATTAAGATGCATGGGAATATTTCCAATCGTCACTTACACTAACCTTAACTTAAAAAAAATTCTATAACAATCAAATGTGCAATTTTTTAAAATGTTATGGGTTAGTGTAAGTGATCATTGCGGGAATATTACCAATAGAATATCCTTATGGACTGACTGGCAATGTCCCGGTGAACATCCTTTGGACACAATTAGCTGGTAATATAAATAAAACCAGCATACAATCTCTTTCAAAAATTCAAAACCTCCCAACGTTCAGGTTGAATGTTTTCGCAATAGGAAATTTCAAATCTAAAATCAATTTAGAAATATCTGTTGTTCATATTAATTTTTTTTCATGCTACGAAAGTATTTGGGAGCATTTGGAGCTAATATTTTGGATTCATTGTGAATATTTTAGGCTGCATTTTTTGAGCCCTATTAGGATAAATTTGGCCAAAAACGGAATTCACCAGGAGATTGTGAGTCCCGCTTTTTTGAAGAACATGATTGGTGAAAGAACGGAATGGCCGAACAAATTGCAATAAAATAAATAATTGCTAGACCCACCGTAATACTATTTAAATAGCATTTTCTCAGCAATTATTTGGCACACTTTTGTTATGTACATGCATGAAGTGATATTATATAAACGGGTATAAAATCTACTACCTTTAATAAACACTGGAAGAGAGCAATGCTCTTTTTAAATTTCAACATCCTGTTTGTTCAACAAAAAGGCATGTGCGACGGTGTGGTGTATTTGTGTACAGCAGGTTAATATTATAAATGTGTCTCATTCTCATGCATAATATTTTCTCGTAGAGCCCGCATTCTTCAAACCTTATTTTCTCACCCACAACTTCAATTCATTATATTTTCATGGGCAACTATAAATACCCACCTACGTCAAAGTAGGTCAACATTTTCTACTGATCCACTACATCATACAGAACTAAAAACGAATGAAGTTGAGTGTTGGGACAGGCACAAACAGATATGAAATGTTTGGAAACTTCTGGCAGTTACGGGATGTTTACGATGAACGATGTCATCTTGGGAATATTTTTTTATATCTCGAAGTCGGAGAATCAGAGAAATAGATATGCAACTAATTGCATGCACTGATCTGAATCCAGTCTTTTACCATGAAAGGATTGTTGCCTGAATTTGCTACGTTACAATTATAATCAGTAATATATAGAATAGAACCAAATTAGTCACTCGATATATCCAGTTTTAAGAATTAGATTATTTTGGATTTGTGCTAAGATGGACACTGTTGAGGTGTTTCAAGGGGCTAATACGCACTAAATCAATGATTGGTTTCACGATGAAAGCGTGGGAATTTATTAATCATTGAGTCGAAGTCAGCGGCCCAAGGAAAGTAAACACACTTATAGCATTATGGATAAATAAAGAAGTTTTACTTAGTAGACTCACTCTCATTTTCGTTTTAGTCGGATGTAAATCAAGCGTAATTTGTTCACTTTTACAACCAGCATTCGAGTCTCACTTTTTTGCGCTCTTTGCTATTTCTATAGGATTTAAGAATAAATCGAAAAATTTCTGTTCGGTGGATTTCAAGCCACATTCATTCCAAAACCAGTGTTTTTGGAAGTATGTATTTTGTGTACTATATCCAAAGTGAAGCTGGTAAATCATGAAGGAATCTGTTTTTAATGAACTGCAACTCCTACTGTCTATGTATGACAGCTCTCAATTCCAATTTGACGATCCTGAAGTGCCACTAATGTTGGAAAACAGTTTTGAAGATGTCGTGACTCTGAAAAACATTAATTCATCATGCTCCTTTGCAATCAAGCTTGAAGACCCTATTGAGAGTGAGCTGCATTTTCGAATTCCAATCGGATATCCTGACCAAGACAAGCTGTCGTTTAACTGTACCATATGTTACGGTGAAAAATTTGCTTCCTCAAGTAATGAAGTTGGAATGCATAAAAAGGTCAACGATGATATTGGTGAACTTTTAAATGAGTCTGAAGGTTCCTGTGATATTTTGTCAGTCATAAATAAGTTCAAAGAATCCTGCGAGCAATATTTGCGCACCGTGTCCTCACCATCGTCTCACAATTCTAATGGTATTTTTCAAAGTATAATATACAAAGAATTATTTTTTTGATTATGTACTGAAAATCCATGGATATAGTTTCTCAATTTGTGTGAATGTTATTTTAGGAACTTCTACGAACAAAAACGAAGACTTCTGTGGTAATTGTAAATCATGCAGGATTTGGATTTACTCTCATCATATTTACAATAAGCATAAAAGGAAGTTTCTCATTGACACTGCTCATGAGTTGAATGTTTCTGGATTCTCAATGCCAGGAAAACCAGGGTTTGTTTGCATAGAAGGAGATGAGACTGACTGTGATGATTATTGGTCAAGAACTAGACAGCTACAATGGCAAAAAATATCCCTGATTGAAAAACAGATGGGAGTAATTCCAATATTTAGTGAACAAAAATTTGTAGAACTTCAACTGAACAAGTCTGATTTTATTAAATTCCTAGAGGAAAAAGGTATTTCTTCTGTAATAAAAAAATACATTGGCATCTGAAACTGTTTGTATTTTTCACTTAATCTTTCAAAACAACTTTGGCTTAAACATGTGTTAAGGAAAACGTACGATCAGATCGCATCCTCAGGTTTTTGATGATGATGACAAATGATTACACATTCATTTTATATAGCACTTTTAGCACAGTTCACAATTAATTATATGCTTCTTTTCGTGTTAGTCCCAGTACTCCAGTAGTGGGATGCTGTGAATATTCAATGCATTGTGCAATTGTCGACTGGAAATTAAATTCGCTATCATGCAATGTAATTTCTTGTACTACAAAAAACGACTTTTCGGTTTCCCGAGTTACAGCCTTTTACTTGGGAAAGTGGTGGAAAAGCCTACAGCTAGGTTGTGGGATGGAGATGGACTAGATGGAGATATAAGAATAAACAAATGAACATGTAGAATCAATATGAAATTCACCAAATGTCAGTTAATATTATTTCCAAAATTGAAAGATAGCCGGAAAGCTACTTTTGTTGGTTTATCTGATATGATCTTCCATTGGCAAAGTCTAATGCCAATAATAGCAAAAGGGATTCGTGTGAAATAAACGATGGGGCATTGTGGAAGAATTCAACTTCCATGAAAATGGCATATATCGACAAGACAACAGATCGCAACAATGAGTTATAAATTACAACTCAACGTAAGTTCAGGCGCAGTTTGGCAAACGGAAAGACAAAAGAGATAGAGATGCAAACCTAACTAACACACTTGTACAACCAAAAACTGAAACCAGATGACTTTCGCTACATCTTCACAACACGTAGAATTAAGATTCCAAATAAAAAAATGTGATAAATCGTGCTTTATCGAACCAAAATCGTTATATTATTTGAAAAAAGTACAGTCAGTACATTTCCATTGCAAAAAAACAAGCCATAAAACATAATTAACGGTAAGATTTCTGATAACGAGCCCTTGCACCGGGACCTCCGAATTTCTTGGGTTCGCAGCGCCTTGGGTCAGCAACTAACAGGCTTCTGTCATATTGAGTGAGGATATCCTTGATCTCTTTCTTGGAGGCTTCATCTACATCTGAAATGCACAAAATATTATGATTCATCTAGCTCGATAATCCATCCCATTACTATATTCAGCACAGCATAGTGAGAATCGGGGAATTCAAACGAAGAATGTTGGAATTGAACACCAACAATAATAATATTTAAACCAGAATTAACTTACATTTTTGATAATACGCAACCAAAGCTTTTGATATCGCTTGACGGATAGCATAAATTTGGGCAACATGACCACCGCCTTTTACACGGACTCTGATGTCAACATCGGCAAATCTTTCCTGCAAAGCACGTTTTCAGACACAAGTTAGTTTTTTCCCTAGTTAGCATGTGTTTCAGCTTTAAATCAAGTTATAAATGTATTACTAACAGTGCATTACTGCATGCAACAAATTATATAAATAAAGAGGAATTACTTAAAGTTTAATTAGGCTCAAAAGTAACTAAGAAGACGCTTTACCTTTCCTAATAGGAGAATGGGCTCCATGAGCTTGAACTGTAAAATTTTAGGCTCAACTAATTCTAACGGTCGCCCATTTACTTTCAGTAGTCCACTTCCGCTTTTACAATAAGCAACAGCCGTCGCCGTTTTCTAACCATGATTAATCATAAATTACCATCCATCCATACAGGTACAATATTTCAAAACGTGGAGAGCCGGCGAATTAAACAAATTGTAAATATTTAAATACCTTCCTCCCGAACACCTGCACAGACTGCTGGGTTTGCTGCACCTGGGCTTGCATTGTGAAGTATTCTGGAATATATATCTACTTGTAAAAATAATAAAATCACTCTTTCCAAAAAGCAAAAAAGATCCAAAAATGTGGTCACAGACGAACGATCAAAAAAGAACAAGACAACATGACTTTTCGACTGCCCAAAAGATAGAGAGAACTTGGCTCATACTTTGCCACGCAATAGCAAGTTCATGCTTATGTGCAAGAGGGCACCCCAGCGCTTTTCTATGTTCAATTCGGCAATATGTATTTGCCTTTGCCAAATGGCCTTCTAAAGAAAATCAAACGAAAATGATATGTTAACAATATGCGCCACGATTCATGCAGACTAGTTATGAAGTAGCGAAATTGTGGAGTAGAATTATTGCATCATCGAATCAAAAAAGATTTATTTTACCTCATTTTTATGTCCATCTATTTATTAATTGAAGTTAAAAACAAGGTATTAAATTATTTTTTTATTACAAGTAAGAATTGAGGAATAAAAAGCGAGTTAACAAATTATAGGAAAGTATTGACTAGAGGCCGACCATAAGCAGAACAACCAATGCATGGGGTGAGTGGTGAGGCGGCAGTCTTGTGTTTTTTAGATTTTCATGCGATTGGTCTCCTCTAATATTTAAACTAGTGTTGGTTTTCCTATGATACTGATTAACTTGCCTTAGTGCTATTTGACAGAAATACGTTTTTTTGCATGAGTGCAACCAGCCGGTTTGTTTCATAAGTTTCAATCTTTGAAATTGTTCTGAAGAACTTGCTGAAGTTATTAAAGGTGGTAAGGAAGTTTGGCGTAACAGGTAACATACGGTCTGGCTGTGTAAGAGTTTGACAGTAGAACAGCAGTCAGAAAAGAATAGGAATAATAGGAAACTCCGCAAGGATCTAACTTATAGGAGTATGGAGAGAAAGAGTAACGCAAAAGTGATCCATCTTCAAAAAATTGAAGAAGAGATTCAACAAAAATGGCAAGAAGAAAGGATCGCCGAAACGGATGCCAAAGTTAACCAGGAGGAAAGGAGAAAGTTCTTTGTGTGCTTTCCCTACCCTTATATGAATGGGCGGTTGCATCTGGGGCATACCTTTTCACTGTCAAAGTGTGAATTCGCTGTCCGGTACAAACGGTTGAAAGGCTACGAATGTCTCTTCCCTTTTGGATTCCATTGCACTGGCATGCCAATCAAAGCCTGTGCTGATCGTTTGGAAAGGGAATTAAGGGAGCATACTATCGCAGAACTCGCCGAGTTGAGTTTGAAAGGTCTTGATGAATCCCCCACCCGTGATGTTAAAGAAGTGGAGGCTGTGGAAATCGGGAAAGATAAAAGCAAGGGAAAGAAGAGTAAAGCTGTTGCTAAAACCGGTGCGACCCAGTGGCAGTACCAAATCATGGAAAGCATTGGCATTAGTATGGAAGAAATGCCTAAGTTCACCAATGCAGAGTACTGGCTGGAGTATTTCCCCCCTTTGGCTGTATCAGACTTGAAAAAGATGGGGCTTTATGTAAGTTATAATGTTACATTGTGATATATTCAATATAGAACAGAAATTTAATCTAGCACTATTTGTTATAAGGTGGACTGGAGACGCTCATTCGTGACTACCAAAATTAATCCCTATTATGACAGCTTTGTGCGTTGGCAATTTGAGATATTGCACCAGAAGAAAAAAGTTTGGTTTGGAAAACGGTACTGTATTTTCAGTCCTAAAGATGATCAGCCTTGTATGGATCATGACCGTTCTACTGGAGAAGGAGTAGGACCTCAAGAATATACTTTGATTAAAATGAAGCTGGAAGAACCTTTTCCTGAAGCTTTAAAAGCATTTACATCCGGTGATATTTACCTTGTTGCTGCAACCTTGCGTCCAGAGACCATGTAAGGCTAAAAAACATGTTTTTAACAACTGTAGGTTATTAATATTCAAATAGTTGTGCAAAGGCGATCATTCCTTTGATTTGTACAGTAACTTCTGTATTATTTTTTTCAAAGGTATGGGCAAACCAACTGCTGGGTTCATCCCACTATTAAATATGTGGGAGTGCGCACAAAAGATAACGGAATATTTGTGTGTACACGTCGCTGTCTTAATAATATGAAGTACCAAGACTTCCTTCCAGCTGACAATTGTGATCCTCTTTTCACAATCGAGGGTCGGAATTTGATTGGATGTATGGTTAGTAGTACGCTTAGTTACTACAAAAAGTTTTACGTGCTTCCACTCAACTCTATCAAAGAAGGTAAAGGCACCGGTGTTGTAACATCAGTTCCAGCTGAAGCGCCAGACGATTATATGGCTTGGAGAGATTTGGTGAATGACGAAGCTGCTCGAAAGAAACACAACATTCCGCTCGAATATGTTGAGCCTTTCAAGCCAGTAAGTAAAATAAATAGATGGCCAATGAATAGTTTTATGTAAGATACCACCATAGGTATTTGCACTAAAGCAAGTGAAGAGGATAAAAATGCATTGATAATTTCAGATTCCTGTTTGTGAGAGTTCTGAACTAGGAGATATGGCCGCAGTGTTTGTATGCGATGAGTTAAAAATTAAATCATCTGCTGAAAAGGAAAAACTTCGACAGGCCAAAGAAAAAGTGTACCTCCTTGGATATTATGAAGCTAAGATGGTGCATGGAGAATTTGCAGGAGAAAAGGTTCAAGATGTCAAGAAAAAAATACAGGAGAAAGTCATTGAAAGCGGACTAGGGTGCAAATACATGGAACCTGAAAAGGAGGTTATTTCTAGGTATAATTTGTATTCCACACTTTTTCGTTTAATTTATCAGCTAGTCACATGCAGGATTATTATGACATAAAATGATAACTTCAGGAGTGGAGATGAGTGTGTAGTAGCACTATGTGATCAATGGTTCCTGGATTATGGCAATGAGGAATGGAAAAAAGTTGTAGCGACTGCGCTAGAACGGATGAATTTGTTTCACGACGAAGTGCGCAAAAATTTCCAAGCAACCTTAGACTGGCTCCAGGCTCATGCTTGTTCACGTACATACGGATTAGGAACTAACCTCCCATGGGATACAAAATGGTTGATAGAATCTTTATCTGATTCCACTATTTATATGGCGTTTTATACAGTCAAACATTTGATACAAGGCCCTGGACTTCTTCAACATTCTGACGGATTAATACGGTAATCACTTTTTTAGTTCAGTATGATAGATTTGTTATAGTTTAGTTTTTTAGGTTTAAGTTTATGAGGTCTTATTTACAATGCCGTTGATGTGAAAATGCATGGATATGTTGATGATTTTCTTCTAGTCCTGAACTGATGACTAACGACGTATGGAGTTACATTTTCTTGAAAAGTGCTACGTTTCCTGAAAGTAGTATGATTCCTAAGCCTATGTTAGATCGGATTCGTCAAGAATTTTTGTACTGGTATCCTGTTGATTTACGGGTATCAGGAAAAGATCTCGTTCAGAACCATCTTACTTATTACATCTACAATCATGTGGCTATCTGGTCTGAGGAGCCAGATAAATGGCCCACAGGCGTCAGGGCTAATGGGCATCTTCTTTTGAACTCTGAAAAGGTAAAAGCTGTTCGGCTATAATAGTAGAACCATCTGCAACGGCTAAAGTTAAACCGTGTATACTGAAGCTAGTAATTTAAATATTTACGTTGTACTAGATGTCGAAGTCAACTGGGAACTTCATGACCTTGTATGAAGCTTTGGATCGATTCGGCGCCGATGGAATGCGATTTTGTCTTGCAGATTCTGGTGATTCGATTGAAGACGCTAATTTTGTTATAACATCTGCCGAAGCTGGCATTCTTCGACTTTATGCCTACTTAGAGTGGGTCAAAAAGTTTTGTGAAGAAAAGGATTCGTATCGTAGTGAGCAGACTGAGGAAAATTATCAGTTCCAAGATGATTATTTCGAAAAGTGAGTCTTACTTGCTTCTAGCCTACTATTTATAACATGTAAGGTGTTGTTGAATCAGTAAATTAAATTTTATATTTCCTTGCTTCTTTTTCAGTTTAATGCGTAGCTTGGTGAAGGATACGGAAGAAAATTATGAGGGAATGCTATTCAGAGAAGCACTTCGCACTGGGTTCTTTGAATTTCAGTCTGCTCGTGATAAATACCGGGAAATAATAGGAGGAGAGTATTGCATGAAGAGAGAATTGGTAGAGAAATTCATTTTAATACAAACCACTATTTTAGCTCCAATTTGTCCTCATATTAGTGACTACGTTTGGCGTACATATCTCAAAAAGGTAATTGAAGTACTATTTTTGCCCTTTGCCGTTATTCCTATTTTGTTCTTTTTAGGTTGGATGAATATGGGTATGGGTATTTTTAAAGGCGATTCTGATTTCTTTTGTAGGAGGGAAGTGTTGTGAATGCCATTTGGCCAGAAGTGGCTGAACCCGACGAATTGAGTATTAAATCTGGAGATTACGTATCTGATGCCGCCCATGCCTTTAGACAAAGACTCAAAGCCTATATGACAGCATCAGTTAAAAAGAAGGGGAAACCTGCTGAGAACAAAGTAGAGCCTCCATCTGTTGGAACAATCTGGGTTGCCAAGTTTTATCCCAAATGGCAAGCTACCATAATCGAACACCTCGCCACCGAATATGCTACAGGAAAGGAGCCTTTAAACTCTAATCTTGCAGCACATTTTGGAAAACATCCTGACCTCAAAAAATACCAAAAGAAAGTGATGCCATTTGTGTCAACGATCAAAGCACGAGTAGCGCGCATTGGAGCAGATAAAGGGCTGGAGAAAACTTCACCTTTTGATGAATTCGGTGTTTTACAAGCAAACTTTAATTACTTGAAAAATTCTTTGGGGGTAAGTATACTAATTTTAGATAAAAACTGATATCATATCAACATAACATAACTATATAACAATAAGTAGACAGTAAAACGATAATGAGTTAGACTAAGTAAGATATGCCGACATCAAGTAGCCTTGTTTGCATAGTCTTTTTATATTTACTTGTGGTGTATGCAAGTTTGAAGTTCAGTTTTAATTCACCCAATCATAAAAGGCGTAGAGAGTGTAAAATTGCATGCTTAGTTTTATGAAACTTAATTTTTTTTTGTGCAGGTGACTGAACTTTTGATACGATCTACAGAAGAGTCAGAAGATGAAAAAATAAAAGAAGAAACATCTCCTGGTCAACCGTTTATTGTTTTTTCTTCTTCTTAGACGGAATAGATTTTGGATGTTCTTCGTTTTCAATCTCGTCTAAAATAAGTTTTTTCCTTTTGTTAATTTCTTTCCTCTCTTCAAATGGATTGTTTTCAGTCACTTTTAACTCTGCCATTTTTTTGGCTGTATTTACTTCTGTTAAGATGTCCAATACAGCTCTCTCTACAAAAGATCACAATAAATAAATGACTCCAAAGAAAAGGACTGCAGTCTAAGACCAATTCACTGTTCATACTGGTTAAATTACACTCCCTAATATATACCAAGATTGAACAAACGATCAACGGACAATAAATACCGAAAGGTAGTAATAGATGAATTGCGCATCGCATAGATAAAAAATAGTCGGATTATTTGATTAATTTCTCATTATACTGATCTCAAAATTAGCTCGAACGTCGAATACACACAAATGAATTGCATTCCATCCGAGCGAATTTTGAGAGTACAATAAATACATTGGTTAATGTCTACCACGGATTTTTAATAAAATTGGTGATTAGATTATAGCTGCTTAATTTATCTAGCCAATATGATTACTCCCCTTTTTCTTCGCATCGGAATCGACAAATGTTAACATTTTGATTCCATTTACTTTTTTTAATCTAACTGTAAAAATTGAAAATATACTAACCTTTGAGTGTTAAGGCAATCAGTTTTTCTCCTATATAGTCTTCAATTTTCTTTAAAAACGGAACATCCCTGGGAACCATTATGACAACGCAGTTCCCTTTCACTGTACTTCGACCAGCCCGGCCAATACGATGAACATAGTCTGATGGCCATGGGACGGAATAATTAATAACTAAATCGACTGATTTTATATCCAAACCTTGATGAAAAAAGATACTTAGAGCCTCGAAGGATTGATTACGTGTATATCCCATAATAACTACGGCTACGATCTGCGAATACTACATAGGATAGATTGAATCATACCTCTGCTAGCTACGTCGGTCGCGATAAGGATAGGCACATAGCCAGACTTGAATCTTACAAGGGATTCAGTTCGACTCTTCTGGTCCATCTGGGATTGTAGAACGACATTTTCAAAACCTAAGGTCTCCAGCATAACAGACAATACTTGACAATCGCTGCAAATGTAAATGTTCATTTTTAAGCAACCATTTGGACTGGCTATGCCTTGATGTTTGCTTTCTATTCCGTCAGGGAGTCATTAACATTTTTATAATACGAAATTTGAATTTAAAGATAAAAAATTAAATATACCGACATGTTGATGCAAAAATTATTATTGATCGGACGTGAGACATCAGCTCTTTGTCACGAATTTTTTTAATGAGGTCAATGAGATATCCATCCTTAAAATCTGGAGAGCATAATATAAAATTCTGAACAACTTTTGAATGGTCGATAAGTTGCTTCACTTCGTTTTGGTCAGGATCTTCCATTAGATAGTCGTAAATAAACGGCTACAAAAAAATAATCCATTTATTAGTATATCATACGAAATTCACTAATATGTTACTGTTAAGGACCACGACGTGGGTTTTAGTATGCATGCTTAAATATTCACCACAACTTTCCCAGGGGCCGACAACATCAATTTGAGATCGTCCGTCATAGTGGCACTAAATAATAAGGTTTGTTTCACAGTCGGAGTGCACTTTTGCAACACGGCAAGCTGTTCATCAAATTGCCCATCCAAAATCCTATCGGCTTCATCGTATATGAGGAATTTGATAGTTTTAAACAATTTTTGAAAATCCTGTCCGCCAGATTCCAAATGGTCGGCCAATCTAATCCAGGATCAGATATCATAATATAAATCAGTTCTTAACGTCTTAAGTACTTATCCCCTGCTTTTTCTAAAGTAGTACAATGTCTAGACTTGTGATGTACCTTCCAGGTGTGGCTACAACAAAATGAGGGCGTTGTTGCAATGCTGTCGCCTGTTCCAGCATACATAGTCCACCAATAACATTTAAGACCCTGACAGTTGGACCGCCAATAAGTTCTAATTGTTCCTTGATTTGAACAGCTAATTCTCTAGTCGGTGTTAAAACCAAACCGTATATTCCATAGGGATCAACAGACCACTTTTGAATCATTGGGAGACCAAATGCCAACGTCTTTCCGGATCCTGTTGGAGCTCTAGCAATTACACTATGACCGGCAAGGATTTTTGGGATGCATGCTTCCTGGACGTCCGTTGGTTTTTTTAATCCTGTGCATGGAAGATAAATTAATTAGTTAATTTTTTTTTTATGTTATCGGGTATGAAAATTAATTTCAAAAACGTAAACTGACCAATAATTTTTGATATCCTATCCAACAAAAGTTGTGACAAACCAAGGTTTTCAAAACCAGGCATTTCATATAGTTCAGTACAAAGGCAAACTATCTGAATCAGGAAATCAGCATACAAACGTTTTTAACTTTTCTTCAAAGAATTATCGAGTCCAACTGTCACTTATAAATTTCAATTCCGAAGTTAAGGTTCACCGGTTCTCACCACTCAGTCAGTTATTTATTATTTGGTGGCTCCCAACTTCTTACCAGTAACAACCATATTCCAAATGCACAATACAATATCGGTCAACGAATTAATTAAAGTAACTCGAGCAGTTCCTAAAAATTAACTCAAGTTTAATTTTTTTATATCCAGCTGATTTATTCAACAGAACAAAATTGTGAGTAAAGACTACACGTGTGTTTCACACAGCCACCAATGCAAACTCTATGCACCACATGCAACAGATAGATGCAGCCGAAGAGGCCCTATAGAAACCTCTGTAGTCAAATCAAAGTTTCACTGAAAATTAGTGCAGGAAGCTGCAAGCAAATGCACTAAAAAAGGAATGTTTAGAAACTGTAATAGTGTCAATATTTCTTTTAACTTGCTTTTATTATTATTAAACACAACTTATATCTATGATATTTTTAAACCTCAAATGTAGCATTTATATTTTCATTCATTTTCATATATAAAAATCTTTCTTCTTTGATCAATAGATTTAAAAAAATTAAGGAAAATTTTTGGTTGTGATTTCTCCTCCATTGAGGAAATTGTTAACTGGGTATCAAGCATACAATAAAGCACAGTAATTGAGCTGTTGAAAGTATTTAGGAAGAGCGACCGGTATCACAATTTTGCGCATGGAAACTTAGACCGTGTTAGACTATACGTGGTGCTTGTAGTTGTAGCTATCTTGACGGTCAGAATGAGAATCAATGACAGTGACACTGTGACGCCTATACCTTGATGATGAGTTTTGGCTTCTCTAGTTTCGTAAATTATTTAATGCAATGTATGATCTGTGTACATATTATTTGCCTTCACGACGGAAGGACCTCTGTCTCTGAGGATGCTAGGATTGAGTGAGTAAGGTTCCCAATTAGAATTCAAATGTATTTGATTATCAATCAACATTCAAGACAAGAATAAATAAACTTTACCGTTGAGGCCTCATCATGATTTATCATTATAGTAGGTACCTGGCACCTTTGGTGGTAGATCTATCTGAAATAAGAAATGCTGGTTTGAAATAAACATTTTAGGGCACAGTCATTCATCTTATTCACTCTCATTCATTCGTTGATTGTCATTCCTGAGAAACTTCGAGGGGGGAAAGGACATGGCCAGATGAAAGGTTGCATCACAGAATCATTAAATTCGTGCACCTTGCTTTCAGGAACTAATAATAATCCTAAAGAAATGCACGGGAAAACAGAGAACACATGTTATGCTTGTAGATAGTTTGAACTTTGGCAAATGGTAAGCATCACCACGCAATAGCAAAATAATAATATGGTTTCGATTACACTACTGTCATTTTAGATGATTAATGAAAACATCTAAAATGACAACCCGAAACGTGTAAGGTGAAGGTTTGGGAAAATTTCCCAGATTTTAGGGCCCAAGCAAAGGATAGGCCGCCCATTCCTTTCTTGGCCCTTTGGGGTAACTTGAGCACTGCAATGTATGTTGTGAACAAAAACCACTAGTGAAACATGTTCACTTTTTGTCCTAATATGCTAATGAATAAAGTCCGTCTGAGGATTTGTCGATAGAGCAGATTTAAGGTATTTAAATTTATGCATTCAAAACAGTATTTGGTACAGCTAGCTTTTTCATAAACCCACACAGCTACGTGCATGCAGAAAGAGTCGAGGAAGGCTACAAATACAAACTAAATGAGGCAGGAAAGGTGTAGTTTAGCTATAGTTTAGATGCTGACGACGGTATCACATGAGCACACAATAGTCTGTTGGCTGACTACGCCAGCAAGGACAGACATTGAATGCCAACTAACTGTAATGCCTCAAAAATCTTTCATGCTCAATCTTCATCTGTGGATCATTTATGAGATTCTGGGGAAGCATAATTCGGTCGCTCAAGATATTAGTTTCTGACGTTTACAAATTTTAAATCCCTACGGACTATTCACATGACGCTGTTTGGCTAGTTAGGTAACACGGACGGATACTGTATCACACCATGCTCCCAGTTTGCCCACTAAACAGCTCAGTATTCGTCCAAATTACAATCCTGTCCAGCAATAGAAAAATTTCTTGCACATACTACACTTTTGCCTCGTCGTTTATCGTCTTCGTCATTCGTCTATTTTGACTCTCAGAATAACTAGGTTAGTTTCGATAAAATTAGTGACTAAAGGTTCAGTAATCAAGTAATCTTCAATTAAGTGGAACTAAAATTCTATTTTCTTGGTAAAAACTGATCAGAGTATAGAGTACATAAATTACATTCATGGTTTCATTTCAACCCGGGTGCAAACAAAAGACTACATTCGAATTTATAAGAATATATTCATAAATCGTAATTATGTTTAAATCACTAAATAATCACTATATCAGCATGAAAAATAGAGCATTTAAGATTTTATGTAAGACAGGTAGCTAACATAACTCGAGAAAGCCTTTGGCTTAACATTCCAACTTTTGGGGGGAACATGAGAAAACACTTCTTCCTGCTGCTGTTGAGAGAACCTGAAATCCCGCTCACTTACCTGTTCTGTTACTTAAATACTTGGTGTGAGCAGTTTACTGCGCCGCATTATTTGAAATCTGTAGAATTTAGTTTTTTATCAAGTTTTAGATACATTTAAAGTGCATAAGAGCTACTTTAAAAATGCATTCATTGCCTACTTTCTCGCCCTGTTGACATAAAATTGTTTGCTACACTTGTAAATAGCATCGCTACCTTCCCCTTCCTGTTTTTCCACTCCACTCTCAGATTGTTTGTCAACACCAGGACTTCAGACAGAAAATATCTGCTCCTTTTAAAGTGGGCCATGCCCTATTTTTATTTGAACTCTGCAATCATTTGAAATGTAATGTGTAATGTTCACTAACTGCTTCACTAAGTGCTATTATCAATTCATGTAAACACACAATGAGACTAAATGTCTCAATATACATTCAGAACGGTCATATTAGAAATTTAGTCAACAATCACAATGCATATAAATATTGGTAGCAAGTATAGATTTGTAGATTCAACACAGCTGTAAATAAATTGTAAAATGATGACGAAGCCGTGGGTGGAGTAATTGTAATACATAATGCGAAACTAGAAAGTTTACGTTTTTGCACATTTTCGCTCAGCATGTCAACTATAGAAAAATACGGCATTCATTACACACAGTCAACTGTCTAAATAGTCTAAAGCATTGCCAGTTCGCCATATCTCTTTGTTTACACGAAAAGGAAAATTGATTTAGCTCTGTTTTCATTCGACAGGATGCGAGCTAGTAGAATTGCACACTCCTTTAGTTTTCACGTCTTTGTCCACTATGCTAATATGAGTCCCACAGGGACTACTATCTGTCTACTGCCACTGCTGCAACTACTGTTTTCTTTGTAAATAAACCTCAGCAAGAGGGTATACCGACGAAGCCGGGTTATAAGGAATTATTTATATTAATATTACAAAAAACCAGTAATAATAATTAGGGGTTTTTATCGTTTTTCGGTAGTCTCATCAGCTAGTCTTTCTCTGTTCACCAACTTGCAATCGCAAATTGAATCAT